>Ga0075120_10000093_pt1 | contig 64170 bp, 67 predicted proteins | sample AntAceMetag02UKL_FD_69792 | JGI IMG/M metagenome (GOLD analysis project Ga0075120, IMG submission 69792) | Saline lake microbial communities from Ace Lake, Antarctica - Antarctic Ace Lake Metagenome 02UKL | ecosystem: Environmental > Aquatic > Non-marine Saline and Alkaline > Saline | place...
TTCAAGTATTTTGATTGAAGCTAATGTTACTGATGACAGCCAGACATATACGTTCCTGAATGATTCTTCCCTAGTTGGTTATTGGACTGCTGAGAATGGTGCTAATGACAGCTCTATATACAATAATAATGGAACATTTAATGGTAATGCTTCTGTTACAAGTTCTGGTAAGTTTGGCAGTGCATTTGAGTTTGATGGTGATGGGGATTACATTGAATCATCTGAAAATGGCTCACTAAATATTGGTAGAGATCAACTTACAATTTCTTCTTGGGTTAAATTAAATAATTTTATAGATGGCCGTAGTTTTATTGTTGAAAGGAGATTTGAAACTGCCGACCTATACAGCTTATACGTACAGAATAATTCTGCCATTAGTTTTAATATGGAACGGGGACCTTCACCAACAGGTATTATTAGTAATCCAGATATTTTTTCACTTAACGAATGGCATCATATTTTAGGAACTTATGATGGCGCATCAATTAAAATTTATTTAGATGGTAGTCTAATTCAGGAAAATTCATCCTCTGGAAATATTGATAATAGTTCAGGAACTTTCAGAATAGGTACAAATGATGGAGCTAGATTTTGGAATGGTTCTATCGATGAAGTAATGGTTTTCAATCGTTCGTTATCTTCTTCAGAAGTTAAAGCATTATACAATGCAACTGCACAGGACTTTAATGCTACTGTTGATTTGGTTTCCGGTAATAATTCTGTTCAGTTGGTTGCTGTTGATACTGAATATAATGTTGCTAGGGAAAGTATTAATGTTGAGAGAAATGATAGTACTGCTCCTTCAATTACATTTATAACAGCTAATAATACCCAGACATCCGCTTCAAGTATTTTGATTGAAGCTAATGTTACTGATGACAGCCAGACATATACGTTCCTGAATGATTCTTCATTAGTTGCTTATTGGACTGCTGAGAATGGTGCTAATGACAGCTCTATATATAATAATAGTGGAACATTTAATGGTAATGCTTCTGTTACAAGTTCTGGCAAGTTTGGAAGTGCATTTGAGTTTGATGGTGATGGGGATTATGTGGATGTTGGAAATTCACAAACATTAAATCAAGCGACTCTTTCCTTATGGTTTTATAGAAATTCAAGTAAAGATAATTTTCAAATGATGTATACTGGCTATTCCCTTTCAGAGTTAGAATTATCTTTCTATATAGATACTCTAAGAGCTTATGTGAATAATAGTTATGTTTTCTATAATAATGCTTATTCATTAAATACTTGGTTTCATGCAGTTTTAACTTTTAATTCAACTAATCAAACACTTTATGTAAATGGTGTTCCAGTTGCAAGCAGAATTCCAATTGGAGTTGTGTCTGCATCTGCCAAAACTATTGGTGGAAGGAAATGGAATTATTCCTTTAATGGTTCTATTGATGAGGTTATGATTTTTAATAGGAGTTTGAGTGCTAATGAAGTTAGTGCTTTGTATAATGCAACTGCTCAAAACTTCAATACTACTGTTGATTTGGTTTATGGTGATAATGCTGTTCAGTTAGTTGCTGTTGATACTGAGTATAATGTTGCCAGAGAAAGTATCAATATTGATAGGATAGTATATAATATCACAAATTGTGTTGAGTTGCAGGCAATGGGTTATAATTTGTCAGGAAATTATGTGTTGGCGAATAATATTGATTGTTCTGATACTGCTAATTGGAATAGTGGTGCTGGTTTTGATCCAATCGGTGATTCGTCAAATTATTTTACAGGTGGTCTTGATGGACAAGGATATAATATAAGTTATCTTTACATAAATCGTTCTGATGTGGGTTATGGAGGACTTTTTGGATATGTTAGTTCTGGTGAGATAAATAATTTAGGTTTGATTTCGGTTAATGTTACAGGGTTTAATCAGACAGGTGCTTTTGCTGGCTGGTTCGGGGGCTCAGTAATAAATAATTCTTATGTTACTGGGAGTGTTTTTGGAGGGGTAACTGCTGTTGGTGGATTTTTTGGAATAATACATAGTTCAACAATTTTAAATTCTTATTCAATAGTTGATGTAAGTGGTGTTCATGATCATATAGGAGGTCTTGCAGGACAAATGATTGGTTCAGTTGTTAATAATTCTTATGTGAATGGAAACATAAAGGGGAGTAGTACATATATTGGTGGAATTGGAGGTAGTTTATGGGATGCAACAATTTCAAATTCCTATTTTGTCGGAAATGTTACTGGAACCAATTTAGTGGGTGGTATAGTTGGGGGAATGATTGGCATTGGTAGTTCAACCAAGAACTGTTATTCTACTGGCAATATAACTGTTACTGGTGGAAGTGGAGTTGGAGCTATTACGGGATACTTGAATGGTGCAGGAGAGACTATCATAAATTCATACTGGTTGAATAATACTGGAGATGATGTAGTTTCTTGTTATCCTGGAGGGAATGAGAATTGTACTGCGGTGACAAGTGAAATTTATTTCTTTTCGGTTTCGAATTCTCCTATTTCAGCATGGCAGTTCCCGCCGTGGGATTCTTTTTGTGATGGAGTAGGATACCAACCATTGGCATGGCAAAATATATCAACTGAGACAGAATGTTTGGGATATTCTACAATAACACCACAGATTAGTTTTGTGAACCCTACTCCCGATAATGGAACAAATACTACTAATAATTCTGTTGAGATTAATGTTTCCATTACTGAAGAGAATTTAGCCAATGTCAGCTTCGACTGGGCACTAGGTCCAAGAGATGGACTTGTTCTTGATTTGAATTTTGATGATGGGAGTTTGGTTGATGAATCAGGGCAGGGGAATGATGGAGTAAATAATGGTTCTATCTATACTCCAGATGGAAAGATTATGGGTGCTAGAGAATTTGATGGTGAAAATGATTATGTTAATGCTGGAAATGATACATCTTTAGATATAAGAGATCAAATAACTTTAGGAGCTTGGATTAAGTTAAATGAATTAACTAATAATTCAGCCGTAAACATTATTTTAAATAAAGATTGGGCTGATTATGAAATTGGAATTGCAGCTAATTCTACTGGAGTATCAGTTTATAACTTTGCGTGGTATTTAGGTGGTGTTTCATCTGGATGGCATGATGGTGGAGGACCAATTAATATAAATGAATGGACCTCTGTTATGTTAACGTATAATGGTGAACAAGTTAGAACTTATATTAATGGAGTATTAACTAATAGCTATGAATATAATGGAAGTATTTATTATCCTGGACTTGATTGTGATTTGAAGATAGGAGCAAGATCACGGCCAGACTCCTGTGAGGAGAGTGGAAGTTATTTCAACGGTTCTATTGATGAAGTAAAAGTATATAATCGGTCGTTAAGTTCTACTGAGATTACTGAGTTGTATCATTCTAGTAGGGCTAAATTTATGGATGATAGTTTAGTTTTGATGATGAATTTTGACAATATCAGCTCATTAGGCGAGAATTCAAGCTATGTTGTTGACATGAGTGAGTACGGGAATGATGGCGTCGTTAATGGTTCTACTTGGACCCCAAATGGTAATTATGGCGGAGCTTATGAGTTTGATGGAGAGAATGATTATATTAACCTGACATCGGCTGTCTTGGAAACAACTAATGATTCTCATGAGATTACTTTGCTTGCATGGATAAAACCTAATGATTATGGTGATCCTGATTCAAATCAAAGCTATATTATTAGCCAATATATATATCCTAATAGTGACAGATTCTTATGGGGATTCGATGGTAAGAAGATAAGATATTTTGTTGGAGGAAATCAGAGTTTAGGAAATACGAATATTACATTAGGAGTTTGGCAGATGATTGCTTCAACTAAGTTATCTAATGGTACAGTCAAGCATTATTATAATGGAATATATGATGGTAAAGGTGTTGTGCAAGGAAAGTATCAAGATACAGAGACAATCATAGGTGGTGGACATGTATACGCTGGTGTTTATGCATTCAATGGTTTAATTGATGAACCAAGGATTTATAATAGAAGTCTTAGCGCAAATGAAATTCAGTTATTATACGAGTCAAATCTAAAGAAAATTGATCCTGATTCCTGGGAACTTTATGTTAATAAGACTAATTTAACCGTTGGAGACTATTCTTATTCTGCAAGCGCATGTGATTCGAGCGATAATTGCAACTCAACTGAAACAAGATACCTAACTATTGAATCAGAATACGCACCTACATTCCAAGGCAATCTTGACTTAAATAACGACGGATATCTGGACATAGTTTTCTCTAACTGGAGAAATGAAACGTCTTACAACATCAATAGTACCATATACTATGGTAGCGCAACTGGATTTAGGATAAATGATACTGGTGAACTTCCTACAATGGGGGCAGTTGGTAATTCCATTGCCGACTTAAATAACGACGGATACTTAGACATAGTTTTCTCTAACTGGAAAAATGATAGCACCTATAACATAAACAGCACCATCTATTACGGAACCGTTGCAGGATTTGATGCCGATAACAAGGCTGAACTGCCCACTCACGGCGCACAAGGGAACTCCATTGCCGACCTGAACAATGATGGTTATTTAGACGTAGTTTTCTCTAATTATTTCAATGGGGTATCTTACGACATCAACAGCACCATCTATTATGGGAGCGCAACAGGATTTGGTACCAACAACACCAAGGGCCTGCCAACAAACCACGCAATAGGAAATTCCATTGCCGACCTGAATAACGACGGATACTTTGACATAGTGTTTTCCAACTCTGGCGAGTCAAGTGTTATATATTACGGAAGCGCAACAGGATTTGATGCTGATAATAAAACAGAGTTATTAACCCATGCCGCGACTGGAAATTCCATTGCCGACCTAGATAATGACGGGTACCTGGATATTGTGTTTTCCAATAATGGCGAAGGTGGGGACCGCAACATCAACAGTACGATCTACTACGGAAGCGCTGCAGGATTTGATGCCAACAATACGAAAGGATTACTAACACACGGAGCATATACAAATTCCATTGCCGACTTAAATAACGACGGATACCTAGATATCATATTCTCAAATTATCATAATAACACAGGTCGCAACATCAACAGTACGGTGTATTATGGGGGTGTTAGCGGGTTTAACATTAACAACAAAACAGAGTTACCAACACACGGAGCAAATGGCAATTCTGTTGCTGACCTAAACAACGACGGATACTTAGACATAGTGTTTTCCAACACATATAACGATACTGATTTTAACATCAACAGCACCATCTATTACGGAAGTGTAACAGGATTTAACACCAACAATACTGGGGGCTTACCTACAATAGGTGCTTCGGGGGTTTCAGTTGTCGTCGGACAAGTAGCTTCAGCAAATACGGCATATGGGACGACGCTTGGCGCAACGCTGATTCCTGATTTTAGGTTGGCAAAGAACTCCAGTTTAAGCGATTTTATTGACCTTGACATATTCTTCAACGATAAGAATGGGGACGAACTTACGATTTTGGCATACAAAGATGGCGCACTTTACTCTGACTCAAGCGTGCAGCTGCTTATCGATAATACAACACACAAATTAAGTATAATCCCTGCCACAGATTATGCTGGGACAATAACTGGCATCTATTTTGTCGCAAGCGATGGGCAGTACAATGTCAGCAGTAACAATGTAAGTGTGATTGTGCTAGGTAATGACACCCAGGCGCCACAAATCGACTTCGTCCCGCCGACGCCCGATAACGGGACTGTCACAGCAAATACCTCAGTACTGATAAACGTCAGCATCAACGATACAGGCCTTGCAAACGTCACATTTGACTGGAACGACAGCGAAGAAGTCTGTTCAATATACTCCCAGGACATAAGCAATTACTCTTGCACCGATTATCATGACTCTTCTTTGGTTCTTGCTATGAACTTTGATAATTCAAGTGACCTAACGGATTTATCGGGTCATGGAAATGACGGAATCAATAACGGAGCTACATGGACTCCTGATGGGAAGTATGGCGGAGCAAGAAGCTTTGATGGGTTAAATGATTCCGTCTACATCGATTCTTTTGACATTGGAAATTCAATTGGAAAAACAAGTTGTGCATGGATATATCCATTATCTTTTAGAGTAAATAGTCTAATCGGAATCATAGCAGGGCCAAGCAGTTATACTGTTAATGTCCCCTGGATGAGATTATATAATGGTTACATGTTTAATAGAATTTGGAATAGTACTCATGCGTTTAGCAAGGAATACTCATCTATAGAAGCTCTGAAACTTAATTCTTGGTCGCATCTTTGTGTGGTTTGGCAAGGCAATGGTCCAAATCAAAATTTAAGTATGCTTTATTACATCAATGGAGGTCTTGATAAGAACATTACTTCAAACATAAAAGATACGGATGGATATGTCGGAATGGCTTATGGGGATGTCAGAATAGGTTCTGATCCCGTATATGCTTCGAGATTTTTCAATGGTTCTATCGATGAGATTAGAATTTACAACAGGATGTTATCCTCTGATGAAATTAACTTATTATATGAATCCAGGTTAGTAAAGTATTCTGATTGGAACCTTCTAGTAAATAAAACTAATTTATCGGTTGGCAACTATACTTATTCTGCAAGCGCTTGCGACATTTATAATAATTGCAATTCTACGGGAATTAATACTCTTGAAATAATTTCTACAAGCTTCACAGCAGGTTTTAGCGTGACCCCTTCAAGCATCTCGGAAACAGGAACTGCAATATGGAATTTAACGCTAAACAATCTTGAGACATCAAACCTCACTGTGGAAATCTCACCCTCTTGGACATCAGCATATAATACGACTGTAAGCGTTCTTTCAAACTACTCGCGTGCGTGGAGCCAGGGCGTTTCCTGCCCGACAACATCAGTCACAAGAAGCGTCACTTTGACCGAGGGTAGCTCGTCAAAACAAAAATCAGCGATAGTATCAGTCTCCTGCCCCTCATCAACTTGCTCAAAAGACTGGTCATGCGGAGAATGGAGCGAATGTGTTGATGGGGCACAGACGCGTGACTGTTCTTGCGCGTGCCCAAAAGACTCACAGTGCAATGGCGACCACGCAACAGAACAAGAATGCGACGCGTGCGAGGGTGTGACCTGCGAAGATGACGGCAATCCATGCACGAGCGTTGCGTGTTTTGAAGGGGATTGTGTAATCGAGCTGTTATCAGGAAACTCCTGTGGGGACTCTGGCGACCCATGTATTGACCTTATCTGCCAGGAAGGGGTGTGCACAGAGACTCCGACAACAAACGCGTGTGATGACGGTGATGTCTGCACAGAAGGCGACAGGTGTTCAGGCGGAGTTTGTACTCCTGGGGAATTTGTCTGTGATTGTAAGGTTGCAAGTGATTGCCCGCAGGAAGAATGCTTTATTGCAGATTGCATCGCAGGAAAGTGCAAGTTCACATATGATGAGACTTGCAAAAAAGAAAAAGATGAATGTGACGCCGACTGGATTTGTGAAGACTGGTCAGAATGCAGCGGAGGCCTCAAGACTCGCATGTGCGAGTGTTCCTGTGAAAATGGGAATTGCCGTGGCGATGGACAAATGGTCGACACTTGCGAAATCAATGCTACGGAAGGTGGATTAGAAATCGTAGTTGGCGACGGCTTTGTAGGCGATGACATAAATGTCTCGATATATGACGAATACGGCAATCCCGTTGACGGCGCGACAATACAGTTCATCGCACCCGACGGGCGCATACTCTCTTATGAGGAAGGCTTTAAGCTCTATGGGGAAGGCAAGTGGGCTGTCATGGTAGACAAGACTGGATATGCTGGAAACTATGAACTCTTTGATGTAGAGACTAAAAGCGGAACGAGTGAATCGGGAGTAGCAGGAGTCCTTGGTTCTGTTGCAGACGCAGTAGGCGGCTTTTTTGACTGGATTGCGCAGTCAGCCGCGCGTTCCGCATTACTCCCCGTCACAGTAATAATTGCGGCAATATTAATGATTATGTTTGTGCTAAAAAAGAATTATTCTCACAAGATAAAGGGACGTTAAGCTTACAATCCCGGCAATTCCCTAAGGTCGTTTATAATATAATCTGGGACAAACTGCGAGCTTTTGGCTTCTTCTTTTGTTGTTTCACCCGTTAAGACAAGAGCTGTTTTCATTCCGGCACGTATTCCCGCAGCAATATCGGTTGGAAGCTTATCTCCAACCATCAGGCATCCCTCAGGATTAAGTCCCAAGACCTCGGCAGTTATCTCCATTATCTTTGCCGAAGGCTTTCCAAGGATGGTTGCTTTTTTGCCAGACGCTGCTTCAAGGGCCACAACAAAAGCGCCAGTTCCTGGAAGTTTTCTTCCTTCCTTAAGGTAAGTGACATCCGGCGCGCATCCTATAAGCTCAGCACCATCAAGAAGGTTTGAGAGCGCATTTGCGACCTTATCATAAGTAAGTGTCTCATCAAGTCCACAGACGACAAAATCTGACCCAGAATCGACTATCTCGTGTCCACAGGACTTAAGCTCGTGCACAAGGGCGCCTTTTCCCATGGCGTGGATTTTAGACGGGCCTTTGAGGTCAAGGATATATCTTCCTGCAGCATAAGAAGATACGATTATCTGTGAAATATCTGCAGTTATGCCAAAATTTCCTAATCTTTTTTGGTAATCCTCTCTTGATTTTGATGCATTGTTTGTGACAAAAGCAAGCTTTCCCCCGCTAGTTATTATCTGATTTATCGTCTCTTTTGCGTGAGGTATGGGGTCGTCCCCATCCCAGATGACTCCATCCATATCAAAAGCGTATCCTTGTATTTCCATCATTGTTCTGTTTTGTAGGCTCTTCCCTTAGCACAAAGATATGCCGCAAAGCTTTCAGGCAGGTTTATGCTGTCCCCTTCTTTAAACGCACCAAATTTTTCTCCCCCAAAACGAATTCCAGGGGTATTAAGTGCAAATTCAATTCCAGTTTCGCTTTTTCCAAACGGGGAACATTCATCAAGCGGGTAAAAATCATCAAGGTTTTTTATCACTTTTGCCAGAAGCAGGCTTCCGCCGTGGATGGTGTTTGCCATACGTATCATGTGCGAAGGGTCTGTTGTAACCTTAGAGTCAAGTGGTATCTGAACCCCCCCCTTTGCAGCAAGCTTTCGTATCTTTGCAAGGCCCCAGCCTTTGGGAAAGGCGTCCCAGTTGCCCTTTTTTAGTTGTTCGCTTAAATTTTCCTTATTACCTATGTCTGATTTAGACACTTCCTTAATGGCTGCAGCACATATTCTTTTTCCGAGGCTGCCTGACTCATAAGACGGCCCGATAAAAGAGCCTTTTTCCTCGAATATTAGTTCGGGTATTGTTCCTGTCCCGAGATATGCGCAGATTTCCTTTCGCCCAGATTCGTTTAGCTCTGCAACCTTTTCGTTCCCTATCCTTGCGTGATAACCACGCGATCCGGAGAAATTAAGACTAATTTCCTCCTTAGTAAACCCAAAATCCTCTTGAAGAAATTCATAAAGTTTTGTAATCTCTTCCTTTAGCGCGAGGAAGCAGTCTTCACAGCACCACGACGCGTCGTGCTTATGCTTTAGATTAAGATCCCCAACATCAATATCGAATATAAGGTCTGTTCCCAGCCTGACTTTTTCACTCATCTGCTCGTTACCTGGAAACTCGTAGCGTGAAAGAGAATGGTTCACATGCGCCGGCGCCTCGGTTTTTAGGTAATTAAGAAGCTCGTATTCGTTTGGAAATGCTCTGTGCCTGAATGTGACCTTTTTTGTAAGTGAGCCAAAACCAAACTCACGCTTGCTTAAATGGCATGGACTGTATTCTAGCCTCTTTTGATTCCCATAATAATCTGTTATGAGCCTCTTTAGCCAGAGTCTTGTCTTTAGGACGCGCGAATTATCCATTTTTTACCTCCGGAGCCTTCTTTTTTCTAAATGCGTTTTTGATGTAATTTGCCTCAGGATGTCCCTTTTCACATTTTCCCGTACAAAGTCCGTAAGACTTTATAGTCTTGCACGCAGGACATGTGTATTTTCTTTGGAGGGCAAACCTTACCTGAGTCTCAGTCATCTTCTCGTTAAACTTTGGCGAGCGACGGTAAATGTCGATTATCCCTGCATTATCAAGGCCAAGGCCGATTAAGAATGTAACAAGAACAAAGTTTGCATTGTGGTTTGACTTTCCCGATTCAAGCGAGATTATTATATCTTTTATACATGGAGGCAGTGCGTCTTCCTTAAGACTCTTAATCTTTGGCGTTGTCCTCTTTTTTACCTTGCTTTTGGGAATGGCCTCCCCCTTTATCTCATTTGCGGCAGAGATGATTTCTTTTGGCAGGTCCTTTGGAGTGGGTATACTTTTTAGTATGTCATTTTCTATTGCCTGCCCAATCATCGTGCAGAGGTCTTCTTTTCTTATGGCAATAAAACCTTTTTTCAGGCGGGTGCGTATAAGGGGTTTACTTGTCCCCTCTTTTTTGTAAAGAAGATAATCTGTGAAATGGACAAGCACAGGGTCATTTTCTATTTTAACATCCATCCCAAAATCATCACGCGCCATTCGCACAAGGATGGTTAGCGATTCAGAGTTTAATTCGTCTTTCCAGAATTTTGCCTTCCTTTCAGCATAACTTTTGTTAAGCTCGTTGTTTTCAATCACCCCAAGAAGTATCTTTGCAAGGGTAAATGACACCACTTCAGTCTTGCTGCCTGCTTTTGCGATGCTTTTCCCACAAACATCGTCCTGAGCGCGCTTAAGGCAGTCAAAGATAAAAGGGTCTTTTGTTTCAAAAGAAATACTTGTCTGCCTAAGCTTTTCCCGTTCTTTTTTCTCAAATGGGTATGGCCTAGGCATCTCTAAATAAAGAAAATACTCAAGAAAGGCAACTACATGTTTTCAATCCTTGGCGCCAGGAAATAACCGATTTTTCCTTCACCCACAGGGTATGTAAGTTCAAGAGGGTTATCCTTTTTTAGCTTAAGCTCAAGTACTGTCGAAGAATCTGTGTTCCTGACCATGTTCTTTAGGTATTCTAAAGGGAACATCGCGCGTGCCGGGGCTTTTGCCTGTATCTCAAGGAGGTTTTCCTTTGGTATTGAGACCTCAGCCTTCCCGCTTTCGCTTTCTGCAACTATCGAAATCCCACTCTCACTTGCGTCAAAGACTACATAGTTTCCGACAAGCTCAACGTCAGCGAGTACCTCTTTTATCTCTGTTGCAGGTACTTTGATTGTGACGTCAAACTCAATCTTTGGCTTGTTTGGGTGTGATGTCGCGTCAAGAAGTGGCAAGAGGAATTTTCTTGTGGCCTTTCCACCGAAGATTACTTCAAGCTTGTTTCCTTTTAGCTCAAGGGTTATTTCATCATCAGGGCGCGCACGGCGCATGACTTTTGAGAGTTCTGAGAAGTCTATCCCCAAATTGCTTGATTCCTCCACATCATAAGTCTTAAATGCAGACTTTGCCATTTCAAAATCAACCATTGCAATCTGGCTTGGGTCCATAGCCTTTAGAACCATTTTCTCCCCGCTGAATTCAAATGTGCCCTCGTCAATTAGCGCTGCAATCGCGTCGATACTCCTTTTCCATGAGTTGGCATCAGATATTGTTAATTTAAGCATTTTCCTTTTTCCACCCTATTTCTATTAGTATAGTGCCCTATTTAATGCCTTTGAAAATAAAAAGGAACTAGACAAATGTTCCTGACAATACAGAACTAAGACCATATTTTGTCACAAAGAAAAGTACAATTGAAAGGGTTATCATTATCGGGATGTATTTTATTCCTGATTTATCCTTTCCACTAAGAACTTGCCCAAGGACTATCGAGCCGCTAAATGGGGGACAATAAGCGCCAAAACAAAATACATTTCCATGAACCCCTGGGTGATATCAGAGCTGCTTTTTACAGGCATGCTACCTCCAAGGGAACCAAAGTCAATATCTGGTATCGAGTCCCCAACACCATGCATCGTGACGTTTATTAAGTAATCAGATATGCCAAAAAGTATCGGGGCTCCAAAACCAATGACCATAAAAATGAATATGGCATACATTAGGACGTTTGAGCGCATCTCCTTTTTTAGGAGGTCTTGATCCCGAAAGATGTCAGATATGTTCTCAAGTATGCCTGCTAGCTGTCCTCCAGAGTTTATACCAGTAACAATCAGGTCTATTGCGCGGTCAAGGTTTTCTGATTTTATCTTGTGCGCCCTCCTTTTATACTGAGATATCTGGTTTAGGTACATGAAGAAAAAGACTAGCACAATACTAAAGTAAAGTCCAAAAGTAAGGCTACAAAGAAACAAAAGAAATAGTTCGCATTAAACTAGTTTTCTTGCGTCAGCAATTATCTCTTCATGGTCAAAGGCAAGCTTTGGCAAATCGTCTAAGGAAAACCACTCTATATCCTGCGCGTCGTCTCCTGCTCCTTCTTTTCTTTTGTCTATAACTTCGACCAGATAAGCATCAGAAATAGTGTTTCCTCGTGGATCGCGCCCAGGTTTTGAGTATGTACCAGTGAATTTTACTATTTTACCTAAGATTCCAGCCTCCTCAAAAAGTTCCCTGATGCAGGCATCTTTTGAATCCTCACCAGGCTCTAAAAAACCCCCTGGAAGTGCCCAAAAACCCTTAAACGGATCATTTTTTCTCTTGATCAAAAGAATGTTTCTTCCTTCAATCAAAACGGCATCAGCAGTTCTTGCGCACATTTTAAATTTTAACAGTTTGGATGATTTTTTGTCCACCAGCAACGAGTGGAACATGCATTACCCGTTGCATAGTTCATTGCACAGACAAGACCAAGTTTGACATATCCTAAGGCAGGTATGCTGACCTTAGCTCTCCCCTCAATCATACTTTCATGGACTGGGTAGGAGACAATCGGGGCGATACATCCACCGTAGTCTATAAGACACTGGTCTTCCTTGTGATTGTTGTCGCCTTTTGTGAAAAATAACCTGTATCTATTTGCATTTTCACTCATTTCAGGAAAACTGCTTAACAGATCCTCTCTTGAATAGAGTTCATTTAATGCGTTAAGTTCATACCTAGAGCCGCATGGCGTCATTATGGCATTTCCGTCAAAGCTTACTGCTCCTTGGGTGCTTGCACTCTTGTCTGAAATGTCTGCTATGCCAACGACTCTGTGGATTATTGGTTCCCCCCCACCATAAAGCGCACCTTGCCAGCAGCCTGATACCTTTTGGAATACTATGACGTCACCTACGACAATATCCTTTGCAGAGTCGCCAGTAACGACTGCTATATCTCCGATATATATACCACCTGATTGTGGGATATTTGAACTTGTCAGGTTATTTTGTTCCAGCCACATGTTCCAGCCATCGTGGTGCTCCATAGACTCTGATTCGATTACAACAACCGGGAAACCTGTTCCAAAAGCCACGCCTAAGACCTGAATTATGAGCCACGCACAAAATACTGCAAAAAGAAAATCAAATATGTCCCCTGCAACACCAGGGATATGCTTTTCCTTTGCAGTTTTTATCTTCTTGTGCTGCTTTTTTACAAAATGATATGCCTTTTTGTGAGGTGCTTTAGCTACAGGCTCTTTTGGCTCATTACCCTTTTTAGAGGATTTTTGTGAAGGCTTAGAATCGTTTGATTCGTCCCAGGAAATCCCCCCCAATGGCATTATTATATAGGAATTTATTTGACTTTCTTAAACGCCGCCGAAATTTCCTTTGCGTCCTTCGAGATCTTCACAAGAGCTTTCTTAAATGAGGCTTCAGGGGTTTTACTATGTATGTTCAGCACAAAGTCAGGGCTTATTGGAAGCTTACTCTCAAGCGGAGGTTTTTTACCGCTTTTTACAGCCTCTTTATCCCCAATTAACGGATGCGGCATGGTGTATGATGCGAATTTGACATCTTTGTCTGCGTCAAGCGCTGAACAAAGCACGTTCATAATGCCATGGTCTGCACCAAGTATTTCAATACTGATTTTGTCCTTTGTCTTTTCGACGACTATTGATTCCATTTTGGCAATTATTCTTCCTTGTAAAGGTAGTCTGTTGACGTTTTTCTTTGTTCGATTTTATTACAGGTTGTACAACTGAGCTTTCCTTCCTTCTCCTTTAAGAGTCCCCTGCATTTTGAGCAGTATCCCTCGATAACTCCTAAGTTTGGTGCTTTAGTTGTCATCACCACATCATTTGGAAGCACCTGAGAGACCTCGGCCTTTACTATGTCGCCGACCTTAAACTCATCTGCTGCAGATTCTGTGTATCCTGACGCGATATCCATCACACGTACAACACCCAGTCTTTCTGAAGGGAGTCCTCTTTGTTTTCCGACAATCTTTAATATTTTTAATATGGCGATTTTCTCTCTTGTTGATTCAACGGTAGTTATAACAACATCTCCACGCTCAAGTTCAAAGATTTCGGTTACTGGCTCGACATAAGCCTCGTCTCCATCTTCCCTTAGCGTGCCGGTTAGGCATGCGTAAGTTTTTCCGCCATCCTTATATAATCCTGGTCCCGCGAGTTTTTCGGTTTTAACCTTTTCACCCGGCACGACAAATATTTCTTTCATTTTAGAAGTGTTTTCCGCCCAAACGGCTGGTAACTAGTTAATTAGCCTATTTTGATGTAATTCCTATTTAAATAAAGCAAGTCGGCCGTTCATATTTAAATATCCCTAAATGTTAGATAAGTCGATTTTTAACCCTATTAAAAAAGATGGAAACTAAACAAATGTATATAATTGGCGTAATCGTAGCAATAATTGTTATTGCAGTTGTTGCAATACTTCTAATGGGTAGTTCTGACAAAGGAACCTCAACAGTTCCAGTTAGTAACATATCCGATGAACTAGGTCCGGGCCCAGCAATGCCTGGCAGCGATAGAGACGAGCATGGGTGCATACCTTCTGCAGGATACTCATGGTGCGAAAGCCTGGGTGAGTGTATCAGGCCATGGGAAACTGACTGCCCCGCGATGGGATCAGGTCCACAGATAGTAGGTAACGACGCAGACGAGCATGGATGTATAGCCTCTGCAGGTTATACTTGGTGCGAAAGCCTTAGCGAGTGTATCAGGTCGTGGGAAACTGACTGCCCAGATTTAGGTCCAGGTCCAGTAGTAGGTAACGACAAAGATGAGCATGGATGCATACCTTCTGCAGGTTACTCATGGTGCGAGACCCTTGGTGAGTGTATCAGGCCTTGGGAGACAGACTGCCCATTACTTGGAGCAGGTCCAGAGCTAGATTAAGAATAAAATAGAATTTAAAAAATGGAAACCAAACAGATGTACCTCATAGTCGGAGTTGTGGTGGTAATCGTGATTATCGCTGCTGCAGTCCTTTTGATGGGAGGTTCAGAAGATAAGAAAACAACAATCCCCGCGGGAATTGCAGAGAACATCTCAGACATGATGGGTCCAGGTCCAGTAATGCCTGGCAGCGATAGAGACGAGCATGGGTGCATACCCTCTGCAGGATACAGCTGGTGTGAAGGTTTAGGTGAGTGCATACGAACTTGGGAAACCTATTGTCCAGGTGAGTCACCTGTAGAGTCTGCAATGGAAGCCATGTGTGATGACACGGACGTTGGCGCAGTGTATAAATGCGGTGATTTCTACAGAGTTGTTTCAATGATGCCTGGAGCTGGCTCAACAATCTATATGGCAAATGGCACACGCCTCCAGTGTCCGCTTGTAGCGCCTGACTCAATGTCAGAGGACTGCAGGATGTACATAATGGGCTCAAATTGCATAGAAACAGACCTTTGTACCGGTGAGATGGTAGTTCCTGGAAGTGCTGACGTCATGGTAGGTAACGACTCAGACGAGCACGGCTGCAAAGCCTCAGCAGGATACACCTGGTGCCCGATAACTGATAAGTGTATCAGACCATGGGAAGAAGCTTGCGGAGACGCAGAGTGTCTTGGAATGTCAGCATCTGATGCGATGCAGATTGCAATGGCTTCAGATTGTGAGTCCTCAACAAACGGGACGCTTACTGCCGTTGCACTCTGTAACAACATAACAAGAACCTTCCAAATCAAGATGGATTCTCCAAAAGAGAATTGTGGTCTTGGATGTTATGTCTATGTTGACAACAGTACGGCAGTCGCGAACTGGATGTGTACAGGTCTTTTAATGTGAGGGTAAAACCTCACTCTTTTCTTTATTTTTAATTTTATTTTTACTCCGCCCAATAGCGCAGAATTTTAACACTCAATGCATTTTTCATATATTCACACAAATAACTTACAATGAAAACAATAGGACTTATCGGTGGAATGAGTTGGGAGTCTTCACTTGACTATTACAGGATTATGAATGAAACAATTGCAGAACAATTGGGCGGACTTCATTCGGCAAAGTGTATACTTTATTCTCTTGATTTTGAGGAAATCGGAAAATTACAAAACGAGGGAGATTGGGACGCAATGGCAAGAATCCTCATCGATGCGGCCAAAAAACTTGAAACCGCAGGCGCAGATACTGTCCTGATTTGTACAAACACCATGCATAAACTTGCAAATAACGTACAAGACGAAATCGATATCCCTTTATTGCATATTGCAGATGTGACTGCAAAGAGCGTTCAAAAGAAAGGATTTAAAAAAGTAGGTTTATTGGGTACAAAATTTACTATGGAAGATTCTTTTTATACAGACATCCTCACTGGGAAATATGGACTCGAAGTCGTTATTCCTGATGACGAAGAACGCCAAATGGTTCACGATGTAATCTTCAATGAACTCTGTGTCGGCCAGATTAAAGCCTCATCAAAAGAAAAATTTATTAAAGTAATCGACAACTTGGCTAAAAACGGCGCGCAAGGCGTAATACTTGGATGCACAGAAATACCCAGTTTAATAAAACAGGAAGATTCTAAACTCCCTGTGTTTGATACGACTACAATCCATGCAAAAGCCGCAGTAGACTTTGCATTGGAATAAACAAACCAAAAAGTCAAACCAAACAATTTTAAGTTAATGTAATATTAATCCAGTTAGTGCGAGATAAGCTAATAATGAGCATAAACCTCAAGACTCGCATGTGCGAGTGTTGAATGAGTAGACTCTCTTTTATTGTTTTTTACTAACATCCACCTTGGGTTATTCTTTCTTAGAATTCCACGCCCCGATAATATCAATATCATCCCCACCTGGTTTGGTGTCGCGCGCTTTTATCTTGACTTTCATGGGGAAACGTATCGCAGCACCGGTGATTATTGCCTCACCGCGCCCAAGGGCTGGTAAATCCCGTATTATGTCTTCAGTAACAGATTCGGCGCTCTTTCTTATGAAGTCTTGATCAAGCGGGTTTACAATGCGCATTATAATCTGGGTTCCTGCCTGAGAAAGGACGTCCTGGTCAAGGCGTGAGGGCCGCTGGGATATCATACAAAGGCCTATCCCGAACTTTCGCCCTTCCCTTGCTATCCGCCTTAGGATATTTCGTGAGACGACCTCACGATCAAAGTCTCGTGGAATAAAATTATGGGCCTCTTCAATTACAAATAGACAGGGCACGTCAAGAGATTCTCCCGAGTAGCCGTTTAGGTGGTTCATGCGGGAGTAAAAGAGTTTTCGCCCAATTGCCGATGCGACAATCTCCTTAATTGAATCTGGCACCCCCGAAAGGTCAATAACTGTTGCCTGGTTTGTGCGCACAAGTTCTGTTATTGGAGTTTCCTTATCAGAGACAAGACCTGAGCGGCTTAAGGAGTCAAGCCTTCTGATAAGAGCGTTTATTGTTGATACATGAGCCTTTTTTGCAAGGCGCTCAAGGCTTGCGCTAAGGTCTGAAGCCATAAGGTCTTCTCCCTCAGTCTCTTTTTGGACTCCTTTCTTTTCAAGGGTCATTGAAAGGACCTCAATCATGTCCTTAAGAGTATAATCGCGTTTTTTCTTGCGGCACACCTCAATTATGGCGTAAAGCAAGTCTCTTTGAGAATCAGTTGTCCCCGCACTCATTGCAGAGATGTCTTCAGCACTCAATGCGTTTGCCTTGATTTTCAGGCGCACTTTTGCGATTTTTCCGACACCAAAGACCTTTACCTTATCATGGATGTCTGACTTGCTGCCATCGCTTTTAAAGCCAAGGTACTTGTATTCTCCGTGTGGGTCAAGGATTAGTATTGCTCCACCTTTCTTTAAGAGTTCTTCGATTATGACACCACCAGTGTATGATTTGCCAGCCCCAGTCATAGCAAGTATTGCAGAGTGCGTCGAGACAAGCTTATTGGCGTCAAGCGGGACGCTGACATCAGGACGTGCATCAACGCTTCCTACAGGGATTGCAACGCGCGAATCGATTTTAAGCAGGGACTCTATTGTTTCGTTTTTGGCCAGGTAAACTGGCGCTCCAGGCCTTAACCCCGACTTTAAGATGCTTAAGGAGTCCCCGCCGTTAAGATGACCCAGTATATCGACTATTCCCACAAGGTATTCTCCGTCTTCGATTCCATAGGAACTGACAAATTCACCCATGGCGCTCTCGCGGGCAAACTCGTCTGGAAGAAGCTGGTTTGAGGCGGTAAGCTCTTTTACAATACCGATTACCTCTTTTCCGGAAACAGGTTCTATTGCAGAGATGAACTCATCCTTTTTTACATTCTCCTCACCATTTTCCGACACTGCAAACATGAAGCGCTTAAGCGTCGTTGTCCCGATTATTCTTCCTATCTCTTTTTCCATCCCGTAAAAACTTTAGAAAAGGGAACTTAAGAGCGGTCTGGGCCTGCTCCCTAATTCATCTGGTATTTTATGCTCGCGCGTCTAAAAAACGCAAATGGAAATCCTCACAGAAAATACTAAAGTTATGGCCAAAGTTATGACCAAAGTTAAGATTTGCGGCCTGACTTCTCCCGAAGATGCTCTTGCGGCTCAGGAGGCGGGTGCAGACTTCCTGGGTTTTGTCAATGCGGAAAACTCAAAACGCTTCTTAACAGAAGACGAGATATCAATGATAATAGCTGAGATAACACCAAAAGTGCCAAGCGTCCTTGTCTGCCATTCACTGGATACTTCAGACATATTAAACAGGTTTTTTGCGTCATCCTGTGACATACTCCAACAGCATGCTCCGCTTCACCCTTTTGAATACGAGGAGCTAAAAAATCAGGTTCCGACACTGATTTCAAATGTTTCTATCCCATCTGAGCTTCATGGCGATATTCCAGATTACCTTATTGAGCGTGTCTCTTTATTGTCGCAGTACTCTGATTACATTCTTTTTGATACCAAAGTCCAAACACAAAACAGTACTGAAATAGGGGGTACTGGAAAGACATATGACTGGGATATCGCAGTAGAGCTTGCTGAGTACGCCGAAGTGCCTGTAATGATTGCAGGAGGACTTAACCCTCTAAATGTTTCAGATGCAATATCCAAGATTAAGCCCTTTGGGGTGGATGTGGCTTCAGGAGTTGAATCGGCACCGGGAGTGAAGGATTACAGTCTAATCAAAGAATTCGTCCGAGCCGCAAAATCAGCTTAAATCTCTTTTAGGAGGAACCACTTATCGCACTTTGCGCCGGCTGAAAGCATCTTTTCCTTGACTTCTTCATCAACGACATAACATGTCCTTATCTCGTTTCCAGCAGGGCTGGAGTTGACGTTTCCTATAGTGCTCCAGTTCGTGGGAAGCGTGCTTAGCGTTTTTGGAGCGGGCCAAAGAAGTACAAGACCCGAGACGATTATGATAAGCCCGATTATTACCACAGCCGAAGCAATCATCGACCAATTGCGCGCAGGTTTTCTCTGAGTCCTTCTAACAGTCCTTTTGCGGTCTACCTGCGCTATGATGTTATGGATGTCCTCATCATTGTAACCAGACTCAACCATCGCCATGCGAAGAGATTCAAGACTGCGTCCGTCACTCATGCCTTCTTCGACAGTTTCTGCAAGACGTAAGGTCTCTTTTTCATCCATAGTATTCTAATTGATGAGCGTTTTTTTATTTTTAGACTAATACCTGTATTTCTAAGTACTAAGAAGAAATTCTTCGACCCCCGAACAGTCTATTGTCCAGTTGCCGACATCTTCAGGCCAGGGCTTGGTGCAATCAGAGCATGTGGCTTCAAAGATATACCAGCCGTCCCCTGCGTCAAGTCCAACAGTCATATGGTCATAAGCGTCATCATAGGGCTCGCTTGCGTCTGCTATGCAAAGTTCTGCGTTACTGACTCCTGCGCGGTTCATCATTGAAATCATGAGTATTGACATATCATCACAATCGCCTTTCCCTGAGAGTAGCGTGTATGCGGGAGGCATTGGCCAGTCGTTATACCAGCTGGGGTCAAAATTGTATTTGACATTTTTCCTTACAAATTCCAGAATTGCAAATGCGCGCTCTTCTTCAGTCATGAGGTCACTTACTAAGGAATCTGTAACATAGACTACAGTCTCGTCAAGCGGGTCAACATTGTAAAAATAAGTGTAATAGCCACTCTCACTAAGCTCTGATGCAAAATCGTTTCTTAGCTGATATAACTCAGAAAGGCCTAGGAGAAAATTGGCTTCGGACTCCCCGGAGCCTATCGTCTTTTCATAATAAAAGTCTGGATATTCAGTCTTTGTCCTATAAACATAGTAGAATGCCGTGTTAAGTTCATTTACGAAATTTTCAAATTCAGTTTTTATGCCGGTTACGTCTCCCGCGTCAAGACCTTTTCCAAGGTGGTAGAAAGCATCAAGAAGAGAGTCCATCATCGGAGGCTGCAGCTTTCTTGCTTCAAGCTCTTTAAGTTCGGCAGGAGCAAGCCCTGACTTATCTATGCGGTCAAGTGCCTGCGAGTAAGCAAGCGATTGAGTTTTACAGGACATAGAGCTGTTCATGACCTCCTTATAATCCTCTTTTGTTATGGCGATTTCAACACCATTAAAACAAGTCTCAAAATCCTCTGCACGAGTCTTTGCTTCTAAAAACGGGTCTTGAGCCTCTACTACACCTGCAGTTAAATTCGTTGGGGCAGTTGTATTATTTGTTTTTGAGGGTAAGTTAAGGATTACTACTAGGGTGATGAGGGCTATTACTGTAATTGCAACAATTGCCAGGATAAGAACAGTCTTTGGATTCTTACTTTCCTTTGGCGTGGCCGGGACCACAGACTTTAATGGCGCACCACAATTAGCACAGAAGTTTTCAGTGTCCGCATTTTCCGTGCCACATTTACTACATTTCATTGTTCCCTTATTTTTGTTTTGTAGGATAAAAGAGTTTGCTTGAGTTTGAACTAAGTATTTTTGGGCCAATCATAAATAAGTCCCTTTTATTTTCCTAACCATTATTTTAGGGCAATGAATATTCTTACAAAGATAGAGGCGCTGATGTTTGCGTTCCTTTTATGTGCGCTTGTAGGGTCCATTATAAATCCCCTGTTCTATATCGCCTCATTTGCGTTCTTCGCACTTCAAGTCCCAATCTTCCTCGGCGACTTAAAAAAAGAGTACCCGGAGGACTACAAAAAATACATAGGGGTTTTTGTCCTGTATGAAATAATCTTACTTTCCGTGTTTCTCTTCCTTAGCACAGTCACGATATCAATCGGGACGGTATCAGCCATCCTTGACGCACTTGTAATCCTTGTCGCCCTAATCATATTCCTCTTTGCAACACGAATGTTCTTTTCCAGAAAGTATTGCTTCGGGACGGTGATTTCAAAGTCATCTGGGGGTTATGTTGCAGTCAGGGTGGAGTCAGACCTTCTGTCTAAAGTGTCCGGTGCAGAATACGCGGTATCAGATCCCCGTGGCATCAAAGCAAAAGCAGGAGCGAGAGTAAAGCTTCTTTTAAGGAAAAGCGGGGGCTCAAGCCATCCTGTTGAGATAATCGAAGAATTAAAATAAATTTAAAATGAATCTTTTTTGCAAAAACAAAAAAAAGGAGGGGTCTTGTGTGATTTCTAAGGTCCTTTATGACGAGATAAAGCGTTCAGGGAACATCTACACAATTGAAAATTCCCTGTCGTGTACTGATTTCTATATGGTTACTCAGGTTCCAGAACCTTTCATAAGGACTGCAGAACTTGACAAGAAGGCAGAAGAGGACGCCAAATGCATCTCTTTGAAAAGAGCTGTTAACATAACTGAGGCAAAGGAACTTGTCGCGGCAAAGAGCTTAGGGGCAAAGCTTGCCATATCAGCTAAGCAACTTTGGTTGCAAAAGGCGGCAAAAGCTGAAAAAGTCAATATCGAGACAATGTAAGAAATTTTGAAATGGATATCTTTTTTGCAGACCTTGCGCTTTTTACATGTGCCCTTGCATTTTCATTTTGTGCTGCGTATTACGATCTTAAAACAGGCGAGATACCAGATAAGTTCACAATAGGGCTTTTTTGTGCTGCAATAGGAATGAGAGCGATTTTTGCGCTGTTCCTCTGGGATATAGCATATTTTATCGATGGACTTGCCGTGGGCGCAATATTCTTTGCCCTAGGTGCTGGGTTCTTTTACATTGGCGGTTGGGGTGGCGGCGATGCCAAGCTTCTTTCAGGGATTGGCGCGGCTCTTGGCGGTCTTTTTGCGCCTTCTTTAATCTCAATGCCAATTAAGGTGTGGCCAGAGTTTGTAGGTTTCCTTTTCTGTCTCGGCCTTGTTGCGATATTCTATTCCATAACATACTCTCTTATACTCTCATTAAAGAAGCCTGAAGTCTTCTCTATCATGGGAAAAACAATCCATGAAAGGAAAATAGAACTCTTTGCCCTTCTCATCGCGTCCTGCGTTCTAGTGGTGTTATTCTTCCCGATAAAACCTATTCTTGGCCTTATGGGTGCGTTACCTATAGTATTTTACCTGCTTTTAGTCTTCTCAAGAGCAGTAGAAGCTGTCGCCCTGCAAAAGGAAATCTCAATAGAAGCTCTTCGCGAGGGGGATATGGTAGTCGAAGATCTTATAATCGGCAAAAAGGTCGTATTCTCAAAAAGAGACATGGATGGGATATCAGAAAAAGTCTTAGAACAGGTACAAAAAGCAAAAAACAAGCCAAAGACAATAATAATAAAATGGGGCATAAGATTTGGCCCCGCATTTCCACTGGCATTGTTCCTAATCCCCTTTTGGGACAAGCTTGTATTTGGAACTATTTAAAAAAACAAGCCTTAAGGGACTGCATTGATTACTCGCCGCCAAGTGCCTTTAAGAGTCCTGCGTTGAGTTTCTTTCCACCCATGGCAACATCCATCCCGGTTGCTTCAGGGGTCTCCGGACTTTCTTCAATATCGCGTTTTATGGCTTCAACAATGTTATCCATCTCATGTTCTGAAACCTTCAGGCGTCCAAGAACGTAAAGATAGGCTTCTACAAGACCCTCAATGTCAAGAATCTTCTTTTCTCTTTGCTGGATAAGCTCGCGAACATAAAGGTCTACAAGCTTATATGCCGTGTCATGTTCCCAGTCTGCTTCGCAGCACGTATCGTCTGTTTTTTTTGCCATTTTAGTCTTTATTGAATTCTAGTGTTATCTCTTTTGTCTTTGGTTCAAGCTTCCTTAGTTTTACCCCAGTCATCTTAAACATCCTTTTTGAAGCCTTGACGCTTTCGGTTTCTGCGTATTTATCAGAAATGTAGACAATTTCAGCTATTCCCGACTGGATAAGGACTTTTGCGCATTCATTGCACGGAAAAAGCGCGACATAAAGGGTAGACCCTTTAAGGCTCTTTGAGGAGTTAAGGACTGCGTTTACTTCAGCGTGGACGACATAAGGGTATTTGGTGTCATTGACGCACGCTGCCTCGCGTGCCCAGGGAAGTTCGTCATCCGAGCAGCCCACAGGAAAACCGTTATACCCGATTCCGACAATCCGTTTGTTCTCATCAACGATGCAGGCACCCACTCTTGTACTCGGGTCTTTTGAGCGCTCGGCAGAAAGAAGGGCGATTCCCATAAAATACTCATCCCAGGGCAGATAGTCTTTTCTCTTGCCACCGTTGTTTTTTCCTTCAGCCTCGTCAAGGAACTCAATGTCGGGGTGTTGCGCATTCATCACTAATTTAATTAATCAAAATAGAAAAATAGAAGAGATAATGAAAACTTGTATAATTGTGGGGATATCGGGCTCTTCTGCCTGTGGCAAGGGAACTGCCGCGAGTTACATAGAGGAAGAATATTCTGCCAAAAGGCTGATATTCTCAAACATACTTTCAGATATCCTGTTGCGTCTTGGACTCCCGCGCATCCGTGAGAACTATCAGGCCCTTGGAAAGAGCCTTAGGGAGAATCTTGGAAAGGATGTCATCGTAAACGCCATGCAAAGTGATATCGAGAAGACAAACGCCAAGCTTCTTCTTCTTGACGGCCTTAGATATTCAAATGAAGCCGACCTCTTGGAGTCTTATCCCAAGCATTATCTTATCTATATTGATGCACCAAGCGAGCTTAGGCACACGCGCGCTCAGAAAAGAGGGCAAAAAGGCGAAGATATTATGTCTCTTGAAGACTTTAAGAAGCGTGAGCTTGCGGCAACTGAAAAAGGCCTTGTGGAATTAAAGTCGCGCGCTGACTTTGTAATCGAGAATACAGGTTCAGGCGCCCAGTTAAAAGAAAAGATAAAAGAGGTCATGGATTCTGTAATCCATGAGTAAAACAGCGTCCATGCATTCAACACTCGCACATGCGAGTCTTGCTTAAATCCCTCTAAATACACAATCTAGACTTATCGTGGGAGGATAATTTTATCCACATATAACTATTTATACCCCCTCCTCAAAATTACTTGCTAAAGAATTCTCTTTGGGGGAGATTAATCCTTATAACAATTTAGTTTATCCAACAGCTTCAAACGCCAATTTGATTGAAACTACAGAATATGGTTCGGGAGGTTTTTCAGAAATTAGTAATATGAGAGTAAATGCTGTAGGTACAAGACCCGCTTTATAATAGAATGGAAAAAGGAAAATACAAAATAGGTAAAAAACTAGGACTAGTAATTGCCCTTATACTAGCATGTGCGTTATCAATCTTAATTTTAATCTTATGTATGTCGGATGATATTACCAGGCATATAGATCCAAATTCATCCTCCAAAGGTGATTCTGAGTCTGAAGAAAAAATGTATTGTCCGACATATGAAACACTTGTAAAAGCATTAGAGCCTTTGGGCAAAGGGGTGATCGTACACTCCGCAGGTATGGTTATGAGAAATGGGACAACAATGTGTACCAATGTCGCAACGTATAATCTAACTCCTGAGGAATTTAGGTGCGGTAAACGGACGTTTTATTATACACCCTATTTTCCAGAGCTAGTTTCATGTGAAACTGAATTTGATTTTCCTAATTGCATAGAGGATTGTGAGCACTTTGAAAAGTTATACCTTTCAGAGGGCGGATTCACCTTACCCCTTTGAAACTTTAATAGTTGTGGATATTGGATAAATATCAAGACTTTATGGGCAAAGCCTACAGTAACTGGAAAGGTTAAACCAAAGTATATAAGAAAGTTAAAATCTAAATAAAATGGTGGATAAAAAGATAGTAAGAAAGTTACTCAATAAGTGGGATCCACTTGGAGTATACCCTGAGGATGGAGGACCTACTGATGAGTACGATTGTTTGTTAGACCCAATAATTTCTATACTGTCTAATAAAAATCCTAAAAAAGACCTCATTAAATTCTTGGAAAAAAATCTAAGAGAGCATATGGGTCTCAATCCTAATGAATGTGATGTGGTGCAATTCGTAGAAAATTTAATGAAGTGAGTGTATTAATAATGAAACACGCGCCTAGATTTTGGATCTCCGTAGTCCTTATCGCCTAGGTTATGACCTATAGAACTTAGCGGCAGTTTCAGGCGAGACTGTGATTATATAAGATCCTTCGCCAAGTTCATACCCTGCGTGCGTTGCAACCCTTGGAAGTATCTCAAGATGGAAATGCCCCCATTTATGTGGGGAATGATGAACCACAAAATTATAGCAAGGCCCAAACTCCTTACTTAGTTTCATCAGGACTTTTTTTAGAACAGAGCAAAAGTCCAGTGCTTCTTCAGAGTTTAAATCAGAGAAATTGCCGACGTGTCTTTTTGGCATAAGCCAAATCTCATAAGGAAAGCGCGGCGCGTTTGCAGTCATTGCAATAGTGTTTTTCGTATCGATTGCGATTCGCGCCTTTTCTACCCCTCTGGTTTCATCGCACCATGCGCAGTGACCCGTCTTTTCAAAATAATCCTTTGATGCCTTGTTTTCCTGGCTGGCTATTGTAGGAACCTGATTGCTTGCAAGTATCTGGGTATGCGAATGTGCAAAGGAAGCTCCAGCCTCTTTTCCCGCATTCTTAAAAATCGAGACATACTTAAACTTTTTCTCAAGTGCCTTCCTGCGCTTTTCATACATATTAAAAACTTCTAGAATCTCAGGTGGATGTAATTCTTCTAGTTCTTGCCTGTGTTTTCTTGTTTCGACAATTATCTCATGTTCCCCTTCAGGCTTTTTAAGTGCCGGGAATTTATTTCTAAAAACACGTATTTTCCAGTCGCCATCCTTTGGATACGCATCAATTGTGGGTGGAGTGAATTCCTCAAAACCCGGGCAGAAGTAGCATGTTTTTTTATCCTCTTTGGTTTCAGTTTTGAACTGATGCGGGCGCTTTCCCCTAGTCTCTGATATTATGGAATATCGGTCCAGTAAAAAGTCCTTTCTTATCTGCGCCATCGGTTAATTTACCCCTTTGTGAAGAAAAAATGGCCAGGCTCAGGTTTTTAATACCCTAGTCGTAAATCAATTATGATAAAACCAAAGGCAGATTTTCTTATAGAGAGCGCATATGAGGTAGTAAACCCTATAGGTGGCCTTTACACAGTCCTTACCACAAAGGCCGCTGAAATGGTGAAATACTATGGCGATAACTATTATGCCATGGGCCCGTATTACTCAAGATATGCAAAAGTCGATTTTGAGGAAACTGAGGCACCGCCTGATTTGGTAACAGCTTTTGACGAACTTAAGGATAAAGGTATAATCTGTCACTATGGTAGGTGGCTTCTCCCTAGCAGGCCAAAAGCAATACTCGTGGATTTTAAAGGCCGCATGAAAGACTTAAAGGATATAAAAGCGAGAATATTTGAGGAATATGGGGTAGTCTCAGACAAGTGTGGCAAGGAGTATAACAAACGCTTTGTCCTTTCAGATTCAGTAAGCAAGGTAATCGAAAGACTCCTTAAGACCCAGACTTTTAAAGGAAATGGTGTACTCCACCAGCATATTTCAGGCTCGCCAGGAATTGCTCTTTTAGATGCCAAGAAGAATAAATGGAAGATAGGTCTTGTCGCAACCGCTCATTCAACACGCCTCGGGCGCGATATTGCCATGAGCAACGAAGACCTTGTAGAGGAGATTCGGACCCAGCTGAAAAAAGATAAGCATGTTGACCACAAACGAGAATATAATTATGGTGGGGAAACTGTAACCGAACATCAACTAGAGCGGGCATGCGCAAAGGCTTCAGACGTCTTTACCGCAGTCAGCGATATTACAAGCAGGGAGTGTGGTTACATACTTGAAAGAAAAGCAGATGTGGTGCTGCCAAACGGCATAAACTGCGAGAAATATCCGACAATTGAAGAAAGGGCGCTTTTGCACAAAAAATCAAAGGAGAAAATATGGCGATTCCTTGAAGCATATTTCCTGCCATATTACCCGATTGATGTGGGAAACTCGCTTTTGCTTTTCACATCAGGGCGCTATGAATTTCACAATAAGGGCTTTGACACACTAATCCATTCGCTTGGATGGTTAAATAAGATACTAAAAGAAGAAGGATATCCAAAGAATATCTTCGTTTTCTTTTTTATATTCGATAGAGGCGTCAGGAAATACAACTATGAACTCTTAGAGAATTTGTCTAAATACGAACATATAGAAAGTTTTGTCGACGAAAACATCCAGGACATTGAAAAAAGGGCGATAAGCATGCTTGTGCACGGAGACGAGCTAGACAAAAAGGAGCTTTTTGACAAAGAGTTTATAATGGAAGGAAAAAAACTGATGAACAAGTTCAAGAAGCCTGAACATAGGCGCCCACCCATATGTGCGTTACGCATGGGCAGAAACGATGTTATTTGTAATACTCTTAACCACGAAGATCTTTTGAATAGGGAAGAAGACAAGATAAAAGTAATAGTTTATCCGACACGGATAACTGTTGATGACGGCCTTTTATCCATGCCCTATTATGATGTGATGGCCGGAATGCACCTTGGTGTCTTCCCGTCTTATTATGAGCCCTGGGGGTACACACCGCTTGAGGCTGCCGCGTATTCAGTCATGTCCATAACAACAGACCTTGCTGGCTTTGGGAAGTTTGTCCAGAAGAACACAGACCAAAGGAAAAAACCGGGAATCATCGTCCTAAAAAGGGACGGCAGGACCCATGAGCAAGAAGTAATCGAATTAAAGAACGCATTACATTGGTTCTCAGGCTTAGAACGTTCAAAAAGAGTTGAAAAGAAGATAAATGCCAAGGAAATCTCGCAACTGGCCGACTGGAAGGACTTCGCAGAGTACTACATAGAAGCGCACAATATGGCGCTTCAAAAATCCAAAGGAAGAGAACCAGTCATAAAGGCAGAGCAGGACTCGTAACTCTAGTTCGTTAAAGGACTTTTCCCATGTAAGGCCCGACTCTTTTGTATCCGTGTTTTCGGTAATAGTCTCGCGCGCCGATTCCTGAGATTACATTTATCTTGTCAAGGCCCCATTCTTCCTTAGAAATCTTCTCGGCTTTAGAAAGAAGTTCGGCACCATAACCCCTGTGCTGCCATTTAGACCCTGCTTTTTCCCCTAAGCGTGCCATTGAGCCATAAACATGAAGCTCCCTGATTCCCGCAGCTCCAATCATCTCCTTTCTGTGTACTTCATCGCTTGGCAGGCGTAGTCTAAGGAAGCCTACAAGAAGGTCGTTTTCTGTTTCTTCAAAGGAGATGAAAGTTTCTTTTCCGCCTGATGCCTCGTAATCAACACGCTTAAGTTCTATTGCATCGGGGTTCGGTGTGATTTTCTCTTTTGCCGTCTTTATTCCGATTTCACGGCAGCGGATGCAGGCGCAAGAGTCGCCATGCGCTTTCATTTCCGTTTCCACAAGCTCTCGTAAGTTTGATTTTTTGACACCATCAACCACAAAATTCACAGGTATGTCCCGCTGGATTCTTATGATGCGGCACCACTCCGGGACTATTTTTTTTATTTCGGCAAGAACCTTAACTGCGTCTTCAGTAGAGTAAGGCTTAAACTCGCCCCGCTTCCACATCTCATAGAGTTTTGTCCCTTTGATTACAAGGCAGGGGTAGAACTTAAGGAGGTCAGGCTTAAATCGCGGGTCTGAAAAAAGCTCGCGAAACATCGCCACATCCTGTTGTTTTTCAGCGAACAAACCGGGCATCATCTGGTAGCACACTTTAAGAAGAGAGTCGCGGCAAAGCTGGGTTGCGTGCGTTACCTCTTCAATCCCATGTCCGCGCTCTACAAGCTTATAAACCTCATCACTCAAGGTCTGGACGCCAAGTTCGACTTTTGTCCCCCCAAGCCTTAGCATCTCGTCAATTTCCTTTTCAAAGGCATAATCCGGGCGTGTCTCAAAGGTCATTCCGATACATCTAACTTTCGCCTTTTCGTTTTCTTCCTGAATCTTGATTAGGCTGGCATCAGAACTGGAAATTGATTTAGGATAGTCGTTCATCGCCCTTAGACATTCCCCCACAAAATACTCCTGGTATTCTGTTTCAAGAGATGGGAGTGTCCCACCCATAGTTATTAGTTCGCATTTGTCGATTGGGTGGCCTATTGTGTCAAGTTGCTCAAGCCGTGCGTGCACTTGCTTGTAGGGATCATACCCATGCATGACTGCGCGTCTTGCGGCAGGCTCCTTTCCAGTGTAAGACTGCGGGACATCTAAATCGAGACCGCCGGGGCAGTATATGCATTTGCCGTGCGGGCACTTGTGGGGTTTTGTCATAGCAGCAATTACAGCGACGCCTGAAGCCGTTCTTGTAGGCTTTTTTTGAAGAAGAAAAAGGACGCTTGGAATCTCTTCTTTTGTTGCAAAAAAGAGTACGTCAGAATTCCTTGGCATTGAAGAGAGGCCAAATTGCGCCGCAAGGAATGCTTTTTCTCGGGAAAGGTCTTTTTCGTCCTTGATACTACCATCACGAATCCCCTCGATTATCTTTCTTGCAAGTTTTTCTGGCGCTGCCATAGTAAATTTATTCTATTTTCTTTAGAAGAGCCGCCATGTTTTTCCCGAGGTTCCTTGAAGTCTCCTGCCCGTCCTTGTCATCCTTTGTCTCACCCAAAGCGTGACCCACACCTATTCCTCCAAAGTGTGCTGTTGGGGCAGAGTCCCCGACGACAATTCCTCCGTGAAGAGTAAACCAGCGTTGTATTGTAGCAACAACATATTCTTGTCCCCCGTTTCTTGAGGCTCCAACGGCAATTGCCCCGCCAACTTTTCCTGCTAGTTGGAAGCCCTGACGCCTAAGTGGGACGCTTCTTTCAAAAAGCATAGAAATGCGACTTGACACGTTTGAAAAATATGTTGGACTACCAATTATTATCCCACCAGCTTCTGTTAACATAGGTATGATTTCATCCATATCATCCCTTTGAACACAGGATGGACCAGTACTACACGCACCACATGCTTTACAGGGATTGATGTCCTTAGTTGAAAGGTTAAGGAACTTTGTCTCAAAACCCTCCTTTTCGCATTCTTCAAGGGCCGCTTTTACAAGCACGTCAGTATTCCCATTAAGCCTTCCGCCAGATATTCCAAGAATCATTTTAATCAAGAATTTAAAGCTATTTTTCTAAAGAAGAGTCCGCGGGATTTCTCCCGCCCTTAAACCAAGGTCTGCTACAGTGAGAGCCGCCATGGCCTCAACTACGGGCACCGCGCGCGGCACGATACAGGGGTCATGTCTGCCTTCAATCTTAATCTTTGCCTCTTTCATCTTCCCCAAATCAACAGTCTTTTGTTCCTTTGATATGGATGCTGTCGGCCTGAATGCCACTCTTGCAACAATCGGCATGCCGTTTGTTATGCCTCCAGTTATCCCGCCGGCGTTATTGGTCTTTGTAACAATAGCGTCATCAACAAGGTCAATTTCATCATTAAACTCACTCCCGCGCATGACAGTTGAGGAAAATCCAGCTCCGATTTCAACGCCTTTAACGCCGGGAATTGACATTAGTGCTCCTGCAAGCTCTGAGTTCATTTTACCGAAGACAGGTTCGCCAAGTCCTGCGGGGCATCCAAGGATGACAAGTTCAACAATCCCGCCAAGGCTGTCAAGCTCTTCTTTTGCAAGAAGGATTTCTTTTTCCATTAACCCTGCGGCTTTCCTGTCAAGGCAGCGCACGCTGTTTCCATAGACCGCCTTTTTGGCTTTTACAACGTCACTCACATCAAGGCTTTTAGCCTCAATGTTTCCAATAGATTTTGTGTAAGTGAGAACATGACAGTTAAGGACTTCAGAGAGTATCTTTTTGGCAACAGCTCCACCTGCAACGCGGCCTATTGTTTCCCGCGCACTTGAACGTCCTCCGCCGCGCCAGTCGCGCACGCCGAATTTCACCTGCCAGGCAAGATCTGCGTGACCTGGTCGTGGAGTGTCTATTATTGCTTTATATTTTGAAGAATCAGCGTCTTTATTCCTGACAAGCATCCCGATTGGAGTCCCCATTGTAATACCCTCAAATACGCCTGAAAGTATCTCGATTTTGTCCTCTTCGTTTCGTGAGGTAGTAATATCGCTTTGACCTGGGCGGCGTCGGTCAAGGTCCCTTTGGATTTCTTTTTCGTTTAGTTCCAGGCCAGATGGCACACCGTCAAGCACACAACCTACCGAAGTCCCATGGCTTTCACCCCACGTACTAAGGGTGAGCGCTTCACCAAAGCTGTTTTTTTTCATTGCCTTGTATTTTGAAGCTGGAAAAAGAAAAGAAAAGAATTTTTAGATTAAGTTTTTTTATAACCGGTTTCTAAATTCTAGCATTTAATTTTTGAAGAATCATTCAGACAAGTAAAGACAAAATAAAGAAATTTTTAAAATGAACCACAAAGATGTTTTAAATGACGTGTTGGCAAAAAACCCAAACGAACCCGAGTTCCATCAGGCATTAACCGAAGTCTTTAATTCACTTGGAGGCCTCTTTGATGAGCACCCAGAGTATTTAGAGAGCCACATACTCCACAGGATAACTGAACCCGAACGCGCAATAATGTTTCGCGTCCCATGGGTTGATGATAATGGCAACATAAAAGTAAATCGTGGCTATCGCGTGGAATACAACAGCGCGCTTGGCCCTTATAAGGGCGGGCTTCGCTTCCACCCGACAGTCAACCTGAGTATCCTAAAGTTCCTGGGCTTTGAGCAGATATTTAAAAACTCCCTAACAGGACTTCCAATGGGTGGGGGCAAGGGAGGTTCTAACTTTGATCCAAAAGGAAAGTCTGATGGGGAAGTCATGCGCTTTTGCCAAAGCTTTATGAGTGAGCTTTTCCGCCACATAGGATCCGACACAGATGTACCGGCCGGTGACATCGGAGTTGGAGGTCGTGAGATTGGATACATGTTTGGTCAGTACAAAAAGCTCACAAACTCTTTTACAGGAACTCTTACTGGAAAAGGACTTGAATGGGGGGGAAGCTTGGTGCGGACTGAAGCCACAGGATATGGCCTGCTCTACTTTGTAGAAGAAATGCTTAAGACAAAGTCTGAAGACATGAAGGATAAAGTAGTTGTAAGTTCAGGTTCAGGCAATGTATCAATATATGCGGCACAAAAGTCCATGCAGCTTGGTGCAAAGGTCGTTGCGATGAGCGATTCCTCCGGTTACATTTATGACAGGGACGGAATAGACTTAAGTGTAATAAAGGACTTAAAAGAAAAGAGGCGCGCAAGAATAAGCGAATATATCAAGACTCGCCCTGACGCAGAGTATTACGAAGGTTCAAGTGGAATCTGGAAAGTCAGGTGTGACATAGCACTTCCAAACGCAATACAAAACGAGCTTAATGCGGAGGCTGCCAAAAATCTTATAGATAATGGGGTGATTGCAGTAGCAGAAGGCGCCAATATGCCGACAACACCCGATGCCGTCAAACTTTTCCATGAAAACAGAGTATTATTTGGTCCTGGAAAGGCTGCAAACGCTGGAGGCGTAGCTGTTTCAGGTCTTGAGATGTCACAGAACAGTGAACGGCGCCAGTGGACCTTTGAAAAGACTGACGCGCGCCTAAAGGCAATTATGGCAAACATACATAAGGCTTCGTGGAACGCGTCTGAGAAGTACGGCGAGAATGGAAACCTTGTTGATGGTGCAAACATCGCAGGCTTTATGAAGGTCGCAAACTCGATGATAGCACAGGGGATAGTTTAATTCCCTTTTTTTCTTATTTTTTAATCCATTGAGCGCTTCATCAAAGACTCAAAGAGACCTTCAGGCAAGAATCGCTTAAGGAGGATAAGCCTATTTGCCGATGCGGGAACTGGATAGCGCGCCTTTGGGTTCTTTTTTGTTGCAGCACTTAGGATTGCCTTAGCGACAACATCTGGTCCAGCGCATTTTTCATATTCTTTTTCCAGATATTTCTCAACGCCTTTTGCGCCTTTTTCATAATCTTTAGTCTTGATATTATCAAGAAGCGACTTTCTGGCAATAGAGTCCCAGTTTGTCTTTACCTGTCCTGGTTCAACCAATACCACTTTTATCCCGAAGGGCTCGACTTCAAGGCGCATAGCATCACTTAAAGCTTCAATCGCGTATTTTGATGCAGAGTACCAGCCGTGGAATGGCGCGCTCAACCTCCCTGCAATAGATGAAACGTTTATTATTCGCCCACCCTCATGTTTTCTCATTATGGGAAGGACTAATTGTGCAAGAGCCATAGCCCCAAAAACATTGACTTCAAACTCAGATTTAGCGTCTTTTTCATCAACGTCTTCTATTGCCCCAAGTTCGCCGTATCCTGCGTTATTGATTAGAATGTCTAGTCTTCCTTGTTCCTTTAGAATCTTAGCTATGGCGCTTTTCCTGCTTGCTTTATTCGCGACATCAAGGTTTAAGGGACTGCAGGCCGGAGGTACGTTTTTGTCTATTGCGTGTCTTGAGGCGGCATAAACTATAAAGCCGTTTTTTGAAAGGATGTCTGATGTCGCGTATCCTATGCCCGAAGTCGCGCCTGTGACTAGAGCTACTTTATCCAATTTAATATCTTTGGAGGGTTTCTTGTTCCCTTGCTTTCCTTTGCGGGATAACCGAGCATGACAATGCCCAAAACATCGTTTTCCTTAGGCATGCCGATCTTTTCTAGAAGTGGTGCATCGGCACCTACTGCTTCGCCAAATCCACCCCAACAAGAACCTAGTCCTAAATCATATGCTTTTAAAAACATATTTTCTATCGCAAGTGCGACATCCTTGATATTGATTTCGCGCATCATGCCTTCTGCTTTTTTGCAGGTGACAAGGATAAGGGCTGGCGCTCTGTAAAAGATAGTGTCTTCTTTTGAGGTAAAATACCCAGAGTAGTTTTCCATGCCCGGGGCATTAAGGAGCGTCTTTTTAGCAGAGTCGCTAATCTCTTTTATAAGCTCAGGGTTTTCTATAATAATAAACTCCCATGGCTGTGAATTAAGGCCGCATGGTGCCCAGATGCCCGCATCGATAATGACATCAATCTTTTCCTTTTCAACCTTTTTGTCAAGGTACGCCCTTACCGAGCGCCTTTCCTTTATTGCCTTGTCAAGTTCCATTTTTTATTGCGTATTTTTATTAGGCTAGAGTTTATATTACTAGAATAGGCAGTTAACCAATTAAAATGGTTTCAAAAAACATAGACAGGGTTTCTACAGGGGTAAAAGGACTTGACGAACTAATTGAAGGTGGAGTGCCAAAAGGGTCTGTTATACTAGTATCAGGAGCGCCTGGTGCCGGGAAGACAATCTTAGGGATGCAGTTCCTCGAAGCGGGTCTGAAAAAAGGGACAAAATGCGCTTATGTCACAATCGAAGAGCGCCCGGAAAAGATTGTTGAACAAGCCGAGCAGTTCGGGTTTTTCAAAAAAGCTCCTGAGATGCTTTCAGCAAAAGATGTTAAATACGATATCGGCTGGAAAAAACCTGACGCGATAGAAGAGAAGATAAAACTTGTCCTTGAGAAATTAAAGCAAAAGAAGGTAGAACTTGTCGTAATCGATTCAATCAGCTCGCTTTCACTTGAGGATGGAATCCTTGCTAGAAGGTTATCGCGCCAGCTTATTGAAGGACTATACAACATTGGGGTTACTGCAATGATTACTGGGGAAGCCTTAGACGGGGATTATCCTGATGCAGTGACGCCGTTTTTGGTGGACGGAGTTATCTTAATAAAAAAGATCGAAGCATTAGACAAAAGATCGATAAGCGTGTCAAAGATGAGACAGACTTCAATGACTCTAAAACCACAAACCTTGTCGATAAAGAAAGGAACAGGTCTTATTGTAGAGAAAGAAATGAAGCAAATTTTGTAAGATATATAGTTTAATAAAACACATTCCACGATATCCCCTTAAAATGAATATGTATCTGTTGTTTGCAGTCTTCGCATTTTTAGGGGCAGCTATAAAATACGTGGATCAAGCCTATGATACAGGAATTTTTAATAAGAAAGTAGCATTAATTTTAGCTGCCATAAGTGGCATTCTAATGGGGTATGTCATTACCCAGGATAGCATCGCAGGCATGTTAGTTCTTTCGTTTGTTATCTTCGCGATAGCTTCAAGAAAAGTAGACAATAAAGCATTTATTCTAACCGCAGCGTTTACACTAATTATACCCCTCATTGCAATTCTTTATGGCCAAACAGTAACAATAGACTGGTTAATATTTTTAGTGTTCATAGTTTCTGGAATTATTGATGAAGAAGGTAATCGTAGATCCTACAAAGGGAGGCTTCCAGAACCTATTGCAATATTCTTTAGGTATCGCATGTTCATGAAAGTAACGGTTTTCCTAATGGCGGCCTTAGGTTTTTATGGATTTGAATACTTTATAGCCTTTATACTATTTGATTTAACATATCTAATCATAGATATATACAGCAAAAAGTTACTTAAGGTACACTACTCCAAAAAATGGCCTCAAACGAAACTAAAATCCTAACAATACTTGAAGAGAATCTGTTAAGTTTAGATGATATACTAGCATGTATGGTTGCTAGAAAAGGTATGGAAGGGGTTGTCCCACCCATGGAAAAATTTAAAATAAATGACATGGGCGTTTGGCAGGTACTCCAAAAGACCATGGACGATTTTTTTACTGTTATAGAGGCTTATTCGGAGTACGGTCTTGACAAAGTATATTTTGAATTAGGTAATTATGATGTCATGTTTTATATTCTACCAAAAACAAATGTTGCCCTTGTTGCAATAGTGCCCGCGCTTTCTAATAGGGGTTTATTGGAAGTTGAATTAGAAAATGCCCGAATCAAGATAATAAATACGTTAGATGACTGAAAAGTTCAAGATAGGCATTGGAGTGTCTCAGGAACATGATTCGTTAAGAGCAGGGGAAGATGCGATTTCAAGGTCATTGAAAAATTTAGGGACAAAACCAAATTTAGTTTTATTATTTGCCACAATCAATTATAAAAAATCCGGCGGATTCCAAAAATTGTTAGACGGAGTTTGGAAAAAATTAGATGACAAAACAAGATTAGTTGGGAGCACAGTAACGGGGTTCATAGTTCCAGAAGGATGTTTTACTAATGGAGTTATAGCATATTCTATTTCTTATTCACAGATGGATGTCGCCATAGCAATTGGTAAAAATACAAAGAAAAATCCTCAAATGGCAGGGAAAAAATGTGCAGAAGCTCTTAAAAAAGAACTTTTGAATTCAAAATACTCCAATGGATTTGTGTTCGAGTTTATTTCCTCCAATACGGTTGTACAAATGCCAGGCATAAAAGGTAAACGAGTTATAAGAGCTAGTAATAATACTCTCAATTACGTCTTAGATATATTCTCCAGCAAACTTTTTGGTTTTATAAATGCAGTTCTCCAAAAAGGTTCTGGGAAAGAGGAAGATGTATTCGGGAGTTTTAGTGAAAAACTGTCCAATTTTAACATTATTGGAGGTTCTTCTGTTGATGATCTAAGAATGATTGAAAATTATCAGTTCTATAACCAGGAAGTTGTTACAAATTCTATAGTTGCAGCGGCCATAAAGTCAGACCTAAACACGAAGTTAAATAGCACCCAAGGCATTCAAGAAACTCCAATAAAATTAAATGTTAAATTAAGGGCCGGGGGCAGGACAATTCATAAAATCAACGGGAAACCTGCAATAAAAGAATTTTTAAATTTAATGGGATGGCCCAAAGAGGTGTTGGATGAGAAAAAATTACTGAGACATACCTTTTTTTTCCCACTTGGTGAGTACAGAGACAATATATTATATCCTCATGTAATTGGATGGATTGTTGGAAATGACATATTGTGTGGTTACAAGATAGATTCAACGGAGTTAAGAGTTATGTCCTCATCAGGTAAAGATATTATAAACTCAGTAGATCAAAATCTTTCAGTTTTTGATAGCGATAAGGTACTAGCCGGAATGATATGTTCATGTGCAACCAGGTTGGATTCACTAGGTGGTGGCGTATTCGAGATTAGACGAAAATTATTGGAATTTTTTGGTGAAAACCCATTTTTGCTAGTGTATCTTGGTGGAGAAGATATCAATTCAGAAGAACAAACAAAACATGCGTATGAAAATTTCAATGTTATGGTTTTAGAAAAACCTGATACTAATGAGAATTTCAATGGACAGTAATACAACTAATTGAGATTTATTAATTTTTGGTTTAAAACATCCCGTACCTCTTCTATCTCCAATTTAAGTGAATTTTTAAGCTCTTTAGATCCTATTAAGTTTGAAAAAAGCCCAAAATTTAGAAGCGCGGCTTTTTTTGAATCCTGCAACATATTTATTTTAAGCATAAGATTAGCCATTTCCTTAGAATATTCTAATTCTTCACCTAAACTTTCATTAAGTCTAGTTATATATTCAGTTAATTCACCTGAACCTAGGATAAACTCCGATGCCACTTCTCCCGCAATATTTCCTGCAATAATACCTGGAAGATTGCCCTCAAAGAATGGTTTTATGTTATGATTTGCGGAGTCCCCAACCAACAAGATGTTATTTTCCATAATTTTTTTATTTTGGGTTAGGGTTACGCCCCCACTACGATCAACGAATGCACTGGCCGATAAAATTAAATTCTTTATTTTATTGCTTTGCAAAAAAATATCAAAAGACCTCAGTGCATTTTCCCTAGAACTTACTGAAACCACTCCAATTAGTGCCCTTTTGTTATCAATTGGAAAAAGAAATGGATAATCATAAGGAGTCTCCTCATTAAAATACATATAATCAAATTCTGGAGCGTCCAAAGAGATTCCAACATATTCCCTACAAACTACGTATGCAACAGTTTTTTTGTTTTGTGGGAATATATTTTCAAAAACTGAGGAATTGACTCCATCCGCCCCGATTATCACCTTAGGTTTTAGTGAAAATTCATCTTTATAATGACGTATAACTGCCACGGGGTGAGATGTATTGCCATCTTTTATTGAAACGAGTTCATGGCCAGTCAACACCTTAGTACCAGCTTCCTTTGCCTCTTTTGTAATGTGTTCTAGAAAACCTTTTTTATTGATGCTTAATCCACCCCAGTAGTCCCCAGATAACTCTACAAAAAAATCATCAAGAGAAAATCGTAGTCCCCTAATTTCTCGAGAAATAAACTTTTTTGGGATTTTAAATGGAAGTTTCCCCATTAAATAGTTGCTAAAACCCTCTCCACATTGAATGAAATTTCCGATTTCATCCTTTTTTTCGATTAGGATTGTATTTGCGCCACCTAATGCGGCACTTCTAGCTGCTGCAACACCCGCAGGTCCAGCACCCACCACTAAAACATCGCAGTCGTAATCCATATCTATTTATACAATCCTAGACTAAAAATACATTATGAACCCCACGAATGAATTCTTCACGAACGAAGAAGAATTTAACAAATTTTTGGGCATGACTGATCACTATAAAAGTCTTCAGGATAAAGTTGTTAGGCTGGTCAATCCCAAGTCAGGCCAAGTTATAATCGAAGTGGGTTGCGGGACTGGTTCGACCGCAATAACTCTAGCAAAGAAATGCTCAGAAGCACAGATAATAGCTGTAGACAATAGGGTTGAGGTAATCAAGGAAGCAGAGCGTATAGCAAAACGGGAAGGTGTAAAGAATATAGATTTTGTAGAACTTGATATGGCAGACATAGGCAACTTTATTCGAAAACACAATATAAACCCTAACACCATGTTATTCTTATATTCGTTTCATCACATCCCAGATCCAATATCTAATAAAATAAAGGTAGCAAAAGATATTTTTGATTCCTGCCCAAATGGTACTAAAGTAATTATCGGCGATGGACTAGTTCCAGTATCTCATACTAACAAAAAATATTCTCAGGAAGTCTTTAAACAAGAAAAGCCGCGTCCCCACCAAACCTATCTATCAGTTTTTTGGGAACAATATATTAAAAATCTTGAGTCAGGAATCGCAGATGAAGACTGCATTAAAGATGCGGTCAATATTGCTAAAGAATCTGAAGAAATGGAAAGGTCCTTTGCAGATATGATAGCAAACAGAGATGGTGAGTTTTTGTTATCTCTAGACGAGTTTAAAAAAGTTTGGACGGACGCAGGTTTTAATATTCAAGTATGTGAGGCGATTAATTCTCTTGGAGAAACAATTGCGATTTGTATTAAGGAGTAATATATATCAAAGAATATTAACTTATAATTCAATTAACAATCCCACATGCTGATTTGTTATCTATGAAGGAATCAGAACAAGCTTCTCAGCCCCGTTTCTCCTAAAATCCCGCACAAGTTCATTTATCTGCGCTCCGTCTCCAGCCAGAACAAAAAGTTCTGTGCAACGCCCGTCAGCAAGATGTGTGTGAACTTGTGTCTCGATAAGGTCCTCAAAAACGTGCTTGATTTTAGTTAGCGCCTCCTCTTTTTCCTTTTTGTGTGCCATTATAAGAACGCATTTGGTCTCACCTTCAAGTTTTTCCTGTTTAGTCTCAAGGAGTGCCCGAAGCCCGGTGCGGAATACATCAGAGCGCGACTTGTAACCGTCGCTTGCAAGAAGCTCATCAACCTTTTTTAGCTCATCACTTTTAATCGAGATTGTTGTTATCATTTTATTAAGTTTAGGGGCTTTTAGCTTAAAAGTTATTAACTATTTTATATAAGTTAATAATATAGACTAGCCATGAAAAACAAGCTTCCATTTATTGTTGCCATACTTGTCCTTGCTATGGCACTAAGCATCTCACTTTTTGTCGGAGTCCCAACATATCAGTCCAAATTTCAAAATAAGACAGTTGTTGAGAGTAAACTTGGAATTCTTGTAACAATCCCGCCCCAAGAGCAGTTTGTAAAGCGCATTGGAGGCGATAAAGTAGAGGTGACCGTCCTTGTCCCTGCAGGTGCAAGTCCCCATACTTACGAGCCAACACCCCAACAGATGACAAAGGCAGCTGGTGCCGACATGTATGCTAAAGTCGGCTCAGGCGTTGAGTTTGAGCTTTCCTGGGCCGGCAAACTCGCAGAACTGAATCCTGACATGCTAATTGTCGATTCTTCAAAAGGAGTGATTATTCTTCAGACTGGTGAAGAAGACGAGGAAGACGAAGGCCAGCATGAAAGCGGGGACCCACATATATGGAACTCGATTAAAAACGCAAAAATCATGGTTCAAAATGTCTACGACGGACTCGTACAAATAGACCCGCAAAACACAGATTATTACAAGGCAAACCTTGATTCTTACTTAACTGAGCTTGATTCCTTAGACAAAAACATCTCAAGCTCCTTAGAAGAAAAGAAGAATAATTACGTTATGGTCTACCACGACGCCTGGAACTACCTTGCAAACGATTATGATCTAAATCTCATTTCAATTGAGACTCAAGGAAAAGAGCCAACGCCACAAGGAATTGCGGCTTTAATCGACCAGGCAAAAAAAGACAATATCACAATAATCTTTGCGTCCCCGGAGTTTAGCACGCAAAGTGCAGAGACAATCGCAAATGAAATCGGAGGAAGTGTCGCATTAGTCAGCCCCTTGGAAGCTGACTACGTCTCAAATATGGCACGGGTAGCTGAAGCATTCGCAGAGGCATAAACCACAAATGGAAAAACTAATCGAACTTAAAGGCATTTCTTTTAACATAGGCCAGACTGAGGTCTTAAAAGATGTTAATTTCTCAATAGGTCCGCGCGACTTTACTGCGGTAATTGGCCCAAACGGTGGTGGGAAAACGACGCTATTAAAAGTGATATTAGGTCTCATAACACCTGATTCGGGTTCAGTAAAAGTAATGGGGAAAAAGCCTAAAGAAGGGCGAAACGAGATTGGGTATCTCCCGCAGCACAGCGAGTTTGACTGGCAGTTTCCAATTGATGTAAAAAGCGTTGTTATGATGGGACGCTATCAGGGTCTTTTTAAGAGATATTCCAAAGAGGACTACGAAATCGCAGAGTCTTCCTTAGACAAAGTCGGGATGCTAAAGTTCAAAGACCGCCAGATAGGGGAGCTTTCAGGAGGCGAGCTTCAAAGAGTCCTTCTTGCGCGCGCTCTTGCAAGAAAGCCAAAGCTGTTACTCCTTGATGAACCTACGGCAAGTGTTGATCCAGGTATGCAAAAGTCGTTTTATTCACTTCTTGAAAAGTTGCACAATGACCTTGCGATAATACTTGTGACTCACGATGTGGGGGCTGTCTCAAGCTATGTTGAGGATGTTGCCTGCATGAATAAGGAGCTTATCTACCATGGTAAGGTTCATAGTATGGGTGATTCTCTAGCAAAGACTTACAAGTGTCCGGTAGATTTAATCGCCCATGGCGCTCCTCATAGGGTATTTGAAAAACACAAAAGATGATTGACATATTTGCTTATGAGTTCATGAGAAACGCGTTTCTTGCAGCATTCCTTGTCAGTGTTGCCTGCGGGGTTGTAGGCGTCTATGTTTATGTAAAAAGAATTGTCTTTATTAGCGGAGGTATCGCCCACAGTGCATTTGGAGGTCTTGGGATAGGATATTTCTTAGGAGTAAACCCGGTCTTTGCGGCAATGCCATTTGGAATACTTTCAGCTATTGCAATAGGCTTAATCTCGCTTAATAAGAAAATCAGCGAGGACAGCGCTATCGGCATGCTTTGGAGCCTTGGAATGGCAATTGGTGCGATATTTATCTTCCTGACGCCAGGCTTTGCCCCGGATTTATTTGGTTATCTTTTTGGAAACATCCTAACAGTCCCATTTTCAGATATCATTTTAATGGCAGTCCTAGATGTCATTATAATAGTCTCAGTAATTGTCTTTTACAAGGAGTTTATGTACATTTGTTTTGACCCTGAGTTTGCCTTGATTGTCGGTGTCCCTTCAAAGCTCTTTTACTTACTTTTACTTTGTCTAGTCGCACTTAGCATAGTGGTTCTTATCAGCATGGTGGGAATTGTTTTAGTAATTGCTCTTCTTACAATGCCTGCGATGATTGCAAAGCAGTTTACAGACAAGCTTAATGTAATGATGTTTCTTTCAACAATATGCGGGCTTATAGCTGGCATTTTAGGACTGATTACGTCTTTTTACTTAAATCTTCCTTCGGGCCCGACAATCGTTTTGCTTTTAGCGCTGGGCTTTTTAATTGCCTTGATATTTAAGAAATTAAGATAACGATTTTTTGATATTTTCTATTATCTCTGAGAATGCCCCATTATACCGCTTTGTAATCTCAGATACAGGTTTCATTTTGACAGTTTAGTGGATTTACCCACATCATCGTTACCACTCACAATCGCTACTTTGTTTTTTCCAGTTTATTATCTATGAATTTGTTTATTACTTCCTTAACAATTCCATTTCCAATAAAAGTCTCCACTCCAGACTGGGAAAGGATATCAATAGCACGCGGGCCGATTTTTGAATAAATAACAAAATCAGTTCCAGCATTGACGATAATTTGTGCCGTTGATATTCCCACGCCACCTGAACTCATGAGTTCTGTATTCTCAATTACTTCAAAGCCATCAATTTTTTTATCGTTTACATTGACTATGAGAAAATAAGGACATCTCCCAAAACTATCATGAATTTCGGATGAAAGGTCTTTTCCCGTACTGGGTACTGCTATTTTCATTTTAGATGCGTCTTCTTCCGCGACCAAAGCCAGCGCCCCGTACAATTGGGGTTACAGCTTTATTTTCATTATCCTGCGGCGGACAGTTGCCTAAGCCGCGTCCAGTTCTTGTTCCTTTTCCGTCAGGTCCTGTTCCGTCTCCTCTTGGCATTTTGTTTTACTCCTTTTTTATTTCAATTGCTTTTCCATTTATTATAGCATCAGCGATTTTTTCTCTTGCATCATGAAGACTTCGTGCAAGGGTTCTTCTTGAGACGCCCATCTTTGTTGCAGCGTCTTCCTGTTCTAAACTCTCTTTATCAATAAGCCTTATAACCTCAAGCTCTTCATGGGTCAAAAAGACAATTTCAAGCTCGTTCATAGGAACACCTAAAGGTTTAAAGTAGTTAGCAATAGGTTCAATAGCTATTCTTCTACGCATCCTTGGTCGCCCCCGACCTCTACCACAACCACGTCTCATTGCTTATTATTGAAGTAGCATCTATATAAATGCCCATATGGGCAATATTATTTTTATATATGGTATACCTAAGTATACTGTGAATATAACGACGGTCAAAGTAGGATTAAAAACAAAGAGTGCTCTTGATTCCTTTAAACAGTATAAAAACGAGAGTTATGATGAGGTTATCAATAAGCTGATTTATGTGGCAAAGAACGTAAATTCCCAACCTGAGTTAAGCAAGCAAACAATTGTCGAAATAGAAACGGCAAGAGCAAGAATAAAAGCCGGCGATTTTTACACAGAAGCAGACATGGCCAAGAAGCTTGGACTTTAAATGGGGGTTGAACTAATTTTTGCTCCTTCCGCATATAAGGAGTTATCTAAATTTAGAAAGGAAATTGCCCAAAGGATATTTAAGAAATGTCAAAAAACCAAAGGAGATCCGCTTGCTTTTTGGGTTAAGATTACAGATAAGGATTTTTATAAGCTGAGGATCGGAGAGTATAGAGTTATTGCAGATATTAATCTTGAGGATGGGTGCATAGAAGTGATCAAAGTGGGCCATAGGAAAAACATTTATAAACAAATTTAGATTAGCAATTAACCTTATTACATAAGAATACATCTTACAGGAGCGCCTTCGACACCCTTTATTCTTAGAGGCATACAATAAAGAGTGTATTTTCCTTTCTTTACCTCCTTAAGGTCAAGACCCTCAATGACGATGATGTCCTTAGAGAGTAGCGTTAAGTGGACATCCTTAGACCCGATTGTCAGGCACTCGACGCCGACCCCAAAAACCTCCTTTTTGATAAGATACTCAGCTTCGTCTAAGGAGAGTTCTTCCTTCATAAGGACAAAGTCCCCCCTATTGATATCTACCTCAAAGACATTTTCACAAAATATGGCTGGTGCCTTGATAAGGGCTGGCAGGTCTTCTACATCTTTGGCCCCAGAGATATAATGGGAAGGCGCGTCAACATGGGTTCCACAGTGAAGGCTCATTTCAATCTTTGAAAGTGCATAGTCGTCCTTTTCAATGGATTTGACCTTAGTGATTTTAGTCTCCGAGTCGCCAGGATAAACTTCGGTGTCCGGGGATATTTCCCGAGTAATATCAATCATTTTAAAGTTTTAAGAATATGCTTTAATTAAGGTAGATACAACTAAAATTCTTTTTAGATTTTTATTCTCACGAAAGCAACATTAGACAAAGCAAGAGTCTTAATGTAAAAAGGCTCTTAAAACTCCCTGCCATGGATCCCGTATCAATAATATTTGAAATACTTTTCTTTACAGTAATCCCGTTTATCTCAGTCTTTTTCATAGCGTTTCTTTTCCGCATATTTGTAAAGGAAGATTTTTCGACCTGGATGGGAATAATTATTGGTCTTGCCTTTGTTGGTTTTGACATAGGCATTGTGGGAATCGCTAAGTCTGCAACCCCCATTACCTTCTTAAAATATCTTGTCATAATGATAATCTCGGCGTGGGCCGCGCGCTTTGGAAACAAGTACGGCAAGGAGTTTCTTAAGCACCAAATCAGGGTGGAAGGCTACCATATCCTAAAGCGGGGCATCTATAAGGCAAGTGGAAAAAAGTTCATCGAAATAACAATGCCTTCGGCCTCTGAGATTCAGAACATCTACGGCAAACGGTCAGTAAGTAATGACCTTAAACGCGAGCTTGGGGGTAGGAAATTTGTCGAACCTGCAGACCTTCCGGTCGAGATTCTTGAAGCAAGGATAAAACGAAGGCTCATCACTGACTGGCGCATTGGTGATGCTGAAGTCAAGCTAAATGCAATGGGTGTTGTTGTAAAACTTGCAGTATCAGCCAAAAAGTCAAGATTGGGTGGAAAGCTTCCTGAAGGAAAAGTCCTTTTTTCATTTAAACCTGAAAGCGTCCCATTCGAGCTTTGTTATGGCGACCGCGTTGATGTATTCATCGATAATATCATAGTCCGTGAGGCAGAAGTCCTGAATGTCGAAGATGGTGCAGCCCTTGTCACGCTCCCAATAGCAGATGCCGAGCTTCTTGCGGCAAAGATAGGAAAAGGCATGCGTCCAGCAGTAATAGCTCTTCCCATCCAAACAATCCGGCAAAGGTCTCAAGACAAAAAAGAGAATAAGAAATAAAATTAAAACCCGTAATCCTTAAACTTGGATTTTATGTCCTCTAAACTATAATCAAGAGTCCAGTCATCGTAATAAAAAAGATCTTCCTCATTTATAACTGCGTGCAATTCGTCAAAGACACTTGATGCGCGACCCTGATAAATCCCCGTCTGTGGTTCGAAAAGATATAAATCCTCTAGGTACTCTTCATCGTCAAGCTCAGGGTCTCCACCGGAAGATATACCAACTTCACAATGCCCATCACCGTTTTTAAGCTCTCCACAGACCACAAAAATATCCTCGGTGTCTACTCCAGTGATATATTTCCTGTCGCAGCCAAGCGAGTCGCAGTACCAAGTGGCTTCATCCTGAAGAACTAGCTCATAATCGCTACAGTAGTAATCAACCCGCTCAAGTTCGTCGCGAAGCCATGCCGCGGCAAATACTGAGTAATCATCGCAGTCGCCTTCCTTGTCATCCCAGAAGTCCTCACAGCTTGATACAAACTGGCTGTCATCGTCACGATCATCATCATCGCTATAATCAAAACAGGATGCCATGCCTTGCCCCAAGTCAAAAGTATAGACATAACAGCCTGACCCATAACCTATTGAAGGGTCGGCGCAATCGTCGTGTACGTCCTCAAGTATGTCTGAAGGGAGATCTGCATTATTTGTCACCCAGTTAAAGAGTGAGATTAGGTCGTCATAGGCATCAGAAACCAAATCATGCAGTTCTGTAAGCTCTTCTGTTGCATCCTCGAGTTCTTGAGAAGTTATCTGAAGCTTGCCTGAGGCATCAGTATATTTATCCTGCCACTCTTTGATGTCGGCCTCAAGTGCGGAAATATCTGACTTCAAAGTTGAAAGTTCTCTGTTTAACCCAGATATCTCGCTAGCTTTCTGTGCGATGTTTGTGTCTTTTGCAGAGATTCTTGCAGTCATTTCAGTCTTATACCCATCAAATTCTGTCTTTACGGCGGACAGTTCGGATTCCAATACTGAAATATCGTTTCTTAAGCCTGCAATAATCCCGTCTTTATTCCCCAATTCAAGGTACATAAGGGTCGAGACAACTGCGATTATAACAATTAAGGCAATTATAATCATAAAGACTGGTGTTAAGAATGGCAAGTTAAATTCCTTTTTGGGTTTTGTTGAATCTTTGCTAAATGGGGGTGTTAGTAAAGACTTGTCGTCTACAGGTTTAAGAGTACTGCTCAGGGGAGTTTTATCTTCTCCCGACGAATCAAGGATATACCCGCATTTTTTACAAACCGTACGCTTCCCGTGTATGATGTCTCCGCACTTAGGGCACCTTTTCATTTTTTTTATGTTAAGTTAAAGGCTTTTCTTAATTAAATCTTTTTACTAAAAACGTCAGCAAAATCACTCAAAAACCACTAAGATTACTTTTGGGTGCTTTTTATACACCATCCGACTAAAAGGGATATAGGTGCGTTTAAACACCTAAATGTAAGTACTATAATGAACGGAAAAGTAAAATGGTTTAATGAGCGAAAAGGTTACGGCTTTATCGAAGGTGAAGACGGCAACGATTACTTTGCTCATTCTGATGCAATAAAAGGCGGCAAGTTGTACGACGGCGATGCCGTTACATTCGACCCGACTGAGGGCGACCGCGGTAAAAAAGCAGAAAACGTAGAAAAAGCTTAAACTTTTTAAGCTAACTCTAATTTTTTTATCCTTTTTATATTATTTTTATTGTTAATGTAAGGACGCGAGTCCTTATCTAGTTCTTTTTACACTTACCAAATCCCTATTTCATACGGTAGTTTTTATTCTAAGTGCATTTTTATAAAATGTGCAATTACTAATGTCACAATGGACCTAAACAAAGTTTTCATAATATTATCTATTATATTATTTTCTTCTTTTGTTTCTGCAAGCGTAACCCAATTCCACGACCAATGCACTTCAGAAGGTGCGACACCCCACATGATTCAGGGGACTCTTTACCCCACAAGTAACCCTTGGCAGTGTTATGATAACAGTGGCGAAATCAAATTCCGATATTTGGTAGCTTACACTTCTGCTCACTACAACCTTTGTGTAAAGCTTGACAATTCAAATGGCAGGTCCCAAAGTGTTTGGGTTGACGGAGAAAAAATAATAGATGCTCCTGCAGACAACCTTGACTGTGCGTCTATCCCCATCTCAAAGACTTCTGACGGCTCATTTACAATAAGCGTTAAAAACGAAGGCAACGACAACGCCGCGATGACCAAAATTGATATCTTTAATGAAGACGGCGCTGGCCACGGCGAGTCCTGCTGGGACTCTGTTGAGTGTGTCCAAAGTGAAGATGATCTTTGCATAGACTCAAATGGGGATACTGTAGTTGACACCTGTAGTTACTGTAGTGCAAATAACGGTGAGGCCTGCGATGCTTCAAAAGTTGATGGCGTCACACTAGGGATGTGTGTTATGGATTATCCAAGTGTCTCTTGTCTTGGCGTTGATATAGCTTATCATAACGGCAATTATGAGACTTGTGACTCGGCGTGCGGCATGGATGATAACTACTGCGGTTATGATAACCAGATAACTCCGCTTTGTGACCATGATGTTGTTGGTCCGAATGTGGAATGGGTTCCTGACGGCGTCTGTGCAAGCCTTAGCGAGGGAAACCACATTTGTGATGGCGGCCTTGTCTGTAAGTGGGAAGGCGTTTCGCCTGTAGCCTACATGGCAAACTGTGATGATTGCGATGATGGTGATGCCTGCGATATAGACACAACTGACGGCTTCCAGGCAACCGGGATATGTCAGAGCGGGGCATGCTGCGACAAGGGCGAAGGAGACGACTGCGAAGCCGATTCTGATTGCGATAATGTCTGCACGGGAGGTGCATTTATCCTTATGGAAGGTGACTGTACAGGTGCTTGCGAGTGTGATTACAAAAAGGTCCATACATGCGATTCGTCATTAAAAGGAACTAAGCGCATATGTGATAATGTAGAATATTGTTGTTCTGTTACATATTCAGGGATGGGTGATACCATATATCAGTGGACTGATTCTCCACAGGCCGAAACTGGCGCGCGTGCATGCAACGACAAGATAGACAACGACTGCGACGGAGACATTGATGAAGACGACAGCGGATGCGAAGGACCTGTGGAGATATGTGATAACGGTCGCGATGACGATGACGACGGCCGTGTCGATTGTGATGACGGAGAGTGTAACTCTGAATGCGAAACCTATCGTGAAAGTGAGTGCAGGGACGGCATAGATAATGATGGGGACGGCAAAACTGATTGCTGTGATTCAACAGATTGTGCAGAAACAGACCCGCTTTGCGGCAAGGCAAACGAGGCAAATTTCTGTTCTGACGGTGTCGATAATGATTGTGATGGCAAAATAGACTGCGCAGATTCTGATTGCAACTGTGATTCTGACAAAGACGATGAAACTGAGCCTGAAGAAAACGAATCTGAAGAGCTCCATTTGATAAATGTCACAAACCCCACAAACGATTCGATTGAGACAAACAAGAGCATGGGGAATATGACACCTGAAAATGATTCGTTACCCATAATTAAATTCAATTTTACAGATTCAGATTCTGCTGGTCCGACAATAAAATCAGACTATGTAGATACCCAAAGCATCCTTGTAATTCTAGTTGTAATAATTGTTATCCTAATGATAATTGTAGTTTTATTTCTTGCATTAAGAGTTGGAAAGAAAAAAGAAGCCCCGCTTATTGTAGAAGCAGAACCTAACGTCGCTTGATTAAAAGCAGGAGTATAATCACGATTAGGAGTACAATTATTACTATTGGAAGCATGTCCTGAAGCGAAGTTTGAGATTCTGGAGGAGCAAAATCCTTAGGCACCATTAACATGTCCGGGTCAAGTGGGATTACCTCACCAATTATTGGATTTCCGCCAGATGGAGTTTGCCCGGGAACGCAGCTTCCGTCGCGATAGCATACCCCTCCAGCACATTTCCCGCATTCAGGACAGTCGGCGCTAGTTTGACAAGGGTAATATTTGCAACGAGCAGCCTCGCACCATTCGCCCGCGTCACAGTCAGCCATGATTTGACAAGGTGCGTTCTCTATGGCAGAAACAATACTTAGAAGTATCAAGCAGCTCACCATAACAAGGATAAGTTTTTTCATACTTTTTACTAATGCTTTCCTTAATAAAAACACATTGTTCCCCCCGATAAACTCTTTTTTATAAAACTAGACCTAAAAAATAAGATTAATAATGGAATTACTCCCTCAATTAAAAGAAGAGCATATTGAAATCCTTCGCCCCTTTGATGTAGTGGAAGCAGATATTAGAAATTCATCCAAAAGTTCGGAGGATATAATTGATGACCTAAGGGATTTAAAAGATACCTTAACAAGTCATGTGGATTTAGAAAACAAGCTATTATATCCAGCTATTGAGTCTTCAAATGATAAAAAAACAAAAGAGGCTGGTAAGAAGTTCTCAGGCGAGATGATAAAGATAGGTGAAGTCGCATTTGCATTCTTTAAAAAATATGATGAAACCGAAATCTCAGAGATAAGAACAGACCAAAAATTCAAAACGGAATTTAAAGATATACACAAAATTCTCTCCAGAAGGGTGGATGTAGAAGAGAACAAACTTTTTCCGCTATACTCGCTTTGTTGCGAGTGATTTAATTTCCTTTTAACTATGCTTGATTACGATGCGATAATAATCGGAGCAGGTCTCGGTGGCTTAAGTGCGGGCGCAAAGCTTGCAAAAGAGGGCAAAAAAGTCCTTCTTATCGAGCAGCATACAATCCCTGGGGGCTATGCAACTAACTTTAAGCGTAAGGATTATGTCTTTGATGCGGGGCTTCATGAAACAAGCTCATTTGAGGCGACAAAAGCTGAAAAAGAGATAGCCGACGCGCTCAAAATCAAAGAAAACCTCGAATTCATCAAGCTTCCCGAATTTTATCACTTTACAAACGGGCGATTTGAGATTACAATTCCCGATGATACAAAAAAGGCAATAAAGGTATTAACAAAGCGCTTTCCTCATGAAAAAGAAGGAATAGATAAGTTCTTCTCGATAATTCTTGCCATACAAAAGGAGATTACAAAACTGCCCAGCGGCAAGAAATTATATGTATCCCTTCCTCTTTTTCCGATTCTCTACCCGGAACTTACATTTAAAAGCAAGAAGAGTCTCGGCGAGTTTCTTGATTCGATAATCGATGATGAGGAGCTAAAACTCATACTCTGTGCAAATATAGGTTACTACCACAACGATCCTTATCAAACGTCCCTAGTATACTATGCGGTTGCCCAGGCGACAATGTTTGAAAGCGGGAGTTATTATATCAAAGGCGGGTCACAAAATCTCTCAGATTATCTGACAGGAGTCATTAAAGAAAACGGGGGCAAAGTACTACTTGGTCATATCACAACAGGAATAATCACAAAAGATAACGCGGCAACTGGGGTTGTATATAAAAAAACGAATGGTTCCCAGATAATGACTGCGAGCGCAAAAACAATAATTGCAAATGCAGCGGTTCCAAATATCTCCTTGATGCTTCCTAAGAGAACCAGAATCCCCCTTGAAAAGAAGATATCAAAACTAAAAGCTTCTCCCTCGCTTATAACAATCCACATGGGATTTAAAAAAAGCCCCAAGGAACTTGGAAACAAATATTATTCGACATTTGTCTTTGACCCTTTACTAGACTCAATAAAAGAACTAGGTGAAAACCTAAAAGGCGAGTTTGAAAAGAAAGGCTTTAGTTTTGTAGATTATAGCCAGATAGATTCGGGCCTAGGTAAGCCTGTTGGTGCAATTTGTGCCATTGATAGCATAGACAACTGGGAAAACCTAAGTGATGCCCAATACAAAAAGAAAAAAGACGAAGTTGCAAAGATCTTCTTTGCGCGGCTTGAAAAGATAATCCCAGGGATATCAAGGGAAATTGAGCTTTATGAAGTCGCAACACCAAAGACGCTTAAAAGATATACGCTTAACCCCGGCGGTTCGGTTTATGGCTTTGCCCAGACACCAAAACAGTCAGGAAGATTTAGATTCCCGAATAAGTCGCCTGTAAAGAATCTTTATTTCGCTTCAGCCTGGGGAACTCCTGGTGGTGGCTTTGCAGCTGCGATTATCGGAGGCTATTTGTGTGCCAAAGAGGTTTTAAGGGATTAAAAACGATGGCAGACTACGTCTTTTAGTATAACTCCCATAGGGGAACCCAATTCATAAAACAGATGCTGTCTTAAACAACTTTCACATTGCCTTTTGCTAGTTCAGCATGTAGTTTTGCAAGGGCTTCTCGGAATTCTTCCTCGCCGGCCTCCTTACCCATAAGGCATTTCTCATCCTTATTTTGCCAGTAAGGCTGACTCTTCATGTTTTTGCGGGTAATACGCTCTGCTAAATCTTTAGTCATGCTGGGAACAGAGTTCATAAAAAACTGCACCCCACCTTCAAATATTTCTTTAGAATCCTTGACATTGTCTTTAGAATCAATACAAAAGTTACACACGGCCCCGTCCTTTGTTTCAAGGCCGATATCTTCCCTGTTTTTTAAGGGCATCCCACATGCAATACAATAATTTTCCATTTTTAATTAATCAGGATTTTTCAAAGAACCTTAACAGTAATTTGTGCGCAACAAAGAAAAACTTAAGTGTGTTATATGCTCTTACGGGGGTTTAAAGTAAAATATGAAGTTTTAATCAGCGTTTAGAAGGCTTAATGCCTGCAGCCTTAGCTGCCTTTTTCCTTTTATTTCTCTCAAGGTCTTTTTTTGACATGGACATTTTTCTTAGTTCCTGTTCTTTTGAGCAGTGCCTAAAGTTGCACTTATACTGCCTTAGTCTTTATCCTGCTGTTGAATTCTGCTGTGGGCAACTTTGCCTTGCACGTTTCGCACAAAGCGCCACCTTTAGCAATAAAATCAACTTCCTTGCAACAATTTGCGCAGGTATAGCGTTTTTTTTCTTCCATTGCGATATTTAGAAACATCATGGGGATAAACCCCTATCATAACTAACTACTTATTTTTAGCTTGCCTGTGGCAGGACGAGTCCTGTCCAAATAGGCTAGCATTGAACTTGTTAATACCATTTTGTTTACTCCTTTTAATTTTTTTGTTTGGGCATACCAAAAGACGTGACTGGTTTGTCACAATAGAAGTCTTTTTTAGCGGGTTATGACTGCGCGTACGTAGTCATTTAATAATTTTTAGGTTATTTCTCGAAGAATAAAGGAACTCTTACTATCTTTTATGAAGTTACAAGTGCTCAACTCATCAAACTTAAACTGACTTTACTTTTGTTTTATACCAAGGCTTGTTTGTAGCATGGTCTATATAAATGGCAAAATTAAGGAAAAAATCAGATTGGTGATGTGATTAGACAAAATATTTAATTTATTTCCCAGTCAACCTGGCAATCTGACTTTCAAGAGCGGCTTTGGCGTTTTTAGAGTATACTTTAGTCGCAGAAACGCTAAGGACTTCTATTACCTTTCTTTTTCCGGCAGGTCCAAGTGCGTTATAGTCATTCTTGCTCATTTTCAAAAAGCGCCTTCGTCGAGCAGAACTCGATTCAGACTTCTCCGCAATCTTTCTTCTGGCCATTATCTAGCCTCTTTTTTATCCAGTCCCCTGACGAAATCATCTGCATACCTTTGCAAGAGCTTCCCACGCTCATTAGAAATAAACCCCCTATAAGCGCCCTTATGATAGATTGGATAATCCATTCTTTTGCTACTGTTTGGTATTAACAACCCTAAAGCAGTGGGTAAACCCCACCTATGTATCCCAAGGTTTTCATGGTTTTCACTAAAACGTCCAGTATCTATGTCAATACATGATTCTGGACTGGGTAGGAATGCAATGCTTCTTGCAGCCTTAGTCAATATGTCACGCGGAACGTCGTTATTTGTTAACAGGCTTATCCATCTCCGGTCACCTTTGATTAATGGTCTGAGTGCCCTCATATTTATTACTCTGGGTCCAACAAAATTAGGTGATTTTATCTGTTCAAATGAATCTCCCTTGCGCTCCATAGCCTTAAAGGCCAGCATATCCTTTTTTCCGGATTCTATATGTCTTATTGCAGAACTAGCAGAGCCCCTAGGAAATGCCATAGTGTCACCGTCCATAAGCACCATCATATCCCCACCACGGCGATGTACTTCGTTTACGGCAGTTACAAACGCCCTTCTCATGCCCTGATTGGTTTTATGTCGTGCTAGATGAACTCCGCCCTCAAATCTGACTATGTCTGAAGTCCTATCATTACTCCCGTCGTCGACTACGACGATATCATGAACAATTTTTGCATCCCTTAATTTTTTGGCTTCTTCTAAAGCATGACGTATATTGAATGCCTCGTTATGGGCAAGAATAGCAACAAATGCCTTCTTTTTTGCTTTAGGTCGTCTATACATATTAGTCTAATAAGTAAAGAAAGAAAAGTTATTTTTTCCCAACCGGAGTAGATAGCCCGGATTATTACACCCGTCTTGAGAAGATGGAAAAAGAAGCAGACATATTCTGGAAAAAGGATTAATTCTTGCCCTTACGGATTAGGTACGGCTCACTTTTTCTAAAAGTAATAAACTAATTTAATCCCGCCTCCCGGATTCGGGAGGGGAAATTAGCCAATTAGATTGCTTCTATAGTTGACGTGGGTTTCGAGGTTATGTTGTATGTTACACTGACCACTCCCGGAACCTTACTCGTTATGAGTTCTGCGATCTTGGTCAACTTTTCATAGCTCACATTAGTCGGAGTCCCAGTCACGGCATCTTTACTGTCCCAGCAGCGCACTTCTATCTGCTGACCAAATTCTCGCTTTCCGTCCCGGATTCCCGTTACCCTGTCATTGTGTAAAATGGCTAGACATTGGAAGGCGCCAGAGTCTTTGAGCTCATCTTCGACAATTTTTGTGGCCTTTCTGACTATTGCGACCCTCTCAGGAGTTACCTCATTTATTACACGCGCTGCGAGAGCTGGTCCTGGAAATGGTGGTCTATTGTATATCTCTTCAGGAAGACCCACTGCCTTAGCAACTCTGCGCACCCCCGGCTTTCTTAATTCGAGTATGGGCTCCAAAACTTTATAGCCAAAAACCGCCTGAGTGTCTATTCCAAGTTGCTCTAAAATATTATGCTGTCTTTTGATACCTGCAACAGTCTCCTCCACATCCGTGTAATTAGTTCCCTGCATCAAAAACTTTGCACCACTCTCTTGCACTATCCTGCCGAAAACCTTCTTGTAAAATGTTTGGGTGATTGCTTCTCTCTTCTCTTCTGGATCGATAAGACCACTTAATGCGTCAAAGAACTCCTTTTTTGCATCCACAAGTTCTACCTTTACGCCAAGCTCACCAAACAATGAGACGATGTATTCGGGCTCCCCCTCCCGCATAATCCCGTTGTCAATAAAATAGCTTTTGAGACGGTCTCCCAAAGCACGATGCGCGAGCATCGTGACTGCAGCGGAATCGACACCCCCAGAGAGTGCGTTTATGGCTACGTCGTCCCCGATTATAGATGCAATATCTTTGGTCTTCTTCTCTATAAATTCCTCAGGATTAAGTTCTTCTAACGTTATTTCATTTATTTCCATTTTTCACTCTAGACTTAGTCCTTAATATATTGCTTTAAGAAATAAAAACATTGACAAGAATCTTGAACAATGAGTCCCGCCTCCCGGATTTGAACCGGGGATCTTCCGGTAGCCGCGTGCTTTTCTTCCCGAATCACGTTCGGGCTTACAAACTACAGCCAGACGCGTTAACCAGACTACGCTAAGGCGGGTTTAAAACGCTATATTTGAGAGACCCTATTAAAAAACCTGTCATCTAAAATTTTGCTAAAAAGGACTATTTACTGATTTATTTCTTGTGGCGAGCTTTTGTCTTTTCCTTTCTGCGCTTTTTCCAGGCTGCTTCGCGTGCCTTTCCAACTCCAACACGTTTGGCACGCATCCAGTCACGTCTTTCTTTTTTGAGGTATCTAACCTCAGCCTTACTTCGCTTTTCCGGAATAAGCCCTGCCTCCTTTGCTAGATATTCTCCAGGGCTTCTAATAGGCTCAAGTTTGACTACTGGGACTCCACTTCTTTCAGCAACCTTCATCTTAAGCAATTTAAAGTGTTCCCCACGTCCAGAGTTTCCTCCTATCTTGCCTTGGATGTGCCCGTAATCATAAAGTCTTGATACTACTGCCTTTTTTCTGTCACTTAATGCAAGTCTAAATTCTTCAGCCTCAACCAAACCCTCATGACCTTCTTCCATCATCTGATCCCAATCTGCATGGAGATAGTTTTGACTCTTTTGAAACGCAAGTGCCTTCTTTTTTGTTTGGTCAACAAGCTTCATATCTTCAAAACTCACCCATAAGTTTTTATCAGGAAGGCTTGCTAGCTGGTTTGTGGGATACTCCATTACAAGAACTTCGGGTTTTTTACCTAGCTTGTGCTCATCACGTAAGTGCTTTCTAAGAGAATTAAGAACCATAGTGCGAGTGTTTGCATTCATTGACTGCATACGATCAAATTTTGAAGGCACCATAACTACATTTGGATTAAGTTCTTTTATGCGCGCATCCATCCTTGCTTGTTCTTTAGGATGTATCTCACCGATTACTCCACCATCATAAGTTTTATGGGCATTAAATGTTTCAAACTGTCCCCATCGCCTTACGCCATTTGGGAGTGTTTCAAGCTTTTCTTTTGGGGCATAAAGACCCAGGGCTTCTGCACTTTGTCTGCCTTCCTCAGCCCTGATATCTATCTTTTTTAATTTGTCAGGCTCAGTGGAATCAAGAACGCCTCTGTGTCCAGTACCCACAACGATTACATTTACTTTGTTTAATGGTTTTTTAGCCTTATCCATACGATTTAATAAATGAACTGTTGTCCCGGATCTTATGACAAAATCGTTTGGATGCGGGGAAAACATAGCGACTCTTTTGCCACGCATAAGTTTAGATGCCTCAAGGTTATTGTGGTCAACTAAGAGAAAATCAGGCAAGTTTATGAATTTGCGTTCGTGATCCGTTTCATATAGTTGGTATGGTTGAGGTTTTTTACCCCTATTTTTATTTCTTTTTAAAGCGGTTTGCAGTTCAGCAATCCTTTTGTTTGCTGCAGCAAGGCTTTTGGGGTGGTTCTCAGGGGCGGACCTTGTCATTTTTACATTATCTAACGCATTAAAAGATAAAAACCATAAGTCCAAGCCTACATCTCACTAAGAATTAAGTGCGGGCGCCGGGATGTTAAGGTGGACACATACCCCAGACTAATGACCTTAAGATAAGGTGCCAGTACTGCATTGCTAAGCAATAGAAAAAGTAAGGTGCGGGCGCCGGGATTCGAACCCGGGTTCCGAGCTTGGAAAGCTAGAGTGATACCAGACTACACCACATCCGCAAGCCTGTATGCTTAGAAAGCGCTTACTTAGAATAATTAAGTATAACAGATTTTTAAACAATCTCCCATTCTTTAACAAAACCAAAATGGCTGAAAATACCCCTAAGACTGATGAAACCAAGCCAGTAGAGAAGAATAAAAAGGACGATTTCGGAAAAGATCTCGGACCCAAGCTTATCTTCCTCGCTATTGGATTCATATTAGGACTACTTTTGTATTGTGTGATATTTGGATGTGACTGTGACATTAGAGGGTATGAAGAAATTACCTTTACTGGTGCTGATGGTGAATCTATTATTGTTTCTACTGACGGTGGAACAGCTACGATAACCAAGAATGGAGTTCCACAAGATTGTGAGTGGAATTGTATTCCTAAGAAAGATGGTGGTGGCGAACCTGGAATAGGACCTGGTGGCGAACCTGGACTTAAGAATGGTGGTGGAAAACTCCCCCCTGGCAAAACTTGGGACGATTATACTTGTGATGACTTAGAAGGATACCAGTGCAGCCCTGGAACTTGTCCACCGAATTACAAGTGCGATACTCTTATTTCAAAGACTGAGCCTGCGGCTTACTGTGATTGTGTCCCTGAAAATGGTGGTAATAAAACTCCAGGAGATGCTATGCCTGACTATATAATCCCAAAAGTAGAGTTGGTATGTGGCGAACAATACAATAATATCTCAGTAACCATTAAGAACCAGGGAACCAAAGAAATCCCGCTTAATGCTTGGGACATTATGCAAGTTGATTTCTTCACAGACCCAGGCGGACAAAAGTTCCCCGGATCAATACAATTAGACCAAAACGATTTAATACAACTTTGCCCAAATTTCCTAAAGCCAGGGGAAAGCTGCACTTATAAAGTAGCTATAGGTGGAACCGGGCTTTCAGATCCTTCTGCTTGTGCAGATATATCCGATAATATCTCTGAAAGTGATGAGAACAATAATTGCAACAATCTCATTAAAGAGTGCCCAATGCCGCCTGATTCATCAGGAAATCTTCCAGATTTCAAAATGACTGATATCGGCGCTAGTTGTGATGGTGACTATGATGTGCAGACTCATACATACAGTAATGATAAGATATCTTCACTTAGATTCTGGCCAATGAACATGGGCCCCGGTGAAGCAAATGTTGCATTAAGTGGCAGATTCTCTCTTTTGGTGAATGGAAATATTATTATGGATGATCAAATGGCAGACCTTAATCCATTTTGCCCTGAACTCTTTAAGGTAATGAACATGAACTGCGAGTTAGACATAATGCAGCTTTATTTTGGCAACACACTGATAGCAAAAATAAAGCATGGTGATACCATAGAAATATGTTTGGATTACCAAAATGCAGTAGTTGAAGGCGATGAATCCAATAACTGCCTAACTCAGTTAATTAATTGCCCAACTAATGAGGGTGGGCCTGAGCCAGACGGAACCTGCCAAGGCGATTTTGAAGCAACTGGTTTTTGCGGTGGTGAATGTGAGTTTGAAGGCCACATTGGTTCCTGTGAAGCTATTGATGCTGCATGCCACTGTATTGTCCCAGATTCAGGTCCTGGACCAGAACCAGAGCCAGAACCAGAGCCAGGACCAGAGCCAGGACCAGAGTATGTGAATTGTCGAGATGTATATGCTAACTCTGACATCTGCGCGGGCGATTGTATATTGTCTGATCAGACTGAAGGACAATGCTACTTTGATGGACCGAATGGTTGTTACTGTGCCGAGATCGGTTATGAACCTCCTGGTGGCAGTGATCCAGAACCAGAGCCTTGTGTGAATGAGGATTATCCATGCAGTGATGATGGTGATTGCTGTTCAGGTCTCAACTGCTGCTATGGATATTGCACAACAAGAAGCTGCTAAGATTTTTCTTAGCAGTACTCTTTAAGGTGCCAGTACTGCATTGCTAAGCAATAGAAAAAGTAAGGTGCGGGCGCCGGGATTCGAACCCGGGTTCCGAGCTTGGAAGGCTAGAGTGATACCAGACTACACTACGCCCGCAAAAAATATCAAGTTAAAGCGCTTAGTTAGAACAAAACCATATAAAAATTATGAGCTTGTCTTACTTATCTCACGTCGTAAATAAAACTCAAACCAAAGGAATGCGATAACTGCTGCTATCCAGCCTGAAATCAACATCGCTATCCAGACACCGCTGATTCCAAGGATTGGCGGAAGTACTAGCGCAAGAGGCAAGAGCAGTACTAGTGAACGCAAGAGTGTTATTGCAAGAGAAGGCATTCCCCTGCCCATTCCCTGGAATGAAGAACTCATTGTTATACCAACGCCCCACGCGCAGTATGTGAGCGCAATGACTCTGGTGTAGCTTATCCCTATTTCAAGGACTGCTGGGTTGCTTGTAAATGTCCCTATGAATATTGGTGCACATATCCAGGCGAGAGCTCCGATTCCAAGACCAAAGATAAAATTGACGCTGGCGGCAAACCTTGCGACACGAAGTGAATCACGCGGTTTATTTGACCCTTTGAAATAACCGACCATAGCAACAGCTGCCCCACCTAGACCAAGCATTGGCATTATAACAAGGGAATCGACCCTAAAGCCTATTGCAAGGCCTGCTATTGCCACGCTTCCAAATGAGACAAGAACAGCGTTCATTATTATCATTGACATTGAAAGTCCCATTTGGGCAAATGCCGCGGGGAGACCTATAGTCAATATCTCAAGGGAGGCCTTTTTCTCAAGTAAGAGACCAACTCCTCTTATGTCAAGCACAGGCCCGTTTCTTTTAAAGTAAATGAAATAAGCAAATAATCCCGCCATGATTATTACCGATATTGTTGTTGCAATAGCAGCACCACTAATCCCCAAATCCATGTTGTAAATCATTATAGGATCAAGGATTCCGTTAATCACAATACCTATTAGGTGTATTATTAACGGTGTTTTTGTGTTCCCTTCACCAACAAGAATCCCATTTGCAGCCATTGAGAACATAAGACCTATTCCACAAAGGGCAATAATCCATAAATAATCACTTGCCATAGCCGTGACTGCAGCATCTGCTCCAAATGCCGCTATAATCGGATAAGCCAGTGGAATGACAACAACCATCATCACAACGCCCATGAGTATTGCAAGAGTCGCCGCGTTTGCCCCGCCGTATGCCGCCTCTTTTTTCTGACCCGCTCCAAGTTTTCGCGATATCACAGAGGTTGCACCTATTGATAGTCCACCGGCAAATGCTTGGCCGATAAAGACTATTGGGAATGCAAGCTGCATTGCTGCAAGAGCTTCGTGCCCTAAGCCTGCAATAAAATAAGTGTCAACTATTATTAAGACAAGCTCTGCCACCATACTCAGGATTATAGGTGTTGCAAGTACGAGGAGTCCCTTTCTTGGGTTTTGCATGAGCGAGTCTATTCTATCCATTATAAGGTTGCGGGTAATTTTAAGCTCGCAATAGAAAAACTAGAGTGGATAAAAGCGTATATCCCCCGTCTGAGGACAGTTACTTAATAAAGGAAAGTATAGAAAAATATCTCAAGGCAGCTAGTGTGAAAAAGGCTCTTGATATGGGTTGTGGCTCAGGAATACTTTCAGTCGCTCTTGGGAATCAAGGTTGTGACACATTAGCCGTAGATATTAATCCAAAGGCGCTAGAAGCAACCCTCGCACATGCGAGTCTTGAAGGCGTAGACGATAAAATCAAGGTTCTGGAGTCTGACTTGTTTTCAAACATAGATGAAAAGTTCGACTTGATTGTCTTTAACACCCCATATGTCCCGACAGATGATTCGGAAACTGATGACTTAGAATCACGGGCATGGGACGGAGGACACGATGGCCTTAGCGTTACAAGAAAGTTTCTAAAAGAAGCTCCAGTTTGTCTAAACAGGGGCGGTAAGATAATTATTCTTGTGGCGACAAATGACGACAAAGAACCCTCTTTTGAGGGATTTGAACAGAGTGTCTTAGGCAAAAAATCCTATTTCTTCGAGCGCTTGTGGGTTCTTCTCCTTACTCCACTTCAGCTTCGCCGATGATGTGTTCGCCGTCTCCAAACGCTGCACAATACTCGTTATAAGCCATTATATATTCTGCATGTGGCCAAATTAGGGGTTCAACGACATGGACAATTCCCTCTTTGAAAAGCGGGTGGGATTCAATCTTTTCCATCATGATTTTTTTGTCGTCTCTCATGATGTGTGCTGTTGTGTATTCTTCTTTCCAGAGGCGGTAGCGCTCAGGCGTTGAAACGTGTTCTGGAAGCTGGTAATTGTAAGCTGAATTAACGACCCATGATAAGTATTTGTTTGCGCGCCATTTCCTTCCGGTCTTTATGTAGTGCTTTGCAAGCATTGTAGTAAAGTGGCACCATGGTCCGTAACCTCCATTGTTCCGACCCCAGCTTTCAGGATAGCGGTTTAAGCCCTCAAGCTCCTGGTCCCAAAGCTCTTTATATATGCGCTCACAGGTCAGGCGCACTTTTAGGTCGTGGTCTGAGATTACATTAAAATACGCTGGTGCATAAAGTGCCGCATCAACATCTGTTACAACAGATGAATATGGGTCGCAACCAAGTGGGTTTGAACACTGGTGCTGGATTCTGATATTTTTTATAAAGCTTCTTCTCATCGGACTCCAAAGTGAAGTACATATTGCCTTCTGTAATTTTTTAGTCTTTTTCTTTGTTACTTTGACATCAGATTTTATCTTTTTCCCAAGTTCGCATACTTCAAGAAGCCCGCCACAGCAGGCCGAGTTTGCATATATCTCAAAGCCGTGCTCAAAGGCAGGGTATTCGTGGATACTGTTTATCGTGTGAATAAGGTTTATGTCATCATTCATGTGGGAGAAAATGAACTCTGTGGCTTTCGTTATGTTGTCCCAATAATCATCAAGAAGGCTCATGTCATCTGTTTTTCTGATGTAGTCGCCAAGTGCAAAAAGCACAAGACCATTTCCATCTATTTGGAGCTCCTTATAGCTTTTGTTTTCGCCTGATACATCATATCTTTGGGCAAATTCACCAGTTTTAAGCTGGTTTTTAAACATGAACTCAAGACCAAGGCGTGCCTGATCAAAAAGACCCGCCGAACTAGCTCCCATAATATCTATGGAATGGTCGCGCGCATAAACATAAGGATATCTTGTTCCGGGCGGCGAGGCGTAGAATCCTCCGTTTTTATGCTGGTTTTCTTTCAGTATCTTAACACTCGAGTCATATAGTTTATTGGCTTCTTCGTGATTCATTTTGGGCTTATTGGCGTAAAGTTAAGGTCTTCTGATTTAAAAATTTATAGATAAACACTCACACGTTCATATTTGTCGAGAAGTTTTGATATCTCGGTATCTGAATGTTTTAGCTCTTTTATGTACTTCTCATTAAGCTTTTTTGGACAGAGCGCCCCCTTTGCCCCAAGGTCTATTAAATCATTTTTTCCGGCAAGTTGCGCGCGTTTTTTCCGATAGGCATAACCAAGCGGCGCAAAGACATTCATTGAGATATACTTATCCCCATTTTCAAAGGGCACAAGATAGTCTTTTGCATTTTTATCGCTGGGGTTTACTTCTTCTAAAAATTCAGAGATTTTTTGTGAAAATAAGTCTTCTTCAAAAAGATAGAGATTTCCTGTTTCTCTGCCCATTAGCGCAGGCCCTTCTATTTCGGCAAGCTTCTCACCTATCGCATCAAGCATACTGATTGTATCTAGGTCACCAAGATTTTCTCTCATCTCTGATATTGCAAAGACAAAGGCCTTTGTCATTGTTCTTCTGCGAAGCATTTTTACGGGTTAGTTTATTTTTTTGTTAGCTTGAGTAGTTCCTCGTTCCAGCCGAGGGGTCCTGGTGCATTTGCCTTTATGAGCCCATCGCACTTAACTCGCGGGTCATAACTTCCATTTTTCTTTTGGACAAGTATAGAAATATCAACCGCTTTTAGCATGGGTGCGTCGTTAAGTGAGTCGCCAATACCAACAGTCTTTATTTTTTCTCCTTTGACAGCAGCTTCCTTAAAAAGCTCAGTAAGAATTCGTACAGCTTCCCCCTTATCGTTTTGTCCCATTATGTGCCAGAAGCGCCCGCCGCGCGTCCAGTTAAGACCTATTGTGCCAATTGCGTTCTGTAAGCCTTTTTCATCACCGTCGAAAAAAAATGCTTCGTCAAACTCTCTTTCTTTGGCAAGGATGGCTTCTTTTTCAGGGAGGCCTGTTGCTTTCATAACACCTTCAACTGTGAGATCTCCAAATCCTTCTATTAGGCCAAACTCAGTTAACTTGCCAAGTTCTTTTCTTATTGATTCGTAAGGAGTTCCAAGGCGGATTATCTTATACTCGTCAGTTTCCTTGTCAAATTCAAAATCTATATTAAAATAATCCTTGGGTATAAAGATTCCCCCGCCGTTCTCAGAGATAAAGGGTCCTGTGAGTCCCATTTTCTTCCTGTAAACTTCGATTTCAGAACGAGTCTTTGAAGTACACGGGATTATCGGTATCTGTTTTCTTTTAAGTTTTGTAATGGCAGGCTTTGCCTGAGTCCAAGAATAGGTGTCATGGTCTATTAAGGTTCCGTCAAGGTCAGTGAATATTATTAATTCTTCCATTTTAATTTAGTTACGGGCCATGCGCTTCAGCGTAGTCTTCTATTATCTGTTTTGAGCGGTCCACATAAATTGATGAGAATATCACACCTGAAGTGAATTTGTTTATCCTTTGCCTGAGGGAAAGCTTTAAATTCTGGTAGGAATACCCATTTTCAAGATTCGTCTTTTTTGCGATGTCACGCCAGGCATGGAGGAGTTTTGGCTCACTATCCCTGTTCCACGCGGCTTTTAATATGCCCGTAAATTCAATTGCGCGCTCTTCGTCAACCTTAGCGTCTTCCTTAGTATAAACAAAATCTTTATATTCTGATGCCTTCTTTACAAATTCAGGGATTATGTCTTTTGCCTCTTTTGAATATAATTCACACAGCGTATCTATATCTATATCCTTTTTGTATTTTTGAGCCCAAAATTTTAGTGCCGAA
>Ga0075120_10000103_pt1 | contig 62459 bp, 43 predicted proteins | sample AntAceMetag02UKL_FD_69792 | JGI IMG/M metagenome (GOLD analysis project Ga0075120, IMG submission 69792) | Saline lake microbial communities from Ace Lake, Antarctica - Antarctic Ace Lake Metagenome 02UKL | ecosystem: Environmental > Aquatic > Non-marine Saline and Alkaline > Saline | place...
AAGTGATAATTGGAGCTATTGCCGCAGGAATGCAAATTGTCCAAAAAATATGGACTATTCGCATTGAAAAACTGGACGAGAAAGGTACTCGTGAAATATCCGGGTTAGGTTTGTGGGCGGATGGCAGCCTGGCGATCCTGTTTCCAAACGATGCCGTTGAAACACTTCAAGCCGCTAAAGGAGAGACGATAAAGATCCCCGACCCGCAGAATCACCAACTGGCACACATCAGGCTCGCAGTCAGCACTCTCCCCGACGAACCTGAAATCACCGAACAGATAAAAGTGGTAGCGACCAAAACCAACGATCTCTTTACAGGCGGCATCAGTGAGCAGAAGATGCAGGAAGTTCAGCTATCGCCCGGAGTAAATGTCCAAGTAATCACCGACCCGGATATCGCCAGAGAGGAGTATTTCCGTTGGTTCTTCTCCATCCCCCCGGATGAAATCGCCATTGCTCAAACTCAGTATCATGTCGTAGAAAAGTAAGTGGGATTATCAACCGCAGATGACGCTAATTACACAGATGTTAATAGTACAAGAAAGTTCAAGTACTTTTGGAGAACCATATTTATTTAACTTGCATAAAGCCATCGTTCGGTCCACATGCACAATCAACAAGTAGTTATGAGAACAGTATAAAGAAAAAATCTGCGTAATCTGTGCAATCTGTGGAGAGAGAAGTGGAGAGAAAGATGATACAAAAGGATCCGAGGACCTATAAAATAATCGGTATGGCGATGGAGGTTCACAAGCAGTTGGGTTGTGGATTTCTTGAAGCCGTCTATCAGGAAGCATTCGCTATGGAGATGCAGACACAGGGCGTGCCATTTAAGCGAGAGGTCGAGTTACCGGTGTTTTACAAAGAACATCAACTTAACACATCCTATCGCGCCGATTTTATCTGTTATGATTCAGTAATCGTAGAACTTAAAGCTCTGAAGCAAATTGGCGGAATTGAAGAAGCCCAGATACTGAATTATCTGAAAGCAACCGGTATTGAGATCGGTATGCTTCTTAACTTCGGAGCAGCGTCATTAGAATACAAACGCTACATTTTTACAAAGAAATAGTTCCACAGATTACGCTGATTACACAGATCAAAAATATGTTAAATAAATCTGCGTAATCCGTGCAATCTGTGGTCTAAGGAGGGTAACATCATGAAACACAAAGCCATTTTCTTTCTAACCACAATTTTACTGACTGCGATATTTACCACATTTGACGTAGTTGCCAATCAAACACCGGAACCACATATAAACGCAACTCTCTATAAAACCCTGAAGGGACATTCGTATGCTATCTTTTCTGTTTCCTTTAGTCCAGACGGCAGTTTGCTGGCTAGTGGAAGCTATGACAAAACGATCAAATTATGGCGTGTTTCAGACGGTGTTCTTCTCCGAACGCTGGAAGGGCATTCGAGTGTTATCAGATCAGTTTCTTTCAGTCCCGACGGCACTATGCTGACCAGTGGAAGCTATGACAACACAGTAAAACTGTGGCGAGTATCAGATGGCTCTCTTCTCCGAACGTTGGAAGGGCATTCGGATGTTGTCGGATCAGTTTCCTTCAGTCCCGATGGCACTATGTTGACCAGTGGAAGCTTTGACAACACGGTAAAACTGTGGCGGGTATCAGATGGCTCTCTTCTCCGAACACTGAAAGGGAATTCGGGAGATATATATTCAGTTTTCTTCAGTCCCGATGGCAGTTTGCTTGCAAGCGGAAGCTCTGACGAAACGGTAAAGCTGTGGCGGGTATCAGATGGCTCGCTTATCCGAACGCTGGAAGGGCATTCGGAACAAGTAAATTCAGTTTCCTTCAGTCCTGATGGTGCTATGCTGACCAGTGGAAGCTCTGACAACACGGTAAAACTGTGGCGGGTATCAGATGGCTCGCTTATCCGAACGCTGGAAGGGCATTCGGGAGATATATATTCAGTTTCCTTCAGTCCTGATGGCGCTATGCTTATTAGTGGAAGCTATCCCAACACGGTAAAACTGTGGTGGGTATCAGATGGCTCTCTTATCCAAACGGTAAAGTGGCATTCGAGTTGGGTCAATTCAGTTTCCTTCAGTCCCGACGGCACGATGCAGGCTAGTGGGAGCAATGACAAAACGGTAAAATTGTGGTGTTTTGGTAGCCTGCCTCTTTTAACAGAACGCCAGTTAGCGCTCCAGGCTATTTCAGACTTGTTCCAACCGCAAGATGAGTTTGAAACGGAAACTGAATATCAAGCTCGTTTATCTCGTGGTAACGAGGAAAAACAAGCTATAGAAGAGAAATACACATTTCAACTCGAACAGCTTAAGCAAAAGATGCGTGAGAAAAAAGAGGCGGAAAGTATTCGCGCCGAAAACGAACTTCAAGCCCAAATCTGTCAATCATTAACTGAAGCGAACTTGAGCATTGACAGCCTCGGGTCTTACAATGCTGACGCAGAAGTCTTTCCTGTTATTGTGGGCGTTGTGAGCGATAAGATCGTAAAGATTAGTATTCCCCGTAATGAGGCACGTAGTTTCAAGGAGAATTTGCAAACTGTAGAAGTCATCGGGATGAAGCAGTTTCAGAGAAACTTGAGGGATTACGATTATTTCAACATTGTTATCGTCCATCCAATCACAGGGAGCCGATATCCATTTGGTGAACAACGGGCGGTTGCGGGGATGGCTGGTGTAACAGTGGCGGTTCCAGGTTCACAAGCACTAATCCCTCCCTCTTTGGCTTTGACCGCCATGTTATCCGAACCGAACGGTAATGGTTTTCTGGATGCTGTTGAGAATGGAAAACTGATAGTCGAAATCACTAATGCCGGAGAGGGTCCGGCTTACGGAGTGATCATTGATATCAAACCTGAGACTGAAGACCCGGATTTGACTTATTCTCCCACACGTATTGTCGGCGAATTGCCCGCCGGTGAAAGCCGCAGTCTTGATTTCAGTCTAACAGCGGTAAAATTAATAAAACGAGCAACGAGATCCTTCACTATTACCGCCACCGAGACCAACGGTTTTGTCCCTACTCCTGCTAAACTGACATTTGAAACCTATCCTCTGCTATTGCCGAAATTGGAATTAGTCGATTTCGGTATATCCACCGCTTCTGGAGACAACATCATCATTCCGGGTGAAGTATTCACAGTTCAAGCACGTATCCAGAATCGAGGTGATGGCTCCGCGAAAGCTGTCACGTTCAAAGCAAATTTACCGAAAAACGTCTATTACGCTCCTGAAAGCGAACAGAGTTACAAATTTAACAGAATCGAGCAGGGCGATTATAAAGACCTGGAGTTTTCACTGTTGACCAGCCCGCAAGTAGCGGACGAGGTGGAACTGACAATCAGCATCAACGAGGCAAACACACAGGGTAAGGAATCAGTAAAACTGGAGATCAACAAGCCCCTGCAGACGATAGCGGAGTTCAAGGTAAAAGGTGTGGAACAGGTGACAGGAGCATTTGCGGATGTGGCGACGTTGACAGTCGATATCGCAAAAGATATCCCCCAGACCGAAAACGATAACAGTGAAGCCTTCGCGGTAGTTATCGGCAACCGTGATTACCTGAAAGTTCAAAACGTCGATTATGCTATTAACGATGCGATCCTGATGAAGGAGTACCTGGTCAAAACTCTTGGATTCCGTGAAGAAAACATTTTCTTCGTCAGGAACGCGAGCAAGGCGGATTTCGAGGGATATTTCGGCTCGAATGACAACTACCACGGAAAGCTGTTCAACCATGTCAGTCCGGATGGCTCTTCGGATGTTTTCGTCTTCTATTCCGGTCATGGTTCACCGGACGTGAATAGTGGAAAAGGTTATTTCGTTCCGGTTGATTGCGATCCGCAGTATGTAGCATTACAGGGGTATTCGCTGGATACCTTTTACAAAAACCTGGCAAAACTGCCCGCCAAATCAATGACCATTGCTTTAGACGCCTGTTTCTCCGGCTCAGGATTGTTAAAGAATATCAGTCCAATTGGAATCAAATTCGATGTTGCTGCCGCCGCGATTGACAACAGTTTCGTCTATGCCTCCTCAACCGGCGACCAGGTCTCGTCATGGTATCCCGACAAGAAACACGGAATGTTCACCTACTACTTTCTCAAAGCAATCCATGACCAAAACGGAGACTCTAATGCCGACGGGAAATTGACCTACGGTGAACTGTTCGATTATATCGCGGACAAGAACAATGGCATCCCCCGTCAAGCGAGAAAATTGCATAATGTCGAGCAAAATCCCACTTTTTTCGGTAAGGTGGATGAGGTTTTTGTTGAATATAAATAGGTGGCTTCATTCTTCATTTGGTAAGATTTGGGCGTAATTCATATCAATAAATACGTCAATAATAACGCACGACATTATTGACGTACATCACTTATTACACACAACATTATTGACGTACGTCACTTATTACGCACAACATGTCGCTTGACAAAGTAACCCTCAAGCTAAACTCACTTTTAATCAACTTTAGCTTAATTCTATAGGTAATATTTTCTTGCATTTAAGGTTATATTTTGTTATAATAATTTATAGCCTCACACAAAGGAGGAGAAATGAAGTCGCTCGCCAGAATCCTTACATTATTTATTATCTTCACGTTATTCCTGTGCAGTTGTGCATTATGGAAACCCTCACTTTACACACATCTTAATGAAATCGGTCATGAACACGGGAATAAACTGTTGCGAACTTCTGATGGGAACCTGGTAATCTTGGGTTCTATTACAAGTCAATTTAGAGAGTTCGGAACGGATATTCTTCTGTTAAAAACCAAATCATCCGGTAAGGTTATCTGGAAAAACAAATTCTCAAATGTTTTTTCCGCAGGTGGACGAGATATTCTCGAAACATCAGACGGCAGCCTGGTTATGATTAGCACAAATACTGATCACCTCTCAGATATCTGGCTAATTAAAATTGATCCCTCTGGGAACTTAATCTGGGAAAGAAGTTTTGGTGATAAAGGCGGTGAATATGGCAAAGCATTCACAAAAACTACTGATGGTGGGTATCTTCTTTTAGCTGATAAAGAGTCAGGTATAGATGATAATGATCTCTGGCTGGTGAAAACTGATTCAGAGGGCATAGAAGAGTGGAATAAAGGTTTTGGTGGAAATCGTAATGAACGTGGCATTAAAGTAATATCTTCGAATGAATCAAGTTATTTAATCTGTGGAGTTGCTAATCAAAGATGGTGGTCAAAGGTTTATGACCTTTTGTTGATAAAAATTAATTCAGATGGTTCAGTAATCTGGGAGCGGAAAATTGGCACAAAATCCAATGATTATCTAATTGATGTATGTATTACCGATGACGATGGATACATGATTCTCTATACGAGTGCAAAGTACAACTACGCCCAATGCCTGATAAAAATAGATGCAGATGGAAATGAAGAATGGAATAAAACACTGTTTCCGGGAAGAGATGTACATCTGAAACGTATTAAAGCGCTACCGGGAGGTGATTTCATTTTTGCCGGCAGCGTTTATACCTTGAACGGAGATTCTGATGTTCTATTAGTGAAAACTGATATGTCAGGAAACATCATTTTGAATAAATCATTTGGTGAAGGTGAATCTGATTCGGGATATGATATCGACATTTCTGAAAACGGGGGATACCTGATCCTGGCAAATACATCTACTTCAGTTTACTCAAATAAACAGATATGGCTTATAGAAACCGACGAGAACGGAGAATTAATCAATGACTACAATACAGTTACTTACGATGAGAATAAAATTTCCAGGCAATAGCGATCCGAAAATAAGAAGTATGTTAATTGAATTATTTATTTGATAGAAGCGAAAAGAAATTTCTGACTAACACTTCACGAGAGCGGAATGCGAACCATCCTGATTATTATTAGCTGTTTAATACCCATTGTCACAACGGCATCACCTCGATCAGAAAGCGAATTATCTCCGACAGTTGCAGATGCAAGGGCATTCGCAATGGGTAAATGCTCAATTTTTGGTTGCCAGAATAGCGCTTCAATGTTCTATAATCCTGCAAATCTATCATTTCTAACAAAGGGAACAATAAGTACAGTTGGAAGAATCAGATTCGCAAAGATGGAAGATGAGCTTTGGGATGATACAAGCTATTACAAATCTCGCAGTAGAGACCTGTTTCCATTATACAAGTTATTACAGTTCTCCATGGCGGCGCCTTTGAAGAAAAAGAGTGAAAGACATTCATTTGCAATGGGGATCGGATATAATACTTATTACGATATGGCGTTTAATGAGGAGGATAACCGCGAAACTAATTCTCAAAAAACAGTTTCAAATACAAAAGCAACTGGAGGTTTAACTGTTCTAACTTCTTCTATCTCATGGGATTATATGGATAGATTTAAATTAGGGATTTCAATTAACAAATCAATATTTGCTAAAATGCGTTTGGATATCAAAACAGAAGAATTACAGCTCAATAATAATGATAACAGCAATTCAAGCATTATTATGGATGCTGATCTGGATGGTGCCTTTGTCTTAATGGGAAGTGCCTTCAGACTTTCTGAACAACTTTTAGTCGGAATTACATTCAGGAGCGACTTTGAAATGAAAATTAGCGACGTGAGTGCAAGTTATGAATCCTATCGCAACGGAGTCGCTATAGATGATACAACTGTCGAAGGTGATGATGCAAATTCCTCAATTCCCGGAAATTATGGGATAGGAATACAATATATATCTAATGGTGGCGTACTTTTAATCGGCGAGTACCAAAATCGTCCCTGGTCAGAATATAAATTTGATGGTGAGGATTCTGAGAAGGAGGATGGTTATATATTAAGGCTTGGTATCGAAATGATGATAAAATCACACCCTTTGCGTTTTGGGTTTTTCAGAGACGCTCTTGAATATACTTATGGTGATGATAACAAACCATTATATGCAAACGGTATTACTACTGGAACGGCATTGAAATTTAAAAAGAGTATAATTGATATATACGGATCCATTGACTGGATAAAGTGGTCTAGAGATTACCGAAATAGTGACGGTGTTCTAACCATGTATGATGCTATTGTTATGGAATTCATATTTGGATTTGGACTTACATTTTGACTCTTAAAATATTGCGATGAAAAAATTGATGATATCCAAAATTGATGATATCCAAAATTGAGTAAAATGACTAAGGAAATTTCAGGTATATTACCAAGAAAGAATTAATATCTTTTACCATAACGAATGACATTTCAACCAAATTCAAATGAGTTATCATTGAGCTATATAGAAATTTATCGCAGTCTGATTATTAGAAGAAGATTACTTCCAGGGATGATGATAGTGTTATTATCCTTGGTTACCATTTCCGCCAAAGCCCTGGATGTGGTTTTACCCACCGATTTTTTTGGATATGACATCAACGTCAATAACAATCCTGAGGAAGGATATTTTTATACTGTAGCGTCAATATTCAATTCCCATACCCGTATAGGTACCACCTGGGCTGTGATTATGGATAATGATGGTAATATCAAGTGGTTCAGGCGAGGTAACAGTGGTTGTTTTCCTTATCCTGACCTGGGATTGGCAGCATTCGCCGATAGGAGAGGACAAAGGGATCGATTCATTATAATGGACATGACTTATACATTTATCGATACCATACGTCCTGCAAACGGATATCTTCTCGATACTCACGATCTCCTCTTATTCGAGGACGGCACTTCATGGATTATGGCCCAGGATATTCGGGTTATTGATATGAGTGAACTTGTCGATGGAGGAAATCCCGAAGCGGAAATTGTTGGATTTGCCATACAGGAACTGGATAGCGAAGGAGATGTCACCTGGGAGTACCTGACACTTGACCATCAGGATGATCTTCCAATCACTGATGCCGATACTTCCTCACGACTGGTTTCCTTTAGTGCAGACAGGATCGACTATCTTCATTACAATGCAATTGAATTGGATCTGGATGGAAACGTTTTACTTTCTGCCCGTCATTTCAATGAAATCCATAAGATCGACTATGAAACCCAGGAACTGCTCTGGCGATGGGGAGGAGGAGCCGGGAATATGTTCGATTTTGTTGAAGATTTGAATCGTGAGGACTCCGCTTTTTATTTCCAGCACGATATCCGCGTCCTTGAAAACGGCAATTACAGGCTCTTCGATAATGGAAATACCAGGAGTATGCCAAGGACCTTCATAAAGGAGTACGCTCTGGATGAAGAAGCCATGACTGCTACCTTGGTTTGGTCATATTCACAAGATCCCGTATCTCATTCCGATCATGGTGGCGGCGCTTTCCCAACATCCGGAGGAAATATGGCTATTGCGTGGGGAGGAGGGAGATCAACGGATCTTTGCGCATCTGAATTGACTCCGGATGGAGTAACCACTTGGGAATTAACATTCTATAATGCATTTGGTGAAGCTGAATATTCATTATGTTACCGGTTTCATAAAGTTGACATGATAGGTGTAGCTGCAACACCGTTCCTGATAGAGGTGATTGACGAAAATAATGTCACATTATTCTGCAACTGGTTCGGACATGAAGATGATGTAGTTTCCTATAATATTTATATTGATGAGAACCCAAATCCTGTTGTCCTTCACGGTAATACAGATACAGGAGTGTACGAGGTTAACGATCTTTCAGCAGAGACAGATTATTATTTCCGTGTAAAAGCAGTAAACGGCGATGGAATTGAGATCAGTCAATATTCAAATGAGATTATTATCAGGTTAGACGAAGCAGGAATCATCGGTCAGGGTGAATCACTAATCCTAAATGATTTCAACCTTGAGCAGAATTATCCAAATCCCTTCAATCAAACAACTGTTATCCGGGTAAACATGCCCACAGAAGATTTTCTTAAATTACAGATTTATGATATCCTGGGACGTGAGGTTGCAATGTTGCACAATAATCGTCTGGGTGCCGGGAGGCATAACTTTTCATTTACTGGCAGTGGTTACTCGTCCGGGATCTATTTTGTGAAGGCGTATCTTCCGAATGGATCTACGCAGGTTAGAAAGATTATTATGATGCGCTGATTATTTCAGACATCCAATTTGCGAAATCACCGTGTTCGATATGCATACGCGCATCCTCCATCAACCGGAAATAGTAACTGAGATTATGCGCTGATCCGAGTTTCAGGGCGAGGATTTCTTTTGATTTGTAAAGGTGGTGCAGGTAGGCGCGGGAATATTGAGTACAGCAGGGGCAGGGGCAGCCGTCCTCTATAGGATTTTCATCGCTGGCGAATTTAGCGTTGCGAAGGTTCAGGCGTCCCTCAGGAGTAAACAGGGTGGCGTTGCGTCCGTTTCGGGTGGGGACTACGCAGTCGAAAAGATCGATTCCACGTCCGATAGAATCTAACAGATCCTGGGGTAGTCCGATTCCCATGGCATAGCGAGGTTTATTCTCAGGCAGATATTTTACTGAGATATCAATCGCTTCCTGTCTTTGATCAACAGCTTCACCGATTGCAAGTCCCCCGATTGCATATGCTTCAGCCTCCAATGATGCGAGACGTTCTGCTTCACGTTGACGTAAATCATTATAAAATGAACCCTGTACAATTGGTATGAGTACTTGTTCGTTGTCATATAACGACGTACTTGAATTGAATGCCTCAAAGCTTCTTTCCAACCATCTCCATGTTCTCTGAGCGGCATCATCAGCCATATTTTTCTCGACAGGATATCCGACAAGTTCATCAAGAGGCATAATAAAATCAGCACCGATTGATCGTTGGATTTCGATTACTTTTTCGGGTGTGAACAGGTGGTAACTGCCGTCGATATGTGACTGAAAACGGACTCCCTCCTCCTCAACCTTTCTTCTCGCTGCCAAAGAAAGCACCTGGTATCCGCCACTGTCGATCAGGATCGGTTTATTCCAGCCCATAAACTTGTGAAGCCCGCCAAGTTGTTGCAGCGTTTCAGTTCCGGGACGGAGGTAGAGGTGATAGGCATTTGAGAGAATAATATCAGCGCCTAATGCATCCAATTCTTTGTTTTCAAGTGTTTTTACGCTGCCTGCCGTTCCAACAGGCATAAATGCAGGTGTTTTTATTTCGCCATGAACAGTGGATATGATACACGTACGTGCCGCGCCGTCTTTTGATTTGATTTCAAATTTCAAACGTTTGCTCTCCGATAACTGTGTCTGTAATCTGAAACATATACTACCATTCACAGGATATAAGGATAATGCAATTAAAAATTAAGAATTATGAATTAAGAATTATTTACTTGGCGCCTTTGCGTCTTTGCGCGAGAAAAACCTGATTGTTCGTAATTTATATTATCAAAACTCTATTTCACGCAAAGCCGCAAAGTCGCAAAGAGGCAAATACACAAAGTCGCAAAGGTGCAAAGAAAAGATAAAAACATAGAACTATTTTAAGATTTTTGATCATCTATCTGCGAGTGAAACCTCTAATGCTTCATCAAGTGAGCCAACAGGGATTACTTCTATGCCGTCGAAGGATTTGTTTTTCCAGCCTGTCGCCGGGATCACTGCTCTTTTGAATGCGAGATGCGCTGCTTCTGATAATCTGCGCTCCAGCGATCCTACCGCCCGTACTTCACCGGTCAATCCAACCTCGCCAATCAACACCGTATCTGGTCTTACAGGCTGATCTTTTAAACTCGAGGCTATCGCTGTGACCGCCGCCAGGTCTGCCGCGGCATCTTCAAGCCGTAATCCTCCGGCTGCATTCAAAAAAACATCCTGCCCGGCTAACACCAGTCCCACTCGTTTCTCAAGTACCGCGATCCATAAGGAAAGCCGCCTTTGATCTACTCCTGTCGCATTCCTTTGAGGAGCTGAGAAGAATGATCGTGTAACCAACGCCTGAAGCTCGATGAGCATTGGTCTTGAGCCATTAATTACTGCCGAAACAGCAACTCCCGGCAACCGTTCTCCACCCTGGGAAAGGAATAACTTTGAAGGATTCTCAACGCCTTTCAGTCCCCTGGTACTCATCTCGAATACACCCAGTTCGCCTGTGGGACCGAACCGGTTTTTCAAAGTTCGCAGAATACGGACATCACCGACATGATCACCTTCAAAGAGAAGCACAGCATCCACCAGGTGCTCCACAACACGGGGTCCCGCAATTGCGCCTTCTTTTGTAACATGACCGATGAGAACTACTACCGACTCATTCTGTTTCGCCCAGTCAGTCCATGACGATGCAACTTCCCTGACCTGGGTAACTGTCCCCGGCGCGGATTCGAGGTCGGTACGGCGTAAAGTCTGTATGCTGTCAACTACAACCATGCCGGGTTTGAGTTTCTCAGCCCACTTTATCGCTTCGGAATTATCCGATTCACCCAACACCTGCAAATCATAACATGCAAGGTCAAGACGATCACTTCTCAAACGAATCTGGGCGGGCGCTTCCTCGGCGGAAACATAAAGAACTCCGCATCCTTTTGACGCTACCGAGGCAGCCGCCTGGAGCAGAAGAGTTGATTTACCAACACCGGGATCGCCGCCAATCAGGACACTGGAAGCCTTTACAAATCCGCCGCCTAACACACGATCCAGCTCAGGCAGATTCCCCGGCAGTCTTGGAGATTGATCCGGAACCAGGTCAGCTAATACCTGCGGTTGCGAGGATGGTTTGTCAACTTTACCTCGTGATCTGCCGGAGCGAGGAGTTATCTGCTCCTCCGCGAAAGTATTCCACGCTCCGCAAGAAGGGCATCTACCCAACCATCTCGGTTGGGTTGATCCGCATGATTGACATACAAACTGGGTTTTAGTCGCTGGCATGGTGCAAAAGTACCTTTATAATTTTCAGGTTGCAACTGTGTTGAATCGATTTCAGTCCGTTATTTCAAGTAGAAAAATCAATTTTATCTCTTCTTTCAGATTTAGATTGGTATCTGGAGTTTTCTCAGGGTATTTTGAAACTGAGAGAACCATTTAGAGTAAAAATGAGGTCTTCAAATGTGGGATAATAGATACGATACTGAAGAATATGTTTATGGCAAAGAACCGAATGACTTCCTTGTTGAAGTAAGTCCCAAATTGCGGGGAAAAAGAGCTCTTTGTCTAGCTGAAGGTGAGGGTCGAAATGCAGTGTTTCTGGCGCAGTGCGGATTTGATGTAACAGCTATCGATTCATCGAGTGTGGGGCTGGCAAAAGCCCTTAAACTTGCAGCTGACAACCCAGGTGAAGGATCTGAGCGAATTTGTGATTCAAACTGATTACTGGGATGTAATCGTTTCCATATTTTGCCACCTTCCGCCGTCAATACGGGTCCCACTGCATGCAAATATCGTAAAGGGTTTGAGGAAGGGTGGATTTTTGGTACTTGAAGCCTTTACGGTAGAGCAACTGATATACAAAACCGGCGGTCCCCCTACAGCAGAATTGATGATGAGTCTGAACGATTTGAGGAATGAATTTATAGGTCTGGAATTTCAGCACGCTATTGAAAAAATCAGAAACATAGAAGAAGGGAAATTCCATAAAGGAAAAAGTGCTGTAGTGCAAGTATTAGCAATAAAGTAATGTGGCTTTCAAATCGTCAAATATTAGACGAAACTGAATAATAATTACACGGTCATTCAGGTCTTAAACGAAGTGGTGACCTGACTGTTGACCCCCATCAGATGGATGGTGCTTAGAAATCCCTAAATTGGAGTGATAATATGAAACTAGTCATGACGTTAATTGTGATATTTTCGCTGGTGTACCCATCTTATTCCCAACCTGACTCACTCTGGTCGCGTAGTTTTGGTGGTCTGTACGATGAAAAATGTTATTCTGCAATCCAGACTGATGACGGAGGATTTGCACTGGCTGGTAAGACTAATTCAATCGGTGCGGGTGATTTTGATTTTTGGTTGGTTAAAACCGATTCAGATGGCGATTCCCTCTGGTCACGAAATTATGGCGGTGATTCAGACGATGTTTGTAATTCAATAATCCAAACATCGGATGGCGGTTTTGTGCTTGCCGGTTATACGAATTCCTATGGAGACAGCATTAATGATTTTTATTTGATTAAAACCGATTCTGACGGGGAATTGCTCTGGTTGAAAACCTATGGCGGGGAAGATTATGATAAATGTCTGGATATAATAGAAACATCAGACGGTGGATTTGCACTGGCAGGCTTTACTGCTTCTTTCGGCTCCGGTAGAGATGACGCCTGGTTGCTGAAAACCGACCGAAACGGGGACTCGCTCTGGTCACGTACTTATGGAGGTGAATCAAGCGATTTTTTCATTTGTCTTGTACAGACTTCAGACGGTGGTTTTGCGCTGGGAGGCGACACCAGATCTTTTGGCGAACACTTCACCGATTTCTGGCTGGTTAAAACCGATTCGGTCGGCGATTCTCTCTGGTCGCAAACAGGTGGTGATGGATTCGATAATGTATGCAATTCTATAATTCAGACAGAAGACAATGGCTACATGCTTACCGGTTATACATATATCGACGGACAAACGAATTCATGGCTCGTTAAATTCGATGAAAATGGCGGGCTGCTTAGCTCAATTCCTTTTGGTGGTCAGAATAGAGAAGTAAGTAAATCATTAATCCCAACAGTTGATGGCGGGTATGCATTCGCCGGCTATACTACTTCGTCCGGTGCAGGTGAAAAAGATTTCTGGATTGTCAAAGCTGATTCAACTGGCGATTCGCTCTGGTCGCGAACTTTTGGCGGCGGGAATGACGATGTTTGCTATTCAGTTATCCAGACTCCTGACAATGGATTTGTACTGGCCGGTGCAACAAGTTCATTCGGCGAACACGGGGTCAACTTCTGGCTGGTAAAATGCGGTTTTCCACAGTCTGTAAACGACGGCAACTCAGCAAATTTGCCTGATAAATTCACAATCAACAGCATTTACCCAAACCCGTTCAACTCTTCAACAAAAATCAGATTCATCTTGCCCTTTCAGACAAATGTAACTCTGAACATCTATAACATCAACGGAAAGAAGGTCGCAACACTGATCAATGGCGATTTAAATCCTGGACTACACACAACCTCCTGGCATCCCGAAAACCTTGCCAGCGGTGCTTATTTGGCGAGACTGGTCTGGGAGACGAGCACAACTTCACAGAAATTTACTATGATTAGATAGACATATGATGAATACTGTGAAAATGTAAAATTTATGTTCTTTATAACAGACACAAATAAATCGAAACATAGTATCAAACAATATCCCGTAGGGATAAACCGAACTTAGCCCACCAATTTATTGGTGGAAAGATGAAGCACAGACCGGCTAGTCCCGTCAGGGACGGCTGAAAATGAGGGAGGCGTGTAAATGCCGCCGGGTGCCCCTGTTTGTTAACAAACAGGGTTTATCTTATTTCTTTTCAACCGATTAGTTCGTATCTCTCCAGTACTCAGGAATATCGACGCCTACTGGATCAGGTTTATTCTGAATCCAAAATTTTGCACTTGACCATTTCCAATCTTCCCGCTGCGAGGAGTAATCTACTCCTCCGCGAAAGTATTCCAGGCTCCGCAAGAAGGGCATCTACCCAACCATCTCGGTTGAACAGATCCGCATGATTGACATACAAACTGAGTTTTTACAGCAGGCATAGCGCAAAAGTACCTTCATAATTGACAGGCTGCAACTATCTTGATTTATTTTCAACCTGAATTTTGCAGGTATTAAAAGTTAGGTGGAGTCATTAATGAGCAGTTAGGTAGTATGGATTCAAGAATCCGGCCTACGTTATTCCAACTATTAGAATAGAAATACTGTACCAGATTCAATAGCGACTCAAAAGATTGGGTTTTGAAGAACCAGTCGACTAAATGATAGCTGTTTTAATCTTTGAATGAAAACTTGTTGATTAAGCCTCAGGTCATGCTTATATTATAAACAGTTTCCTTCTGATAGATGAGGCTTATCTTGAACCGAATAAAATCAATGGAGCACTCCCAGCCTCAGGTTCTAAAGAATCTGAATATGCTTCAGAGCATTTTTACCGCGTTATTATTTCTCTGTATTTTTCATCCATTCTCTCTTTATGCTGAAACAGAAGTAAGCGGTTCGGTATCTGGTCGCTGGACTGTTGAAGGCAGTCCATATATAATTACAGACAGCACCTGGCTTGAGGAAGAGGATACCTTAATTGTAGAAGGTGGCGTTGAAATAGAATTCGATGGAGATGACTTTGAGCTAAACCTACAAGGTCTATGGTTATTCGAATCAACTGAGGATGAATACATCACATTCTTTTCCGATTTTGAAGATAATTACTTAAGACTAAAGCGTAATCCGAATTATTATGAACAAGCGGATACACTTACCTTATCCTACCTGGAATTCGACATGCTGGAGTCGTACGTTATTTTCTATGCAACAGGAGTAAATTACATAATAAACAGTGATTTCATTGATGGTCAATTTGATATTAACGGTGAATTCGATAATTTACCAAATCCTTCGATTACATGGAGCAACAATCTGTTTTACAATAATTTTGCTGTTATTTCTCAAAATTGCAATAACCTTGAGTTTGTAACGAATATAGCTGCGGGTGCTATAGGGATTCACGCTTTTTTTATAAGCAATCTTAATGTTTCAGATAATTCCGGTTCGTTCTATTATGATTTCTGGAGTGTAAACTCATGCAATGTCACCTCCGATACCACCTATTACTATTCTTTTCTAAATTGTGGGCAAATAGATATTAATCGTACAACTGTCTCTCAAATGGATGGCGATGGTAATTTCAATCTGAATATAGATTCAAGCATTGTTGGATATGTTGACTTTGAATCCCATGGGGGGAGCTTCATAGCCAATTTTTGCGAATTCAATAGATTGGCTACGGACGGATCTGTAGAAATATCAAATTGTATAATAAGTGGTTATGCGACCTTTAGAGAAGATGTCTTTGCAGACAGAGTAACATTTTCAAGAAACGCTCAGATTATAGGGGGAGATCAAGATCATATAGTAGGGTTTTCCAGATTTTCAAGAGGTTATGAGGCAGAACTGAATAATTGTATTTTTTTAGGTGATGGGAGTATGCCCTATGCGATCGACATCCGCAATCATTCAGTCAGGGTACGGAACTGCCTCTTTTCCGGCGTGTTTGAAAGATATACGAATGGAGAACCTCACTCGGAAACAAACATTCTTGAAACCGATCCACTTTTCGATCCTTGGGGAGAACCTTTCGAGTTGTTAGCTAGTTCCCCCTGTCGTGACGCTGGACGGGAGAACAGCCCGTTGGATCCTGACGGAACGACGGCGGATATGGGAGGACGATTTTTCGACACCAGGTATGACCACCCGCCGCAATATGCCGGTCAGGAAGTCCTCTGGCTGCCTGCCAACCGGGATGTCGTTTTAATCCTGCATGTTGTGGATGATGGAAACAGATCGCCACTAATACGGGCAGTCACCGGTATTCCTTACGGCTGGTTTGAACGTGATGAAGATTCGGACAGGTATGGTGTTTATTTACAGGATTCATTAAGGCTGTCTGGAACTATCACAGACTTGGTGGGGAATGACACGCTTTATCTTGAACTGCTAGATGATGCTGGACACTTTGTCAGGGGTGAAGTTCCATTACACGTGATAAACAGGTTATCCTTAGCTGGCGCTATTGAAGGGACATTATCAGCCAATGAAAGTCCATTCCTGATTACCGGACCTGTATGGGTAAGTGAAAACGACACACTGATAATAAACGCTGGTGTAGATATCGCCATCGCCCCGGGACCTTACAGAAATCCCACGCCTTTCCGTGTTTACGGGCGAATTGAGATGAATGGAACAGAGAATGATTCAATTGTTTTTCAGATTTATTCACCGGAAAATGAGGGAGCTGTATGGGGAGGCTTGCAGATTCAGGAATCGGGAAGCATTGAAGCTCACAACACTGTTTTCTCTGATGGCTATCCCGGAGTGACGATAGATTGCGACAGCGCTTTGATTGATTCATGCACATTTATTGATAATCATAGCGGACTGAGTTTTAATCATGGAGGAACGGTTCAGGGGTGTACCTTTGTTAATGACGTGTTATCTGTTAATAATATAAGTTACGGAAGAACTCCATTTATAATCGATGGAAGTCGTTTTTATGGACCGGCTACGCCATTGAGTAGCAGCGCTATTGGAATCCAAGGGTTCTGTGATATTAATAATACTGAAATATTTGATTATGCGTCAGGAATATATATTATGGCTCATGATACTATAAGAATCGATAATGTGTTTATTTCTAACACAACAAGAGGATTATATTTTATTACACAGCGTAATCATAGTATTTATGTAAACCACCTAAACATATTTTCAAATGTAGAAACAGCAATCGATTTTAACGGAGGAGATCTGTTCTTAAAAAACAGTGTTATCAATGGCGCAGAAACAGTATTCGATATTGGAGGACCATCTAATGATCATCGAGCAGTTTACATTACCAACTGCGACATTCTGAATTCAGAATTGTTTATGGAAACATCTTCACTTTCGGCTGTTAACGAACTTATCATTGAAAATTCTAATATTATATCCTGTGACAGTTTAATAGCCGGAAGCGAGCGAATAATATCTTCGGGCTTTAGCTATAATAATTTGTACGATGTGAATTATTTAGGAGATGCTTTGCCCGAAGGATTGGGTCAATTAGTGCAGACAAACGTGAATGGTGATTCTTGTGACGAAGGTTTCAATATCTATCTCGATCCGGTTTTTGAAGGCGGCGATCCATTTTCCTTAAGGTTGATGGCTGACTCACCTTGCATAGATGCTGGAAATCCCGATCTGGCAGATCTTGACGGTACGATAGCGGACATTGGCTCACTGGGAGGACCTCTGGGTGAAAGTTACGATTATCCAACATATGTCCCTGACGATATTCCTGAAATTCCTACCGAATCAGGTCTTGTTGCCCTCTACCCTATTCCTTTCAATACAAGTCTAACAATCGTTTACGGGCTCTCAAAGCAATCGGAAGTTTCATTGCGCATATATGATATACTCGGTCGTCTGGTATTAAGTAGAAATCTACCAGATGATATTCCTGGCTATAAACATTTCATCTGGGATGGCAAAAGTACCTCTGGTGTGCAGATCGGAAGTGGAATGTACTTTATCGAGCTTACCGCAGAGAATCATCGAAATCTTGCAAGGGTCGTTATGTTGAAATAAGAAAATCTCTTAACTATTCTAAGATTATTGAACTTAATTCTTTTCATAGATTTATTTTTTACATCATGACGTATTTTTTTTGTTGAAGCATCATCTAAACGTTTCGAACATTAAAGGAGAAAGAATAATGAGTGTCAAAAGAGTGTTATTGTTTACTGCCAGAATTCTAATCGTAAGTACGGTATTAATTTTTAGTGTTAATACTGCATTTGCAGTAGAATTATATCAAGGTTCTTATTCTATAGATCAAATAAATGATGCTTTTGATGAACCACCGTATGAAGTAATATTTACCTATGATTTACAGCAAGGCGAATGGGAAGAGCCGATTTGGGAAATTAGTAGAGATGCTGGCAATGAAGATATTGTGGTTGCAAGCATAAGTAGAACTTTAATACTTGGTGATCTCTCTCAAGCTCCATTTGGAAGGGGCTATATCAGAATGGGAGACATTGAAAATGGTAATGGAGATATGAAAATAATTGTTCAAGGTAATACTGTGAATAGTTGCGGTTCGTTTCAGGTGGATATTGACATTTATACAGAACATTGGGAGATCTCCGGTGATAATGGTGGCACCTGGGGTGGTATCGATATTCAAGAGGGTTCTTATGATAATAATATATACGGTGTTACTTTTAGAGATGTCAGGACTGATGATATTTTGGGAGAATATTCCGCCATAAACATTGAGGGATTTATGGGAGGGGATGGTCAGAGTAATAATCCAATACATCATTGTAAATTTGTAGATTGCTGGCGCGCAATCACAATTGGAGGAGATGAAGAAGATAATAGATATTTAACAATTGCAGAAAATAAATTCTTAAATAACGGATTTTGCGCGATCGATTATGATAATAACAATAATATTGGATTCGTTACAATCTCCAAGAATGATTTTGTCGGAAACGGATCCATTCAAGAACCGGGTTCAGGTGTATTGATTATTTCAGCTACTGAATATAATTGTAGAATAAACCACAATGTATTCAGGGATAATAATAACAGATCTGTGGTCGTCGATGCTGAAGCATATATGGAATTTGGGCATATTTCAAAAATCATTAATAATTTAATAATGAACACAGCAGGAACAGCTTTCACGATAGATGTTCAGGATCAACTGGAGGCTGCAGATTTACCTTACATTGCCAATAATATATTTTACAACAATGATATTGCGATTCAATTCCCGGAAAACTTCGGGTTAGTAGATGAGAAAATAAAGTACAATGGTTTTGAGTTTGGGATAAATCAGGAAGCAATTGTTGGTGCGACCATAGATGAAGATGATGACAATCTAGGACTTGATCCACAGAATCCATTTTACTCAAGATTTATCCTGCCTGGAAACCCAGCGGATTTACCTGGTCTTGCCTATCATCTACAGTATAACTCAATGGCTATAAATACGGGCGATCCTTCATCATATGACCTCGATGGCATTGATGGTCAGGGAGGAGGGGGTGATCAACCTCATAGAAGAGGAAGCAGATGTGATATGGGTGTCTTTGGTGGAGAATTGGTCGATTCTTTATTTGTGATTTTAGTTGATCCATATGTTGTGTTTTATAATGGTACAATTATTGAGGAAGATTTCTTTGCTCCTATGGCACATTATCTTATATATGGAAATATTACAACATTAGATGGTGTTTCTGTTGAAATTAATGAAGTTTATAATGGTCCTAATGAATGGGTGTTTGATCCTAAGATATTCTTTTGTGAAGCCGGTCATGATTTACCTCAGCTAATTCCCGCAAAGTTTAATGCAAGAGGTGATTTTGCTTTGGAAGGTACTGCAGAACATCCATTTAATTTAGAAAGATTAGATGGCTCTTCGGAATATTTTACTGTTTGTTCAGCGTTTCCAAATATTTCTGCTAACGTTTCTATCAGACATTGTAGAGGAGAATTTGTTGGAACGCTAATTGAAGCTGGAGGGCAGACAGAAGTAAATGTTTCCAATTGTAATATCAAACACGTGTTAAGCCCTATCCGGTTTGTGAATTTAGCTAGTGATGCGAATATATCTGATGTTTCGATTGAACATCAGGAACCATGTTATGAATCCAGTATTTATATCTATGATTGTATTCCTGGTTTTCCTCCAGCAGCAAGTATAAATATATCATCAGTTGATTCGCGTGAATGTTTTAATGGTATATCCATCGTCAATAACCAGATGCCGGTATTTATTGAAGATTGTTTATTCTTAGGTGGTGGCGCTGGTATCTGGGTGGATAACTCTCAATTTGTTCATATGAAAGAGAATTATTTTACAGCTTTATCATTCGGTATGTATATGCAAAACGGAAGTGCCTGTTATGCAAGATGCGACCTAAACGAAAATGATCCGTACTTTGATTTGGAGGGTCCCAATGACTTTTGTGCATGGTGGAATCCATTATTTTTATTTAGTGATTTTGACGTAGCAAAATTATCGGGCGACCTTACTATTGCTAGTGATCATAATGACATATACTTTCAATATAATCCTATACCCCTTCCTACCAGATATCTTGTGACAATTGCTACTATTTTTAATCCATTTGAAGAAAACGTTTATGCGCTTGGTACCTATTGGGGCGTTCTTTATGATGAAAACAATGAACCTCGTGATCCAAATGAACCCAATGAAGATGATTTCTCCCCGGCGGATCATGTTGCCTGGAATCCGTTTTCGACAACAGGAAATAATGTGCATTTCCCCCAGGATTTGAATGAAAATGAGATTATTCTTGCCGAACTCGAGGAAATTGCTGCAACTGAGGATAGTCTCCCCCAACGTGCCTATGAATTGTATGTAGATTTATTATATGATCTGCAAGGCAATGTCAATGCTATTTTAGTTGAAGCATATATGGTGCGTATGGCTAAGAAAGAATTGATTGCCTGGATTATAGTTGAATCCGATCTGACTGATTATGCTGAAGATGAAGAGGAAACCCCTATCCAGTTCAGAACATATTATCAAGCTATTCGTTGTGTGATTGGAGAAGGCGACTATGATTCGGCACGTGAATCTATTGATGACACTTTTGAACTGGCAGAAAATGCGATAGATTCATTGTCATTGGATCGCTTGGATGCTGAGCTTGATTGGATGGAATGGTTGGAAGATAGAGGTGCCATGTCATTGGGTACGCGTGATTTAGAAGATCGATTTTTCAGAAAAATGCAGAGTATAGATCGAGAAATGATGGCTTCTGTAATACCAGAAATAAACTATCCGGGCGATTTAGAAGATAATACTTTGCCAAAAGAATTTGGTATCTCAAGTATTTATCCAAATCCATTTAATCCAACCGTCATTGTCCCATTCTCGGTTCCAGTAGTATCTGATATTCGTCTTGCAGTTTATGATATTCTTGGACGCGAAGTTGTAAGGCTTATTGACGGTAAATCAGAAGTCGGCAGACACAAAGTTGTCTGGAATGGAACTGATTCTAACGGAATGCCGGTTTCTTCAGGAATATATCTGATCAACATGAAGGCCGGTGATTATTCAGCCACACGAAAAGCGGTCTTGGTAAAATAGAATTTCACTCAAACCCATAGTTATTGACAGCCCGGAGTTAAAAAAACCGGGCTGTTTTATTAAAGAAGTTTGATAGTGAAGATGTCTATTTGACTGTGAATATGATCATAGATTAATTGCCGAATCTCCTTTTTCTTCGCAGGAAAGTCGGCATATCATAGTTCTCTCCATCTGTTTGTAATGACTCATTCTCATCGATATCAGGAATCAGGATTTCGTCATCGAGAGTTGATTCTACCCTTTGAAACCTTATGGAAGGTTTGTCTCCAATTTTGAATTCACCACTATCAAAGTCAAAGTCTTCAACTTCAGAGGGTTGAGGTTCAGCCTTCTCATTATTGTCATTACTGTTTACCGATGGACGAGTCCCATACCCGTTTCCATTTCCATTTCCGTTTCCGTTCCGCTTGCCGTTTCCCTTGGTACGATTCATGGAATGAAGTTTTGTCCGTGATCGTGAGAAACCGTTGTTATCCATAGTAACGATTTCTTCCTCTACAGGAGTAATGGGCATCGACCTGCCTCCGCTATCATTGAAGCCGGTGGCAATAACAGTAACGCTGATTTTGTCACCCATAGACTCATCATGTACAATCCCGAAATAGACGTCGGCATTTTCTCCAGCTTGTGTCGTCACCAGGTTAACAGCTTGCTGGACTTCAAGCATGCCCATATTTTCATTGCCAGTAACGTTAATCAGGATACCCTTAGCTCCCTCAATACTTAAATTGTCAAGCAACGGACTAGTAATTGCAGCTTCGGCGGCTTCCAATGCTCTTTTTTCGCCTTCAGCTTCTCCCAGTCCCATAATCGCATCGCCGGAATCAGTCATCACTGCTTTGGCGTCTGCAAAGTCGAGATTCACGAAACCTGTCGTATTGATAATATCGCTGATGCCCTTGGTTCCCTGGTAGAGAATTTCGTCCGCTTTACGAAAAGCTAAGCGGAAGGAGATATCTTCAACAATTGTTGTCAGGATGTTATCATTTGGGATAATAATCAATGCATCGACCATATCACGCATTTCCTCAATCCCTATCTCTGCGCGTTTCGCTCTTTTCGGACCTTCAAATCCGAATGGCTTGGTAACAATAGCAACGGTTAAAACACCTCGCTCCTTTGCGATGGAGGCAATGATTGGAGCAGCGCCTGTCCCTGTCCCGCCTCCCATTCCAGCAGTGATAAATACCATATCGGTCTTGTCTAACAGGTCACGAATTTCACTATGACTCTCCTCAGCCGAAGCACGACCTATATCGGGACTTCCCCCTGCTCCCAATCCCTGGGTTAATTGCTTTCCAATCTGAATTTTAGTACTTGCATGACTTGCATCAAGCGCCTGCATATCAGTATTAATAGCAATAAAATCGACGCCCTTCAGCTTTCCGATGATCATGTTGTCAACAGCATTTGATCCGGCTCCCCCTATGCCGATCACTTTCATCATCGCACGCTGAGTCGGTTCATCAAAACCAAAACGCAGAGTACTGCCCTTTGCTTCAATGCTCATTGATTTGTCTCCTTTCCCTTGATCGGGAGTTTTATTTTTTTTAAAAGTATTTTCAGGAATTTTTTCGACTTGTTTGACTGTTTGATTTTCTTTCATTTTAGTTTTCATATCATCATTATTGCTTTCTACTTCTTTATTTTTGATTTCTTTGAGATTTTTATTGTCCAGTGATGTTACTTTCTCAGCAATCACTTTTTCCTTCGATTCATCAGAAGGTGAATCAGCGTTATCTGAAGAATTCTGTTCTTCAGATGCAAATCTTATCTTCAGTTTTGGTTTATCCCTCTTTTCTTCCCGAAGCCCTGTTCTACTTTCCCCGCCAAGAGATTCGTCAATATCTTTCATCTTGGCGTACATCATTTCGTAATGCAATTCTTCAGCGGCACTCATTCTTGTATCCTCCTGAATATTTTCATCCACTTCGCTCTTAACGCTTTGTCAACATCTGAATCTTCCATCGTTACAGAAGTCAATAATTCTTCTTTAGAATCACCAACACTGTATTTCGGATTATTCTCCATCCCCATCGGGCAATTTCCGCCCATTCCGGTCAGAATATCGAATTGTTTGTCCTCGTGATGGATCGAACTGTTCGTTCCATCAACATCATCAGCCCAGCATACAAACGAGTTAATTGTTTTTCCTGATGCACCACCCCCCGAATCTTCGGCATTACCATATTCTTCTAAAAAAAGTCGTCGAACCATTCTCGCATCCTCCCAAATATTTTTGTAAAGATTGTCGTTTCATCTCCACGCAGGGGACTCTGATGATCAGCATTATTCAACCCGTACAATATCAACCCTACACCAGTAGCATGTTTAGGCATGTTTGCGGAGGACATCATTCCTCCCAAACCTGAGGGATAACCAATTTTTACCGGGAGCTGGAATATTTGCTCAGCAAGTTCAACTGCACCTTCGAGCTGTGCACCTCCACCTGTAAGCACAACTCCACTTGTCTCCAGATACTCCCAAACCCCGGCTTTTCTTATTTGACCTACAGCAAGCTCGAATATTTCTTCCATTCGAGGCTGGCAAATTTCACCGATTTTCATTCTTGAAACTACTCGAGTTTTTCTTCCACCAATTCCCGGAATTTCAATTGCTTCTTCTGCGTCAATTTCCGGCGTGTAGCAATGTCCATGTTCGAGCTTGATTCTTACTGCATGTTCATAAGGCGTCCGTAATCCAACTCCCAGGTCACGGCTGACATTTTCTCCACCGATACCGATAACCGATGTATGACGAATCGCATGTTCTTGGAATACAGCTATATCCGTCGTGCCTCCGCCAATATCCAATAATCCAACTCCATAATCTTTTTCATCATCCGTGAGGACTGAATAACTCGATGCAAGCGGTTCCAGCACCAGGTCTGCGACACTGATCCCAGCCTGCTTGATACAGCGGTAGATGTTTTGAGCGCTTGTTACCGCGCCGGTAATGATATGAACATCGGCTTCAAGCCTGACTCCAGCCATCCCGATGGGATCATGGATTTGAGTCTGCTCATCGACAGTGAACTCCTGGGGAAGAACATGAAGTACTTCGCGATCCATAGGCAGGTTGTAGGCTTTGGCAGCCTCGATAACTCGATCAACATCTTTCTGCTCAATAATGCCGGTTCTGTCACGAGTGGAGGTTCTTGGAATTGCAATGACACCTTTGCTGTTTATTGATCTTATATGATCGCCGGCAATCCCAGTAAAAACTGAGCTGATCTCTATTCCAGCCATCATCTCAGCCTTTTCCACACTCTGCTCTATCGAATTGATAGTTTTATCCATATTTATCACTACACCACGCTGCATCCCGCTTGCCTCTGTACAACCGACTCCAATGATACTTGCACGACCATTTTCATCTACTTCGGCTATTATGGTGGATATTTTCGTTGTTCCCAAATCAAGACTGGCTATCAGATTCCCTGTTGACATTGGGTCTCCCTGTTTTGAATTTTACTTTTGAACATGCAACAAAAATCAAACATTTTGATTATTATCGATTCCATAAACATCAGCTTTCACTAATTTTGTCAATATTGCCTTCATCGTTATCTTTGAGAATCAGGAAACCGGGAAATCTTAAATCGACTATCTTTCTGTCCTCCAGTTTTCCCGCATCCCTCTTTAGAAACGTATTCAATGTTGCTACTTGTGCAATGATCTTGTGTTCGCCGGGATAAATAATATTTCCGTTTCCTCCACGCAGCCATTGGATATCCGAACCCTGGACATGGATCTCCGATATCCAGCAATCCACAAGTGGTGTATTTGCCATTTCAGCAGCCCAGTTTAATGAAGTATGAAGGCATGCTTCCTTCACATCTCGACCAGGTGCAAGTTCGCCACTGAATCCTGTTACGACTGGGACGTCAACGAGCCACCCTGGTTTCGGCTCCGATAAAATCTTGCCTTCAATATCGATTCCTATTGGTTTTCCTTCTGAAATGACAAATAATATTTCATATCTCTCTTTAACCTTTACTATTACTTTGTCAGGCAATTGTGTCTGTACTGTCGCTTCTTTTACACGGAGATGAGATTCTACCCGGGCCGAGAGATCTATCAAATCCAAGTCAAACAATGGCTTTCCAATCAAATCACCCATCAATGCACTTAACGTATCTGGTGAAATACTGTGAGCGCCTGTGATCAAAACTTCATCAACCTCGAAAAATCCACTGAAGAATGATTTCAACTCCCGCCTTAAAGACCTGGGAGCTGTATTGTCATTAGTCTGCAAAGAATCCGTAGAATCCATCGCTGAATACTGAATGATTGAATCAGCTTCAATTATTAACCTGTCATCTATCTCCTTAATTTCCTTGTCTGTTTCATTGCCAGGTATAAACGTAGTGCTGTCATCAATTACAGTAGCCTCCGCAACAGGCTGGTTTGATTTTCCCGGGATTAAGGCTTTAATGCTTTGTTTGACTGCAATTGTTATTAGCCAGACCAGGATAGCAACCAGCAGTATTTTTCTGCCGATTTTTCGTTTCTTTCGAGACCCGTATGCAGTGGTGGCAGTCTGAGAACGTTTTTTTGCTTTCGGCTTCGAATGTTTTCTGCTTCTATTTTTTGAAGTACTTTTACGCATTCATCGAACCTATTACTTTGACTTCACGCTCCAGTTGTACTCCAGATTTTTCTTTTACTGCTTTTTCAACCATTTGCATTAATTGATAGATATCATTTGCTTTGGCATTATCTACATTTAGAATGAAACCGGCATGTTTCTCGCTCACCTTCGCACCACCTAATCGCTTCCCCTTCATCCCGGCGTCTTCGATAAGAGTGCCTGCGTAATGACCCGAGGGTCGTTTGAAGACGCTTCCACAAGAGGGAAAATCCAAAGGTTGTTTTTCACTGCGCATTTTTTTTACTTCATACATTTTATCAAGAAGCGTTTTATGGTCATCATCAATTAATTCAAATTGTGCAGAAACAATTACTTTATCTTCCAGTCCATGAGCTTTTCTGTAATCGAATCCTATCTCCTCACGGCTCATTTCAAACGGCTTACCTGAAAGTGTGAATCCATTTACGCTTGTCACCCTGGATTCGATCTCCTGTCCGAAAGCTCCTGCGTTCATTCTCAATGCACCTCCGACACTGCCTGGAATTCCGAACATTTTTTCCATTCCTCCCAAGCCTCCTTCAACTGCAGCGCCGATAAATTCCTCTAATACAGTACCTGCCAATACTTTCGCCGTATTCCCTTCAAAAGTCCATCCGGAAAGGTTATCCCCAGTATGGAGAACTACGCCGTGCCATCCATCATCTGAAACAAGAACATTACAACCGCCACCCAGGACAAAAAGTGGTACTTCCGCTTCATTGATTATTTCTAAAACTTTTCTTAACGCCACCTCCGAATAAGGCTCCACCCAAAATGTTGCAGCGCCGCCAACTCCATAAGACGTATATGGCGCAAGTTTATGATCATATTTCAGCTTTATATCGTCAATATCTTTCAGAAGAGCTGAAATTGAATTGACGTCGATCATTGCTAATTTCCTTCGCCAAGTAATGACAGTAATTCATCCGATGCCTGGTAGATATTACCGGCGCCAAGTGTGATAACCGTATCACCTTCTTCAAGAAGCCGGACAAGAAATTGTGCAATATCTTCGCGGTTCGGTACATAATGAATGTTCTTATGTCCGTATTGTTTAATTTTATCAACAATAATTCCAGCGTTTACCCCTTCAATTGGTTTTTCGCGCGCAGGGTAAATATCTGTCACAATGAGAAGGTCACTGACCATGAGCGACTGAGCGAATTCCGTTGAAAATGCCTGGGTTCTACTATAGAGATGCGGCTGGAAAACAGCGACAATTCTATTTTTCGCTACCTTTTTTGCTGCATTCAAAGTCATGGATACTTCAGTCGGATGATGAGCATAATCATCGTATATATTTATTCCTTTTACACTTCCTCTTAATTCAAAACGTCTTTTTACACCTTCAAATGACTTGAACGCTTCACTGATTTTTTCAAATGGAATTTCCAGTTCCCTGGCAACTGCGACAGCCGCCAGTGCATTGCTCAAGTTGTGCTTTCCTGGAATTGGAATTTCCATTGTTCCAAGTTGTTGACCGTCGTGATAAACCTCGCATCTGCTGATGTCAGCCAAATGGATTTTATCGCCTCGCAAATCTGCATGTGGGCTAAAACCATAGGTCATCACCGGTCTTGAAATCTCCGGAAGAATTTCAGTCAGGTTGGGATCGTCGCAACAAATTATCACCATACCGTAGAAGGGTACTGAATTGGCAAAATTGATAAACGCTTCCTGCAGATTTTCATAAGTTCCATAAGTGTCAAGATGTTCTTCTTCAAGTGCAGTAATTACCGCAAGGGTAGGTGTCAGTTTGAGAAAGCTTCGGTCATATTCATCGGCTTCCGCAATCAATAACTCACCACCACCAAGCCTTGCATTTGTGCCCAATCCTCTAAGAACACCGCCTACAATTACTGTCGGATCAAGACCTGCCGCGGTTACCAGGTGTCCAATCAATGATGTCGTAGTTGTTTTCCCATGTGTGCCGCCTATTGCGATTCCTTCCTTTAATCTCATCAGCTCAGCTAACATTTCGGCACGTCGTATAACGGGTATTCCCCGTTTTTTTGCTTCCAGGATTTCCACATTATCCTGATCTATCGCACTACTGAAGACTACCGCATCGGCATCAACCAGATGTCCGGAATCATGCCCTTTCCATATTTCGCAGCCCAGGTCATTCAGCCTCATTGTGATCTGACTGGATTCCATATCGCTCCCGGTAATTTCAAAACCCTGTACAGCGAGGAGTTCAGCAAGACCACTCATACCGATTCCGCCTACTCCGACAAAATGGATTTTTTTCATTTTCCGTTTCAGTCGCGTCATATCGCTCCCTGGCTTTGAAACGATGGTTTAGTTTGACTATACCTGGATATGTTCAACAAAACTCCCATAGCTCCATAGGAAAGAAGCAGTGATGTTCCTCCAAAACTGATAAATGGCAGTGGTAAGCCTGTAGTTGGCAATACTCCTGCAGCAATCCCCATATTCATAATCGCATACAACCCAATTGAAAATGTGATTCCGATAGCGAGATAAGCTCCGAAAGAATCGGGACAACGCATTCCGATTTTTATTCCGCGCCAAATCAAAATCATGAATAGAACCATCAAAGTAACAGCTCCCACAAAACCCCACTCCTCGCCTAAGACACTGTAAATAAAGTCTGTATGTGCTTCAGGGAGAATTAATAGTTTTTGTCTGCTTTCGCCTACTCCAACACCAAAAAAACCTCCTCTTCCGAATCCTATCCATGCTTGCAATACTTGTGGATGAGCTTTCTCGATATTGACACCTACACCGATAAAATCAAGCAATCTTGCCAACCGGTATTTGGAGGTAAAGATGAAAAATGTTGCGATGAAGATTAGAGGACTGATGATAACGGCAATATGTTTGATATTTGCACCTGAAACGAATATCATCATAAATGCGATAACAGATAACATAACTGCAGTTGAGAAATCCGGTTGGATTGCCACCATAAAAATAAGGATCATGGAAAATCCGAGAGGGAATAGTATCCCTTTCTTAAAGGATTTCATTTCTTCACCTTTTTGAGCAGACCAGGCTGCAATAAACAGGACGATAGAAAATTTGGCTAACTCGGATGGCTGGAAACGAACGGGACCTAAATGCAGCCAACGGCTGGCTCCCTTGCTTTCATGCCCCAGGTTACTGGCAAATATCAGCAACAAGAAAAATCCGCACAATATCATCGCGGGAACGGCAAATTTCTTCCAGATAGAATAGGGAATCCATGCAGCTATAAAGAGTAATCCGAACCCGATGATTGTCCTGACAAATTGTTTGATAAACATTTTATGTGGGTTGCCAAAATCTTCATTCGATCTTTCACTGCTTGCTGAATAGACAGTTACTAATCCAACAATAGTCAGCAGTACAATCATCGTAATGAGAACTAAATCCCTTCCCTGGTTTGGATACGAATTCAATCCGGTAATTCCCTTCATTTAATTGTCTCCCGGATCATCTGGCGGAAATGGTCCCCACGATCTTCAAAATTCATGAATTGATCAAAACTTGCACACGCAGGTGAAAGAAGTACTGTCGCACCTCGTCCTGCTTCCTTACTTGCTGTTTTTACCGCTTTTTCAAGAGTACCACATTGGATCACCCTGGTATATTCGCCCAATTCAACGGCTATACGTCCTGAACCTTCACCGATCAACAGCATACAGGACACCTTATTTTTGACATTTTCTATCAAAGGCTTATAGGAATCGCCTTTATCCTGCCCGCCTGCAATCAACCATACATTATCCTCCATTGCCTCAAGCGCTACTCGCAGGCTTTCGACGTTTGTTGACTTGCTGTCATTGATCCAGGTTCTGCCGTTATCATGAACAATTTCGAGTCGATGGGGGACTCCACTGAATCCAGCAAGCCCGGATTTGATTTCTTCGACTTTCAGTCCAAGTTTCCAGGCTGCAGCAGATACTGACATTGCATTTGCAACATTGTGAATCCCGGGAATCTGTAATTCTTCCAGGTTTATGATGGTTGTCAGATCATCCTTATCTCTGATAACTATCTGACCTTCCTTAAGGAATACTCCATGACCGGGTTGTTCTTCAAAACTAAAAGCGAATTTCCCCGGATGTATGCTTTCAGCCATTCGCATTACCGATTCATCATCACAGGGAAGCACAGCCCAATCATCGGTAATCTGGTTCTTCCAGATTCTGGCTTTTGCTTCTGCATAAGCTTCCATATTTCCATGTCGCAGAAGATGATCAGGTGTGATATTTGTGAATACTGATATGTGAGGATGAAACCATTTAATAGTCTCAAGCTGATAACTGCTGATCTCTACAATAGCATATCTCGTTTCTGGTTTCTCGCGTACTAAGTCACAGAATGGATATCCGATATTACCTGCTGCCACCGCATCATACCCGGCTTCACGTAAAAGATATTCCATCCATGCAGTCACTGTTGTTTTTCCATTTGATCCGGTAATACCTATTATTTTGCCTTTGAAGAACCATTGCGCGATTTCTATTTCGGAATAAACCGGGTATCTTTCATTACGAAGAGACTCCACTACCGGAGAATTAAGCGGTACTCCAGGGCTCAACACTGCAAAAGCGGGGAGATCATGTCCTTCGAAATTATGCCCCCCTGTCTGCACTTCAATCCCGAGGTCTCGAAGTTTTTCAGCCCTTTCCCTCAACAAAGAATTATCATCATTCTCGGTTATAAATACCTTTGCATCCGCTTTTTTTAGTAATCTCGCGGCTGCCATTCCACTCCCAGCCAGACCAATGACCCAGATATTCTTTTCTGCAAGACTCAAAGGTTCAGGCATTGGATTCATTTATACATGTCCTTTATTCACGTATGATTGCTTTAATTGAGCAACTACCTGTTCAAGTTTCATAGTTCTCGAGCCTTTAATAAGGATACTTGTTCCCGGTTCGATTACTTCATGTAATGATTGAATCAATCTTTCGAATTCATCTGCATTTAATTGTTCAATACCCGGATGTCCTGATAATTCAGCTTCTTCAGCAGCAAACGCCATTCTTTGTCCCACGAAGAAAATCCTGTCTATTTCCTCCAGGAGAAAAATGCTTCCCAGTCTTCTATGCTCTTCTTCCGAGTATTCGCCCAGTTCTTCCACATCGCCTAATACAGCAATCTTTTTCCCTGGTCTGCGAACCAGGCTTTCAAGGGCATTAATGATTGAGCTGATATTTGCATTGTAGCTTTCATCTAATATTTCAACGTCTTCCGACAATTCAACTATTTTACCTCTACCTTCCATTGGTTCTACAGCCTCGATGGCTTTAATAACTGCATCCGGTTCACCTCCGGCTTCAATGGCAATGGCATAAGCCGCCATAGCTCCGGAAGCATAATGACGACCGGGAAGTCTCATCTTGATAACCATGCCTTCAACAGCCAGTGTCGGCCTGCACCAATCATCCACATCTACTATCTGTCCGGAATAAATCGAACCGTACCAGTTTTCAGGTAATTCACCAAGAGTAAAGCCGACTTTATAGTTATTATCCAATGCAGTCTGAATAACTCTTTCATCATCAAGATTTACAACTGCAAGCCCTTCCTCACTCAAATAATCGAACAACTCTCCTTTAGCCCGTTGTACTCCATCTATTCCCTGGAATCCGTCAAGATGAGCTTCAGCAATGTTGATAATTATTCCTGTATCAGGTTTTGCTATTTCACAAAGCAGCGATATTTCCTCTTCATGATTTGCACCCATCTCTATTACAAGATGCTTTTCATCACCGTCAGTGTTCAGAATAGTCAGGGGCACTCCAATATGATTGTTATAATTACCAGGACTACCGGCTGCTTTTCCCAAGGTTGACAAACCGGCGACTATCTGTTCGCGTGTGGTGGTCTTGCCCATTGAACCGGTTACTGCTACGACTTTAGCTCCTAATGTGTCCCGTACTTCACTTGCCAGTTCCTGTAAACCCAGCAAGGTATCTTCCATGACAAAGAAAGTATTTGACTCGAAAGAGTGGGCCCAGGCATCAGCCCAGTCCTTTGAAACGGCTGCTATTGCAGCGCCTTTATCAAACGCCTCTTCAACAAAATCATGACCGTCACTTTTTCCACCGGTTAAAGCCCAGAAAACTCCTCCCTGACTGAGCATTCGAGTATCAATAGTTACCGGAGGAAGATCTTCATTCCATTTACCTTTTACTTCAATCCCGGAACGTTGCAGTATTTTTTTGCTTATTCTCACTCGATGACCTTCCGTAATTTTAAAACCTCTTCTCTGTCATCGAAATGAAACTTGGTGTTGTCTATAATTTGATAATTTTCATGTCCTTTGCCTGCAACAAGAACTATATCTCCCGTTTCTGCCTCTTCAATTGCTGTCTTAATTGCGCTGCGGCGATCTACTATTACGTTCACATCTTTTCTTTGTGTGCCCTCAAGGATGTCCTCGACAATCTTTCCCGGATCTTCCGAACGGGGATTATCACTTGTTATGTAAACTCTATCCGCTAATTCACATGCTGCCTCAGCCATCAAGGGTCTTTTAGCTCGATCACGATCACCACCTGCGCCAAATACAATAGATAGTTTATTTCCGGTAATAGGCTTTAGTGTTTGCAGTACGTTCCTGATCGCATCGGGTGTATGTGCATAATCGATAATTGCTGTAACTGCACCATCCAGGGGAATCCTTTCCATCCTACCCCTTACCTGTGGAGCGGTTTCAAGACCCGATTTAATTGCTTGTTTGTCAACATCAAGCGCTAAACATAAAGCAGTTACTCCTAACAGGTTTTCAGCATTAAAATGACCAATAAGAGGAGAATTAATTTCCAGTTCGCCAAAATCTCCTCCCACTTTTAATTTGATCCCGTTTGAAGTCAATTCTTGTATATTGCCCCATACATTCCATTTTGCGTCAAAACCGAATGTGACCTTATCTGCTCTGATGCCTTTCAACATTTGAAGTCCTGCAGAATCGTCTCCATTCGCAACCGCAACTCCATGCGAGGGCAGCATTTCGAAAAATCGCTTTTTTGCCTGGAAATAAACCGGCATCGAGCCGTGGAAATCGAGGTGATCCTGTGTCAAATTTGTAAATAGTCCAGCATTAAATTTAAATCCTTCTACTCTTTTCATCGCAATTGCAATAGATGTTACTTCCATAATGACATGAGTGGCTTCTTCTTCGACCATAGAGGATATAAGTTCTAATAAATCAGGTGCTTCAGGCGTAGTGTGATTCAAAGCCTCTGTCTTACCATCCAATTCCCATCCCAAGGTTCCAATTCTTCCGGGATTCATTTCCAAAGCCTTGAAAACACTATAGAGGAGATTAACACATGTCGTCTTACCGTTCGTACCGGTAATTCCTGTTAATTCAATCCGGTTTGTCGGATCGTTGTAAAGAGCGTGTGAAGCATGCGCCATCCCGGTACGTACATCATCAATCAATAGCAGGGGGACAGGAGCTTCAATATTCCGGTTGGATGTCATTATTGAAACGGCACCATTTTCAATTGCTTCATTAATGAATTTGTTTCCATCAAATGTCTGACCGGTTATTGCGCAAAAAAGATCGCCATTCTGAATTTTTTTACTGTTACAACGAGGGAACTTCACTTCAATATCATCGTTTCCAATGACTTTAATATCTTGAATCCTCTTTGCCAATTCAGCCAGCCTCAAGATTCACCTTCTTCCAGAAGCTGCATTTCGGCACGCTTCCCAGCAAAAATTCTGCAACTGTCTCCAACCATTAAATTGGCGCCAGGCGCCGGAATTTGATCGCTCACTAAACCGTAACCCTCTACATGAGGAAAAAGACCTATTCTTGTCAAAGTTGACATTGCTTGACGCAGGTTCATGCCCTTCAGGTCTGGAACCTTAATTTCCTCCGTTTTGCCAATCCCCGGATCAAGTACCAGTTGGATTGATCCATCCGCTCGAACTGGAGTGCCGGGGGGAGTACCCTGAACGATGACTATTTCTCCCTCCTCAATCCAGACCGGTGTTATATTCTTACGTTCAAGTATTTTTTCAGCTTCTTCCCTGGTTAATCCAACCAATTTGGGAGCTACTCTTGCCTCAATGAATTCTTCTTCATTCTCAGAATCATCAGTTAAATAAGGTTGTCTGCAGGGGAGAATAACCATCAGTCTTTCCATGACTTTTTTAAAAACCGGGGCTGCAACAGTACCTCCGAAATATTGTTCCTGGGGGTCATCAATTACGATTACAGCAAGAAGTTCAGGTTGTTCAACAGGTAAAAATCCGGCAAATGAGCTGACGAACCTGTCCTGGTAATATTCGTTCTTCTCATGGTTAACTTTTTGTGCGGTACCAGTTTTTCCTGCCACACGGATACCTTCAATTATTGCATTACCACCAGTACCCTGCTCGACAGCTTCAGCCAAAAGAAGTCTCATCGCACGTGCAGTTGAAGGACGAAGAACACGTCTGACAACCTCCGATTCGAACAGCTCAGTTTTTCCATCGGACTGAGATACCGAAAGAACTAAAAGGGGTCTCATCAGCAGTCCATTATTCGCTATCGCGCCATAAGCTATAGCGAGTTGAACCGCCGTAACTCCAATGCCTTGCCCAATTGATAAATTTGAATGTGATACACCAGACCATTTGTTGGGTTTACGCAGTAGTCCACGTGTTTCACCATTGAGACCAATACCGGTTGTTGCACCAAAACCGAAATCCCGAATCAGCGTATAAAAATCGTCATCATCCAATCTCTTGGCAAGTTTTATTGTTCCGATATTGCTGCTTTTGGCTAAGACTTCATTTGCTTTTAATATCTGGTACAGGTGCGTATCACGAATCATCCTGTCCCAAATTTGATATTCACCATTTTCGCAATACACTTCTTCATCAATTCTGATAAGTTTTTGATCGATAAGGCCGGCAAAAGGAACGACTTTAAAAGTGCTTCCAGGCTCGAAAGCTACTGTCACAGACCTGTTTTGGCGTGCTATGTAACTGAAATCCATGAAATTATTCGGATCAAACCGTGGTGAGGATGCGATCGCGATGATTTCTCCGGTAGCCGGTTTCGTTATAACAATCATTCCACCGGTGGCATCATGAGCCTTTACTGCCTTTTCAAGTTCCTCTTCTGCTATTGCCTGGGCATTTATGTCAATTGAAAGAATAATTGTACCGCCGTTAACAGCATGACGGCGTGGTAATGAATTGTCTTTTATTCTACTCTTACGACCATACCTCTGAAGCACTTCCCAACCCGGAGTCCCTGACAATATGTGATCGAATTTCAGTTCAATTCCTCCAAGCCCTTCATTGTCAACATTGACATAACCGACAACCTGGCCACCAACCTTTAAGTATGGATAATCTCTTTTCGTATCTTTCTGGACAATAACACCTGATAAACCGAGGCTCCTAACCTGCTCTGCTACAGCGGGATCTACTTTTCGCGCTGCCCAGAAAAAAGAGGTATGTTCTTTCAGCTTTTTCCTTATTGAGGTTGCATCGATCTGCAAAATACCTGAAAGTTCCGTAACAACAATATTTCTGTTCTTTATCTCTGACGGGTTAATTCCGATAGCCGTGAAATCGAGCAAATTGACAGCCAGCTCACTCCCAACACGATCAAGGATATGGCCACGGCTCGGTTCGATTTCGCGTTTACATAATTGTTGGATTTCGGCTAACTCGGTAAATTCCTTATGGCGGACAAGTTGAACTTCTGTCAAACGAATGATTGTGAGTAGAACTAACAAAAAAAATGGGGAAAGGATGGCAATGATTCTTCCACGAGAAATGGGAATGCTTTGCTTGGGACGCTCCCTCCATTCTAATCTCTCCTTCACGGTGACCCCGCCTCCCTCCAAGCAGTAAGATTCCTTCGCTCTTCCGCCTGCCTCCTGGCAACTTCAGTTGCAGAAAGTTTATCCTGCCATGTTGGTGGTATTGTTCCCCGGGGCACCCTGACTATTAAAGTTTTATTTGCTTTTTTTGGGTAAATCATTCCAATTTTTTTTGCATTATCTTCTATAATTGAGAAAGCTGTAAGCTTTGCTTTCTGACTTCTAAGATCACGAACGTCATTTCTCAGTAATGCAACCTCCGTCTTTCGATTTTCAATTTCCTGACCATAACGCACCTGCAGGACATTTATGAAAACCATTCCCAGCAGCAAAGACAGTATCCAAACACCCAGAAACATCAAAATGCTTATTCGTTTTGGCTGGCTTGGAGATATTCGAAGCTGTTGTGCTGAACTTGTTCGTTTTATGTTATTTACTTTTGCCATATTCGGTTATTTACAGTTTTTCAATCGCCCTTAAACGGACACTCCGTGACCTTATATTATCATTCCGTTCTTTGTCCGTAGCCTTTAACACTTTACGGAACAAAGGTTTAACGGTTGCATTTTGACCACCACAGGTGCATACAACCTGCCGGGGAGGGCAAATACAATTTCTTGATATGTCATTTATGAAACGTTTGACTATCCTGTCTTCGAGGCTGTGATAAGCAAGTGTGATCATCCTGCCGCCCTGTTCAAGCAAATCGACCGCCTGGGGTAAAACCGCTTCAATGGCTGACAGTTCTTCATTTACCACGATCCTGATTGATTGAAACACTCTTGCTATCGATTTTGCCTCTTCCTTAACCGGAACCGCGCTCCTGATTATATCCGCCAGCTCAATCGTATCTTTTACCGGTCTTGATTTGACAATAGCATGAGCAATTCTTCTTGCATAACGTTCTTCGCTGTAATTCCTGATTAGAACTGCTAAGTCTTTTTCATCGTATTCATTAACGATTTGATCCGCAGTCAAATCCTGTTGAATGTCCATACGCATATCAAGCGGTCCGGCGACCCTATGGGAAAATCCTCGAGAATGTGACAGATCGATCATATGACTTGAGATTCCGAAATCGAATAGTATGCCCTTAAAAGGCTTTGCGCTTTCTAATCTTTCTAATTTGTTGATGTTTCTGAAATTGGCATGAATAGTTTGAATTCTTGAATCATTATTGAATTTCTTGCTAAGCTCAACTATGGAATCTTTGTCCCTGTCAATGGCAAATATTTTGCCATTCTTATCCAATTTTTGAAGTAATGCTGCAGTGTGACCACCACCGTTTGCTGTAGCATCGATGTATTGTCCGGATGGGCTTGTCAGAATTAATTCAACTACTTTTTCAACCATAACTGGTGTATGAGCACCATAAACGGCTGATTTCAAAGATTAACTCCTTCTACTGTTCCTTCCCCGAAATCATCAAGGAAGATTGATAACGACTGCAACGATTCTTCTTCATACTTATCTAATTCTTTGGGTAATATCTCAAAATAACTTCCGCGACCGATCAGGATCACATCTTCACGTGGTTTGGGTTTTGAAAACTTAAGTTTGGAGCGCATCTCAGGAGAGAGGATTATCCTGTGTTTGCCGTCCAGTGTGATTTTCTGCGAATGAGCATATAGCAGCTTTCCAAGGTTCTTTGCCTTTTTACTGGCATCCTCTATCTTTTCAGGTGGTAATTGATTAACTTTTTCAATAATATCGTTGATCATTTTTTTAAAGACGCTGATAGGACGAATCATGAGGTATCCATCTGCATGCGGTGTAACCATGAACTCAGCGCCAAGTAGTTGGTTAGGATTTTCTTTTCGGTAGGGAGATGGAATGACAGAGCGAGACCGTTCATCCAGTTTTACTTCATGTCTTGAGGTAAAGAAATATTCTTCCACTTTTAATCCTGAAAATTGAAACTGAGAATATCAGCCCAATACGAGCCCAGACATACCAAAATCGCCCTATTTGACCCCCAAGGTATGGTGAGTTAATTGGTGAGTCAATATCAGATCAATAATTACATAAAATGTCTCTCTTGCAACCCAATTGTGTTATTCTTTAATAAACAATCATTAATATCAAAATTCCTGCGAATTATCGAATATTTTTACCCACCTGTTTTTCACGACAGACTCTCTTTCTTCCGGGAGCTACCTTGTTAATTCTGAGCACTTTAACATTTGTTCAGTATTTTGTCTGTAACATCCTATTTCGGGATTATTGATATTGCAAGTGAGTAGAGTGGTAGAAAGACAGCCTATTATGTTGAAGGTATTATGTGCAAAAGTTGTTTGGGTTGGAGTGTTTCAAATGAGGTATTTTATTAGAAGAAACAGATATTCAAATTCAACTTGTTCTTTTTGTCCAAGATGAGTAGCGCCAATCAAGAAAGTCTTCCACTAATCCTGCTTTGACAGGATTTTGCCGAATATATTCTATAATCTTATCATCTTCTTCAGCAGTCCGAGACCAGTGATCAAACCAGTCTCGCTGCCAGAAACGCTCACCTATTTTATTCAACACCTTATTGGCACGAGTTCCTGTCCAGCGTTTGAATTCGGGCATAATTTGATCCAGATGGGAACTGTTACTTGAAAAAAACATGTGTATATGATTAGGCATCAATACATATTCCAACATTTCCCATATTCCAATTTTCTGGCGGTATTCAATAGCATTCATGATAATTGAAGCTACTTCAGGATTACTCAAGCAGCAATTCAACCTACTTTCATCCAGCCATCCCTCTATTTTCCTGAATATGTTCCGCTGAATTGCAATGAAACCATCACCACTACTTTGCTTTAATTGCCTGATGATCTCACGAAGTTCTTGTACAGCTTGAGATGGGATTGATCCTGTGACACGGATAGTAACAAAATACTTACCATCCTCCACCTCCCAGTGTGGTAATCGTTTTCGATAGAAAGCTGTAGTTTTAGGTTTTTCGGGCATGATGGTTGAATGAGTTTATAATGATCTTATGTTATTTCTGTAAGTCTCTCTTTATGGAACTTCAAAAAAAGTAATTCTGAAAAAGTAACTCCCTTTCGCCGAAAGGGAGCCGAGTGAAACTAATTAATAGCGAGAATTGCAAATGGCGATCAATTCTATCAACTACAGGTTAAACAAATTAATATTAAGGTATTTTGCGTCAAGAGATTTATATGATACAATGGAAAAGAAGCTCCCTTTCGGCGAAAGGGAGTTACTTTGGCGATAATAACTATGTATCGCATCACATAAGAAAAGTCATATTCTCCCAATCAATGAACCTGATTTCTGAATATTAAGATAGTCATGGATTCGATGAGGAGTAAACCAACCTAAAACCTATATCGTAGTAACGTTCCCTTGCATCGCTCTTCAATCGAAATGCTGAACGACAAAAGTCCGGTTCTAACAACCATGAACCACCTCGAGTGACACGATCGTTTTGAGGAACAGTTATCCAGACACTACCGTCAGAAGGCGCACCTTTGTAATTAGCGTGGTAACTATCCTCACACCACTCCCAAACGTTTCCGTGCATATCATACAGTCCCCAGGCATTTGGTTCTTTCTGACCTACAGGGTGTGTCGTACCATTGCTGTTGCCTTCAAACCATGCTACTTGTTGCAGTCGAGACACACTGTTCCCTGAATGGAAAATTGTCGTTGTTCCAGCCCGGCAGGCATATTCCCACTCTGCTTCGCTTGGCAATCGATATCCCTTGCCTGGGAATAATTCATTCATTCTTTTAACAAATTCTTGAACATCATACCAGGATATACTCTCAACAGGGTGTAGTTCGCTTTTATAATTAGATGGATTTAATTCCATTACAGTCTGCCATTGTGCCTGAGTAACCTCCGTATTCATCATATGAAAAGGCGGGATGTTAACTTTATGTGCTGGTTTTTCATCTTTTGATTTAAACCGAGAACCCATTTTAAATGATCCAGCAGGTATGGAAACAAATTCAATTGATTCAACAAAGTCCTGTTTTTTGCTTTCTAGCCATTTCGGTATTTCCGATATGTAGTGGCTCTCAGGGTAATATGCACGCATTTGAAGAAATTTCTTTTCCGCAGCACTTAAACTTTTTTCGTTTATTATCAGGATATAGAGTGCATCATCAGCAGAGGAACAATTCCCATATTTATCAACAATTTCGTTTAATAATGAAATTGCCCGACTATTATTGCCTCCTTCATCAATGATGATTTTAGCTAATCTGAATTTTTTATCACCTTCTGTTTCATTTTCAGTATTTTTTCTAACAACTGTTTGCGTATGGTTCTCAGGTGTTTCTTTTCCAACAATTTTGTAAGCGGCTTCTATTAAACTTGTTGTCGCCACATCTTCTATCGAACAAATACATTGTGCAATCTCAGCACGAACGATCTCACCAGACTCTACTTCAATCAACCTCAAAGACACCGTATGCAGCTCACCAAGTTTGCTGATAGATCCTGCTATCATCTGTTGAACTCCGAGGAGTTGACCAGCTTGCACCGCACAATCAACTGAGGTGCATCCTGATATTTGAAATCCTTGTTCCTCTAAGATTTCTTCCATTTTACCTCGTTCAAGTACACGGAAGCTTTCAGTATTGAAAAGAAAACTGCGTAAAATACAAGTAAGTGCTCCAGCATAAGATTCTGAAACACCTGCTTCCATATCCAATCTGAGAACTGCAATAGTAACAAGCTCTTCTGATCGAGTACTGATATTACCCACAACAAACAAAATAAACACTGTATAAACAATTCGTTTGAACACCATTCCTCCTTAGACAATGATATTTATAGCATGGGTCTTCTCATACAGCGTATTGATATTTTTTGTAATAAGAGACTGTAAGTGAATATATTCATAGAAAAATCATTTGACAATATCGTTACTGAATTACATACGAATATTCGAATATTGCCACTAATGGGGTTATATTTACATTGAAAAGTAACTCCCTTTCGCCGAAAGGGAGCAGAAAGAAAAGCATTTGCAATAAGCAAGGCAAAATGCGATCAGTTCCATCAAATATTAGTTAAACGAATCAAAATTCAATGATTATGCATTGAAAGATTATTATAACACAAAGAAAAGAAACTCCCTTTCGGCGAAAGGGAGCTACTGCGGCAGAGAGTAATTACGGACATAAAATTATATATTGCATCACATAAGAAAAAGTCAGATTCTATGAATAAGGGAACTTAAAACTTGATCGAGTAAAATATTTATTTGAGAACGGTTGAAACTTGCGAGCGGCGTTGTTCGATTCTACCTTATTATGTTACTTGACATGACTTTTACAAAGGACTCATCTAAATGGCATCATCTGGCGGAATCCATCGTGAAACCTGGGGAAGTAAAACCGGGTTTATTCTTGCGGCAGCAGGGAGCGCAATCGGTTTGGGGAATATCTGGCGGTTCCCGTATATACTTGGCGAAAACGGCGGATTTGCATTCCTTTTGATCTGGATTATCTGCAATATTCTTATCGGTTTGCCGATATTAGGGGCGGAGTTGGCAATAGGCAGGGGCAGTAACCGAAATCCTGTCGGTGCTTTCAAGGCTTTAATGCCGGGTACAGCATGGTGGCTGGTAGGATTCATGGGACTCATTACCGGTGTTATAATTCTTTCTTTTTATTCCATAGTCGCCGGATGGACGCTTGCCTACCTGGTCAAATCTGTCACTGGAGTAACGGTTAGCTATCCTGATGCCGAAGCCTCGGCGCTCGCCTTTGAGAACTTTGTCAGCTCTGGCGGACAGATAGTCATCTATAGTTTTGTTTTCACACTTCTGTGTATGATCGTCGTCAGTCAGGGGGTCAAGAGCGGTATTGAAAAGTGGTCGAAAATCTTGATGCCAACTCTGTTTATTCTCATAATCATTCTCATAGTACGGTCATTGACATTAAAGGGGGGAGGAGCCGGGCTCGCTTTCCTTTTCAAACCTGATTTCAGTAAAATTACGTTGCAAGTGATCGTTATGGCGATGGGACAGGCATTCTTCAGTTTGAGCCTTGGCATGGGAGTGATGATCACTTATGGATCATACGTTGACCGAAAAACCAACATAATCAACAGTGCCGGGAGTATTATGCTGTTGAACATGTCGATTTCAATCCTAGCTGGTCTGGCATTAATCCCTGCGGTTTTTGCGATGGGGTTTCAGCCGTCAAGTGGTGTAGGGCTTACTTTTCATGTACTTCCCCTGGTTTTCAGTAAACTGCCCTTCGGTACTTTCCTGTCGATAATATTCTTCTTCCTGCTATCTATAGCGGCATTGACCTCTGCGATCAGCCTGCTCGAGGTTATGGTCAGTTATGCTACAGATGAACTACGCTGGTCACGGCCGCGTGCGACAGTGATCATGGCAGCTATTGCATTTCTCTTCGGAGTACCTGCCGCTTTAAGTTTCGGTGTATGGTCTGAAATCAAAATTTTCGGTTTGGGATTTTTTGATCTCTCGGAATATATCACTGCCAATGTTCTTCTCCCTATCGGCGGTATCTTAATAGCTCTTTTCGCAGGATGGGTCTGGGGACGCGCCAGGTTGGAAGCAGAGATCAAGGAAGGCAATCCCGATCTGAAATTTTATAAAGTCTGGCTCTGGATGATTCGTATTGTTGCACCTGTAGCTGTTGCAACTGTATTGGTCACCAGTCTGCTTCCTGAGAAGACTGAAGAAGCTCAGGTCGAGAATAATGCACAACCTGATACTGTCCTTGTCACCGAAACACCTGGAGTGATTGACTCTTCAGGTGATCAGCCGACTTCTGCTGCAGAACCTTCAACAGAATGAGAATCTCTAAATGAGCTATAATTCGTCATCAGAATATTTTGTCGAAGAAACTTATACCCCTGCAATACTGAATACTTTACAGCAATTTTACAGATGCAGGGAAACTGAGGATGCAAGATAAGAAGCTCCTCAGTGTCAGCGATTAACCCGGTTGTTTTAATTGGTCAATTTTAACTTACTCAACAAAACATTGGTCTGCACTCATGCAACATTTCATTGATTCTACTGCTTCATTATTAGGTCTGATCATCATTATTCCGCTTATTGGGACAGGATTATATCTGACAATTCGCCTGAAACTGGTTCAGATGATGCAATTCGGACATTCATGGAAAGTGATTTCCGGCATATATGATGATCCGGAGGAGATTGGAGATATAAATCATATCCAGGCACTCTCCGCTGCCTTGAGCGCAACTATCGGTATTGGAAATATTGCGGGTGTAGCGACTGCTATTCACTTTGGCGGTCCGGGTGCCTTGTTCTGGATGTGGGTGACGGCTTTTGTGGGGATGGCAACCAAGTTCAGTGAAGCTACTCTTGCCCTGAAGTTCAGGCAGATTCACAAAGACGGCAGCGCATCAGGTGGACCCATGTACTATATAGAACTGGGTCTTGGAAAATCCTGGAAACCCCTTGCGGTGATTTTTGCATTCTGTACTATCATTTCCAGTTTCGGCTCGGGGAATACAGTACAGGCATTTACTGTGGCTGACAGCTTTGGTGCAGATTTCGGTATTCCTAACTGGGTTACCGGACTGGTGCTTGCTACTCTTGTTGGAATGGTGATCATAGGCGGAATCAAACGAATAGGTATTGTCGCCAGCCGTCTTGTGCCGTTCATGGCGCTTGTATATATCATCAGTGCACTTTGGGTTATCGGGAGCAATGCAGACAAATTGCCGGATGCGATAAAATTAATCTTCAATTCCGCCTTTTCTGCCCGCGCCGGTATTGGTGGATTTGCCGGATCGACCTTTATGATGGCTCTGTTATGGGGAGTTAAACGAGGTTTGTTCTCTAACGAATCGGGTCAGGGTTCAGCTCCTATCGCTCACGCTGCCGCAAAAACAGAAGAGCCGGTTCGTGAGGGCACAGTAGCAATGGTTGGCCCATTTATCGATACACTTGTTATATGTACCTTAACCGGACTTACTATCATTACCAGCGGAGCCTGGAATACACCATTCTTCACCACGATTGATTTGGATCAACCTACTGTTGTTACCGGCATGGCAAAACTACTACCGGGTGGGAAAGTGGATGAAGAAGACCTATTTGTTGGAAGACGCCCGATTCTTGGCGGGAATGTCCTGGGTGTGAAATTCATTCATAATAATAGCTTTTTTATTGACCCGGAGATTGTTCAGACCTATGAAGATGGCGAACCCGTTCCACTTAACCAGGGCACCTTCGAGGTAAACAAAGATGGCATAATCGAAATATATAGAGTCGAACTGGACTCAATCGGGAGGAAGATCGACAAACCTGAAAACGAAATCCCTCTTGAGAATATTAGAATTGAAGGTAAAGGATTGCGTAACGGATCTCTTCTAACCGCCCAGGCGTTTGAGTCAGGGCTTGGAGGAAAGTGGGGTAACTGGATGGTCACAATTGCTGTTTTCCTCTTTGCAATATCCACTGCAATTTCATGGAGTTATTACGGTGATCGTGCTACGGTCTATCTGTTCGGTATCAAAGGTGTCAAAATTTACCGGATGGTTTATGTCGTCGTGGTTTTCATCGGTGCAAATCTTGCTCTCGAAGCAGCATGGGGATTTGGGGATATAGCGCTCGCTTGCATGGCAATCCCCAACCTGTTTGCTCTTGTACTCCTTGCCAAAAAAGTTCAGGAATGGAAAGAGGAATACTTCAGCCGTGAACATGTACCGGTGAGTAAAATGCATTTTTAGAAGTGCTTAATCTGATAGTCTTTAATATACTTCCCAGGAGGGCGGGCGTCCCTGCCCGCCATTGATTATACTAGTTTAACCGACTGGCGGGCAGGGACGCCCGCCCTCCTAATGTCGAATGAATTTTAATAATTACCATTGAATAATCGGAATTGATATATGATCCATCCTGATCTAAATGGCGTTCGAACTTTAATCTTTGACCTTGACGGGACACTGATTCGCAGTGAGGATACTGCAAAATTATCTTTACGTGGTGCACTTGACGACTTCTATTCATTGATGGGATTGACAGCGCCGGAGTTCAGCGATGCTGATCTTATGAAAGGAGTTGGTGCACCGTCAAATCAGTTCTATAAATCATTGCTTCCTGACAAGTACCAGAAGGACTGGAAGAAGTATCGAGAATTTGTTTTCAAGCATGAAAAACGATTGTTCTATTCGAAGCGGATCACATTTTCAGGTATTATCAAAACACTTAAGGAATTGAGAAAAAGAGGTTATCACCTCACATTAGTGTCGAACTGCAACAGATCCTATCTTGAAACGGTTCTTGAATCACAGAATCTCAAAAAATACTTCAATCCAGCTTACTGTATTAGTGATTTCGGAGGTACTACCAAGCAAGCCCTGGTTAAAAAAATTCTGGATGAATATGGAAGAAATGCTGCTGTTTTTGGCGACCGTATATATGACGTCGAGGCGGCTCAGAGCAACAATATTCCTGCTGTCGGAGCGCTTTACGGATACGGCACACGTGAAGAATTGGCTGGAACTGTAACATGGATAGAAGATAATTCAGATTTGCTGTATCTATTTGATCCCTTTAGAGAACTTGTTGAAAATATAGCGCACTTAATAAATCAACGTAGAAAAAATCACCGTCCCATGATAGCTGTAGTCAGCAGTGCTCATAGTTCGCAAAGTCATGAGTTTGTAAATGCTGTACTTACAACGCTTTCCGAACTCAATGTTCCATCAACTCATATATCCCTGGACCGATACCGTAATGATAATGCTTTAGATGGAAATCACGATTTATTCTCGAAAATTCAGAAAATGTATCCCTGGAATGTTATCCAGAAAGAAATTTTTGAAAAAGTGAAAAACGGGAAAATCGAATTCGAATTAGTAGATAATTGTGATACAACAAGAACATATCGCGCGCGTCCAGGGCATGTAGTTTTGGTTGAAGGACCCTTTATATTAGCGAAATCACTGGCACAAAATATCGATTTCGGCTGCTGGATTAATTCGACAGATGTTGCTACAGGGCGCGCAATTAAAAAGATGTTTGGAAAATATAAAACTGACAGTAGATTGTCACATCTTGAGGTACAGTATCCCTGGTTAAATAATTCCTGCGATCAAGAGTTCCACAATTGGGAAAGAAAGCAGGCTAAGTTGCAGAGATTCTTTTTAGAAGAAAACAAGCCATCGTCCTTTGCTGATGTTATTATTGAGGGTAATCGTATCTATAAAGGACAATTTCGACAATTAAGGCATAATTGAAGATTCTGGATATCATAATATTTACTGTTTTGAAAATTTTGGTTATTTACATAGGAACCGTTCTATTTTGATAAAAAGTGAAGCGCTGATTCTCCGCAGGTTTCGTCACGGCGAAACAAGCCTGGTAGTTCATGTTTTTACAAAAGAGCATGGGCGTGTACCTTTTATTGCCAAGGGTGCTCGCGCAGGCGGCAAGAGATCTTCGGTTCCTTTGGTCCCTTTAGTACTACTCGAAGTTCTATGGAAACAATCAACCCGATCTGAAATGCAGTTGATTCGTGAGGTTTCTCTAATAGATGGATTCGGAACATTACATAATGATCTTGATCGAATGGCATGGGGGCAGGCTGCTATTGAGACTTTAGGCAGAACTTTGACAGGGGCGGAGCCTCATAAAACCTTGTTCGATGCGACTGTCGATTATCTAACCACATTAACCGAGATCAATGATAAACATGACAATCTTTTCAGCCAATTTCGTCTGATGGTTCTTCGTGAACTTGGTTATGCAATCAACATGGATATTCCTGAAAATCCCGGAACGACTTTACATTTCATCCCATCTCAGGGCAAAGTGACGAAACAAAACAATACCGGAGAATTCGCTGTTCCTGTTCACATGGGATCATGGAAACTACTGTCAATATTAAATGAAAAAAGTTTTGACGATGCAAAACGATTAAAAATTCCACTCCAGGCAGCAAAAGAGATTGAAAAAGTACTTGATTCCATATATCGTCATGCATTTGACAGTTGGAAACCATTACAAAGTTTAAAATTGATAAAAAGAAATTGATTTGATATTTTAATTAACTGATTAAAAGAACTGATGAAAGAATAAAAACCAATGCGAATTTTGTTGATCGACAATGATAGTGTTTCCCGCGAAAATGTTGGTAGTATATTAGATGTGATCAGCGCTGAAGTCCTATTTGCGGATGACGGCAAAACCGGTCTGGATATCCTGGCAACTGTTGAGGGTAAAATAGACCTGATACTTCTTGAATGGCTGCTGCCAGGAATGAATGGACTGGAATTTCTGAAAACCATTAAAAATGATGACCGTTATAAGGATATCCCGGTAATTATGTTGACTGCTGTGTCTGACAAGGAGAGGATGATTCAGGCTGTTAGGTCAGGAGCCTGCCAGTATATAAGAAAACCCTTCACAAATGAAGAACTATTGACAAAGATAATTCAAACTCATGCCAATGGTTTTCAGGAGTAACAATTAGCTGTAGCTCGGATGGCCCGTACGACCTATGGCGCATTGCATCCGGGAATGGTTTGATTACAAATTTTACCTCTATTCTACATCCTGAATGCAAGCCATCAAGGCTACAATGTAACTAAAAACCCGGAACAAATTCCGGGTTAATAAAGATCAATATTCTTTTAGAGTCCGGGAATTTTCATCCCTGGTGGAAGCATTCCTGCTAATGGTCCGGTAGCTTTTGCCATGTGTTCTGAAGCAGCCGCACCCGATTTGTTTAACGCCTCATTGACGGCAGCGAGAACAAGGTCTTCAAGCATTTCAATGTCATCAGGATCAACAACTTCTTGTTTAATCTTGATTTCAAGAATCTCGTTTTGACCATTTGCTCGAACTGTAACCATTCCTCCACCGCTTGTAGCTTCAATTTCAAGTGATGCTAATTCTTCCTGGGCTTTAGCCATCTGCTGCTGCATTTTCTGAACCTGTTTCATCATCCCACCCATGGGATTGCCACCTTTCATCAAATCCTCCTTTATCCTGCACTCAATATCTTAATGCGTGCATTTTGATATTTTTTTTATGTTTCTAAACAGTAAAAGAACTGTATGATTCACTCTTCCAGTTTAAGGTCAAGACGTTCGACCATTTCCTTCAACACCGGACGTTCATCCAGCAGGTCTTGAAAGGTTTCCTGGCGTATTTCTTTTTGAGTCTTTCTCTTCGGGGGTCGTGCATCTTCAGATATTTCACCTTGAATGACTTTGACCTGTATTTCAATCCCGAACGTTCTTTTCAAAGCTGCTGACAATTCTTCCCTGTTGCGTTGAGCGAGATCATAAGCGAATGAATCATCTTGTTCATAAGTTATTTCCAGCATCTTTCCATCAAAACCGGTGGGGGCGCCTTTCTCAAGATTTGCTCCAAGCGATCGTTTGTTCGGATTGATATTTTCGCAAATATCCAGCCATCTCTCTCGCAATTGCTGAAGAGTAAGCTCCATTGCGACTTCCGGCTGAGATTCAGTTTTTTTATCTTCCTTTTCAGCACTGATTTCTGCTTGATCCGTATGTTCCTCTGCAGAATCATCCTCTTTCAATAGCACTGTTTCACGGCTGTCTTCTACCGATTCGCTATTTCCGGTTGTTGGTAGATCAGCAATTGTTGCATCTTCAGCGGTAGTATCTTCAACGACAGCAGGTGTAGAAATTGTGGTGTCTTTTTCTTCTATCTCAACCGTATCCTGTTCTTTTTCAATAATACTATTATCATCTGTCTCAATCTTGGCTGCCTTAGTTTTGGCAAAGGGTTCCCTTTTTACCGGGGTTTTGAAACTGTCAGGTGCAACTCCCATCTGCTCAAGAAGCGCTCCAATATCAACAGCCCTGTCCATACGGGCGATGCGTACAAGAAAAAGCTCAAGCCTTAGCTGCGGGTCAAGAGCATCTCGAAGTAAATCTTCCGATTCCGCCGACCATTCTGCCATCCGCAGAAGATCTTCATCAGTATGCTCATCATCTGATTTCTTATAACGATTCCTGAAATGATCCGGAACTTCTAATTCTTCAGGACTTCCTCCGGCTCGAATGTAAAGCATGTCAAGAATATGACGTTGAAATCCATGCAGGAACTCCCTTGGATCATGACCGCCCCCTCCAATAGTCGCCGATAATTCAAGTGCTTGTGCGATATTACCGGTTGATGACATGTCAGTTGCAGCAAAAAAGAGTTCTTCATTTATCAAGCCGAGAGCTTGGCGTACTATTTCACCCGTAATCTTTTCTTCACCCTGGTAAGCTACTAATTGATCAAGGATTGACAGGGCATCACGCAACGATCCCTCTGCTTTAACGGAGATTAGAACCAGTGCATCTTCACTTATCAGGATACTATCTGCTTTGACTATTGTTTCGAGTTGTTTCCTGATGCCACGTGTCGGGATTCTTTTGAAATCAAAACGTTGGCAGCGCGATTGAACAGTTGCCGGAACCTTGTGCATCTCGGTCGTGGCGAAAATAAACATTGCATGATCAGGGGGCTCTTCAAGCGTTTTCAGCAGGGCATTGAATGCAGACTGCGTCAACATGTGAACTTCATCAATAATATATACTTTATGCGGAAATGCTGTCGGTGCATACTTGATATTTTCACGGAGGGTGCGGACATCCTCGACCTTGTTATTCGAAGCGCCGTCTATTTCAATCACATCAAGGGCGTTACCGGCAGTGATATCGTTACACGAGGGGCAGTCATTGCAGGGTTCAGGTAATCCACTCTCACCTTCAATCACGTTTGGACAGTTGACCGCTTTGGCGAAAAGCCGGGCGCAGGAAGTTTTTCCAACACCTCTTGGACCGGTAAAAATGTACGCATGTGCCACCCTGTTGCGTTTTATCGCCTGCTGCAGGGTTACTGTCACATGATCCTGACCGATGACTTCACTGAATTTCTGTGGACGCCAGCGTCTTGCCATTACAAGGTAAGACAAGTTTACTCCAGGTTATTAACAATTGTAACTGTATTGTCTGTCAGTCATTCTGAACGTAGTGAAGAATCTCAAATGCTGATTTTACAATATGCTAAATTGAAAAACGGAGATTCTTCACTACGTTCAGAATAACAAGAAATCAAATACTTGCGGTCTGAACAAAACAATTACAACAATTAGATGATGATTATGAATAATCTTACAATATCGTAATATCTGTCACGAAAAAAAAGAACCGGAATCCGGATTCGGGGATTATCCCGATTCCAGATTCCGGAATTGGTTCTGAAATCTAATCATCTAATACAAACTACTATTCCTCTACCTGGTACTGAATGTATAGTGTTTTATCATTACCATCTTCGTCAGTAAAATTAATCTCAATTATTTCCAGACCTAATTCTTCCATAGTCTCAGGCAGCTCATTAGGATCAATTTCGATGAGATCAATATTTCCTTCAGGGTCAACCTCACCCATCATTCCTGCAATAACCTCTTCTGTTTCACCGGTGAGACTGCTCAGCAGAGTTACAATACCCTCGATGGTAAGTTCTTGAGTGGTGCCATCCGGCAGTACGATAACCCAGAACTGTGTTCCCTTAACAGATGCCACTGCTGTTGGAGTAGCGATCTGGAGAGAGCCTTTCTGTTTCTTTACTTCAGCGAAAAGTTCGCCAATCTCCATATTTACTTTTTTGGCGAGACTACGATCATCCTGTCGTTCAGCATTAAGCGTAATATCAGTGTTCGGGCGTAATTTCAATTGTGATTTGTCGTCGGTAAAAACAATAGCTGCAAAGCTTTTTGTGCCGGTTTTGATCCTGTCCTCATTGTCAAGAACAGCGCCGAATTTCAAAGGCTTCCATGAAGCACCTTTTTTCATTATTTCGACTGTACCTTTAGTAGATAAAACTATGGCAATGCCTTTCGCCCCATCAGCACACGCTATAGAAGCAAGGAAAAGCAGCAGAATCCCGACAGAAATCCAAAACTTGATCCGGTTTGTTCTCATAATGATACTCCTCTTCAATCTCCCTGAATTGTTGTCAGGGCTGAATATTCAAAGGTATTTCATAATAGTGGGTCAATTTTCTTTACATGCTCATTTGGTTCAGGCACTATTCTGAAATAAAATAAAATCTGGATTACTCAATAAATGTTGTTAGTATTGTAACACCCTGTGCAGATAATTGTGTGTTCAGTTCATCCAGGGAACGTCCTCCAAGTCCATTAAAAGTTATAGTTGATAGATTATAACCTTCAACTTCGTTCCTGATTAAATTCACAGCTTCGTCTGACAAATATCTTGAAAGCATGCCAAAAAGTATCTCGGTCTGGGGATCTCCTTCATCTCCAATGTCCCCGCCTTCACCTCCAGCGCCCGTGTCAACAAAATTAAAGCTTGACGGTACACCTCTTATGACTTGAGATTGGCCTTGAAGAACTGTTGGTACGGTTATATTTACAACCCAATAATATGTTTTCCCTGCGGTAAACGCCACCTCATTACCGGTAGCTCCCGTATAGATATGATAGTCTGTGAATTGTGGTTGACCCTCATAACGGGTGTTTATCAGGGTACGGCTGTCAATTACGTCCGATGGATCGACAACCGGATCATAGGCGTCTGCTTCCACAATGATCAATACCACGTCTTGAGTCGTGATCGGTCCACCATTCCAGGTCCACGAAAAGAAAACAGGCATTGCGGTTTCATCATCATTATAAACTGGAAGTTGAGCTGATGGCCGACTTGGATTATATACCTGGACAGTCTGCCGGTCTTGACCAACCAATACCCCAGGAGTTGTTCTGTCAATAGGTTTATATACTTCTACTGTAACGGTATATAGAGCCATTTGAAGGTTTGCGCCATCTAATAGGCCCAGGAAAGTGGATATGTCTGCGTTTTCAGTTCGGTCTCCATTGCGTCTGAGCCAATCGTTCGCATCCTCATCAATATCACTGTTAGTGAAGGTGTAATTTACACTGTTGTTTATCCAGTCATTAAAATGGAAATGCTGCGACCAGAAATTAATAAGAGTTATTCCACCTGTTTCAAGTGTGAGATGAAACATCAACGAAGTATCATCTGGTGTGGACTCGTTCGGAGCGAATCGTAAGTAAACCAGCTCCGGCAAGGATCCAAAATCAATACCTGCGCCTTCATTAATTATATCCGAATCTATCATATCGCCAACAGGGAAAATCTGTGGATTTGTGGCGACAAATCCGGTCGATACATCGACTGTCCAGGACAAGGATTTCGATGGTATGCCGGCGATTAAGACAGCAATAATAAGTAGTACAACCCATCCGGAATATTTCATGATATCCTCCAAACTTTAAAGGAATTCTGGACTCGTTCTTTCAAGCACGAACATTAACACGGAATCCAAAATTTCAAGAGTATTTAAAGCAATTAATGTAAACCTATCTCCAATTAGATACAACAATCACTGTAAATATTGTAATATTTATTTAATGTTCTGACAATGGTTCAGCATATTATCAGAATTACTTTTACCTGCTTCTGTATTAAATCTACAAATAATCCTATTCAGGTGGTTGTGTCCCGTATCACCTCTGAAAAATAAACGGTGCGTTTTATTCTCCACCTATTCGTAAGTCATAGTTATTCATCATCTTCCCTAATTACCTTTATCAACGACTTTGTTTAAAAATGTTTTCATTCCGTGGTCATTGTAGTATTTAATAGCCTTCCTGAAACCATCTCCATAGATGGGATCAGGTGAATTTTCCAGGCTTTGACGAAGATAAGAAGCGAGATCAGATGACAGGTCGCTTAGAAGAAGATACATTGCAACATTAGCGCTGCCTTCCCGCCATTTTGCATTTCCTTCATCCGCTCCTCTCTCATGCTGCCAGGCATGAAAAAGCTCGTGAGCAAGAACTCCCAGCATTAAATCCCGTGGCAGGTGAATAAGGAGATAGATAGTTGTCTCCTCTTTAATTATTACACCATTGCGCGTTATTGAGTTTACTGAATGCAGCCCGTGAGGGTCACCGCCCTTACCACTCAATTCTTCAAGCAGTGAACTATTCACCAACTCAATTTTGAAGTTCTCCACCGGGGTAAACAATTCAATACCGTGATCCAACATCATAGCGGCAGCCTGCCGCATCAGTTTTCTTGCCTGATCTACATCATCTATTCCCTGTTCACGGCAAATATTACATTGAATTCGATCATCCGCAAATGTCCAGTAAGTTTCACTTAGAACAAATCTACCGCAGGAATCGCATTTTTTTACCTTATTCTCATGTTCTGAATGAATCCGCTGTCCCCAATAATTTTCAATATACTGACCGATAAGCGGTTCACCACAGGCATCACATCTAAGTGCAATTTTTTCCATATAACAGGTTTCATGATAGTGTTTGCCTTCTTTTAATGTATAGTATCCTATGATGGGCTCGCCGCAGACACCGCAGCGTGGTGCAAAATGCCGCTTATAACATTCCGCGTGATAGAATTTTCCATCCTTTTCACTGAAAGATTCTGAGATAGGATCGCTGCAAACCGAGCATACAAAACACCACCGATGGTAATTTTTCCCATTGACTTCAACAAATTCTTTAGTGATTATTTTTCCACATGCCGCGCAATTGTTAATCTCTGCTGAATACACGGACGATACATAGAATACCGATATAATTACCAACATGAATGTGTATGTTGCCAAAAACTTAATAATAAAATACTTAGAGAATGAAGAGTACTTCATGATTATACCTGTAAACAAAATTTGAAATATACTTTATTATTTTCTTCAATCCTATCAATATACTCGTTCTTGAAAGTATTGCAGCGTGTTTATTGCCAAAAGTCGGGTTATTCCATGTGTTCATGATAGAGTAAAATTATCAGAAACTTATATTCAATCAGTCAAAAAGAAAACAACAAACCGCTGAGAACACAAAGTATGCACGAAGCTCACAAAGACAATCTCCGAGTTCTTTGCGAATTCTTTGAGTACTTTGTGGTTTTTCTTTTTAGTGCTGCTGAACCAGAGATCGTTCAAGTATGTGTTTTACATTAACGAGGCAAAACTTTCAAGAAATTGCATAAATCAATTTAATAAGGATCTTTTAGATAATAAAGGTGCTCATCAGGACGTGAGCTCATCTTGAAAGTTACTGTCTTTTCTCTTATTATTCACTGATTGTTCCTGAAGAAGTAGTTGCGATTGGATTTTAAAAACGGTTCTTATTAGGAGGTTTAAAAGATGAAGTACGATAGAATATGGAATTTTAATGCTGGACCGGCTGCTGTGCCGCTGGATGTGCTTGAAAAAGTGAACGAAACATGGTTTAATTATGGCGGTGCAGGTATGGCTGTAATGGAGATGAGCCACCGTTCCAAAGAATTTGATGAGATTCATAATAATGCCATTGCCCTTCTGAAAAAGTTAATGGGTCTTGGTGATGATTATCATGTATTATTTCTCCAGGGCGGTGCCAGTCTACAATTTGCCATGTGCCCAATGAATTTCCTCGGGGAAGGAAAAACTGCTGATTTCATCAATACCGGCGCTTGGTCAACAAAGGCAATCAAAGAGGCGAAATTGTTCGGAAACGTAAATGTCGCTTTTGACGGTAACGAAGTGGATTTTATGAGGCTGCCGAAACAGGATGAGTTAAAACTTTCCGATGATGCCGTTTACCTCCACTGTACAAGTAACAATACCATTAAAGGAACACAGTTTTTCGACTTTCCGAAGTCTGACGCTCCATTAGTATGCGATATGTCCTCAGATATCCTGTCGCATCGTATCGATCCAAAGCCTTTCGGTATGATTTACGCCGGCGCACAGAAAAACCTGGGACCTTCGGGTGTTACACTGGTAATACTACATGATGATTTTTACCAGAAAGCCAATCACGATAACACCACAATGTTGACTTATAAAATCCATATCGAGAAAAACTCTTTGTACAATACACCTAATTCATTCGGAATTTACTTCCTGGGTGAGGTACTTCAGTGGATTGATGGTTTGGGTGGAGTCGAAGCTGTTGAAAAAATCAATAAAGCCAAAGCAGACCTCCTATATGGATTCATAGATGACAACATTGATTTTTATCGCGGTCCGGTAGCCAAGGACAGCCGGAGCTGGATGAATGTCTGCATGAGATTACCAAATGAAGACCTCGAAGCGTTATTTATCAAAGAGGGTCGCGAAGCAGGATTTAACGGTCTCAAAGGTCATCGCAGTGTTGGCGGGATTCGTGTTTCCATGTATAATGCGATTCCATTAAAAGCAATCGAAGATCTTGTAGTATTCATGAAAGCTTTTATGGCGAAGAATGGTTAATGTATAACCGTCATTGCGAGGAACGTTAATTCACACCCGTCATTGCGAGGAACGAAGCAATCCCCAATGCATGGGAAGTATTTGCGTTCTTAGCGGCTTTGCGCGAAACCAATTTGCGTTCTTTGCTTACTTCGCGACTTTGCGTGAAACAGATTATAGCATGATAAATAAAGATTGATTTAGAGAAGAAAGGATATTGAGATGGCAAAAATACTTGTAAATGATGGAATGTCAGCCGATGGCGCTCAAATTTTGATAGATGCCGGACATGAATTGACTATGGACAAGGTTCCGCAGGAAAACCTGTCTGCTGAGTTGAATAATTTTGATGCAATTTTTGTGCGCAGCGCCACAAAAGTAAGGCAGGAGAATATTGACGCCGCACCGAACCTCAAGCTCATCGGACGAGGCGGGGTTGGACTGGACAACATTGATGTTGACTATGCGAAAAGTAAGGGAATTGAGATTGTCAACACACCGGCAGCATCTTCTGACAGCGTAGCAGAAATGGTTTTAGGACACATGTTTGCTGTCAGCCGATGGATTTTTATCTCAAACGTAACCATGCGTAATGGTGAGTGGAACAAGAAAGCCTACAAAGGTGTTGAACTTGCCGGCAAAACACTTGGCGTGGTTGGTTTCGGACGTATTGGTCAATCGCTGGCAAAGAAAGCAACTGCCCTGGGAATGAAAGTAATCGGGTACGATGTGATTGATGTCGAGACTGATTTTGAGTTCAGCAAAGACCTGGATAGTGTACTGCCACAATGCGATTATATCTCACTCCACGTTCCCTCATTGGGAAAACCGCTGGTTGATGCAGAATTTATTGCGAAGATGAAAGACGGAGCCTTCCTGATCAACTGCGCAAGAGGCGGAGTTGTGGATGAAAAAGCGTTGGTCGATGCATTGAATTCTGAAAAACTCTGGGGTGCCGGTGTTGATGTATTTGAGGTCGAGCCAGCAACAAATATGGACTTGATTAATCATCCCAAGGTTTCTGTAACCCCTCATATCGGTGGTGCGACAACCGAAGCACAAAGCCGTATAGGAACTGAACTTGCCACAAAAGTAAAAAACTTCTTTGATGGTAAAGGCGCGGTGATGTAGTCGGTTGTGAATTTTTATTCTCAAATCCAGTAATTGACAACAAATCTGTTGCCAACAATTTTGTTGGAATATAGTTAGAGATAAATCCCCTGAATTTTATCAGATTCGGGGGATTTAGATTTTTGAAATTTAATCAGAATTATTTCATCAAGACTATCTTCTTCGTTGCATGGAAATTGCCTGCATTCATTGTTACAAAATACACGCCACTGGATAGGAAGTCAGCTTCCCAGGGAATTTCATATTCTCCTGCAGACATGTTTCCGTGGATTAGAACATCAACTTCTCTCCCGGAAAGATTAGAGACTGCAATCCTGACTTCTACAGGATTCTTGAGTCTGAATTGGATATTTATTGAGGAATTAAACGGATTTGGATATCCTGTTTCGAGTGCATATTCATCAAGTGGCGAGGATAATATATTAGCTGTTATTTCAGTTTCAGGGAATTGAACATATTTAATAATCCTTGGCAGAAACCAGTACCAGTCACGCCGGGAATGCCCATCACTGACACCTTCATGTCCAGCTACGAAAACATCGCCTGAATCACTCAATTCTATCGCAGTGTTTTCTTCATCTCTCCGATTCTGCACAATTTCCCAATCCAACTCCCCATTTGGAAGAAGTTTCATTGTTGTTCCGTTGATCCCGGTTCTCTGTTCGCTTCTATCAATCCATGAGCCTGTTAAATAAATGTTATCGTCAAAATCAATTTCAATATCGCTGCGATAGAGATCACTATATTCCTCATTCTCGTAAACGAAACTCCAGATTTCATTGCCATTATTAGTATATTTCTTGACTGAAAATTGACTGCCGCTGAAAATAAGATTATCGTCATGATCGATAAAGCGTAATGTATAATTGGGTATAACATCAAAGGTTAATAGCTGATCACCGTCCGAGCTGTATTTTAGTATCTTGCCGACTGATCCTGAATCAGCATAAACAGTTCCACCCACAAAAACATTGTTTTCAGAATCCAAGAGTACTTTATAACCATAATCTTCACCATAATCTGAAAAATTAAACCGGTTGTTCCAAATTTCATTACCATCAGAATCATATTTAATTGTCAAGATATCATTTTGTGAAACACGATAGCCAAAACTTGTTCCGGTTACATAAATACCTCCGGAATTATCAACAGCAATAGAACGGGCATTATCTTCCTCGTGTCCTGGTCCATCATAAAAAACAGTCCATAAAAGCTCGCCCGAATCACTAATTTTGGAAGTAAAATAATCTCGTTCTGTAATGTTGTTATCCCTCCAACCAACCAGACAAATATTTCCGTTATTGTCGATAATATAATCATTTATTAAATATGGATATTCAATCGGTGGTATCTCCCATAAAAGTTCTCCGGAGGTACTGAATTTCAAAATAGAAGCGGAATATTCTGATATAGCGTAAAGGTAAGAATCGTTAAATATACTCAATTTTTTTAACTTCCCTCTTCCTCCAGTTTCCCAGACTAATTCACCGATTGGAGAATACTTAAGTAAAATGTAATACTGCGATCCTTCAGACACAGCTAATACGTATGAATTCCCATCTTGATCCACCACTATATCGAGAGATTCTGCAGTGGAATCCACATGATCATATTCGACAATCCATGACTCTTCCACTTCTGTAGAAATTGATACGGCAGGGGTAAATAGAACTGCTCCTGTTGTCGAGAAGGTTACTATTGCAAGAATAAAGAGATATCTCATGATATCCTCCTGGAAAGGATATAATTTAAGTGGGGGGGATGTGGCGCTTACTATTATAAATATCGGGATTATCTCGAAGAAAGTCAACCTACTGTGAAACAATTTATCATTCGATTGAAGCGCTTACGTTAAAGAATCTTCCAAAATAACTACGCAGAACAATTTCACCTGTGCTTGACTATCCGGTGTAAGAAAAAATTTCACTAAACTTGGGATTGGATTGTATAATTGCCGCATAATCCTGATATTATCAAAGTATAAAAAGGTTCTCAAAGATTTTCAATGTCCGGATAATTTGTGAAATAATAATCAATCAGCCTCTCTAAGAATATTTTTAAGATTGCCTTCAAAGTTAGGCGGTTATAGCTTTTAGGCTTTACAAACTTTCACAGGAAAAACATTCATGCGTCGTAATCGGATTATAATTGTGTTCGCTGTCGCCTTGCTTTTGCCAACGTTCACAATGGCAAAAGGAGTAGCTATAAGCGGTCGATTTCTCAACACCCAGGGTCTTGGTGGAGAACTGATTGGTTCAATTACTGATCGTTTCAATGCCCGTTTAGGATACAACTATCTCAGTTTCAGTTATACACAGGAGACTGAAGAGGTTTCTCTCGATAGTGATCTGCTGTTAAGCTCTATAAATATCTTTGTAGATTATTTTATTGTTGCTGATTTGCATCTGTCCGGGGGAGCGGTGATCAATAATAACAGCAGCTCGAGTTTCGGCATTCCCAGCCAATCCTTCAGCTATGGTGGATTTGATTTCACACCGGAAGAGATTGGAGCCATGACTGTTGACATCACCTATGACAAGCTTGCTCCATACATAGGCATAGGTTATGGAAACCCAGTCGGTGAAGGAAAAGTCAGGTTTGTTTTTGATCTTGGTGTTTTTTATCAGAATTCACCAAGTATTGCATTAGATGCTACCAATATGCTCGAACCGACTGAGAAAAATGCGTATATAATCGAGAATAACCTGAAAGATCTAAAGTTCATGCCTGTCCTTTCAATGGGTATTACTTTCAGAGTTTTCAATTATTGACGGAATTAATTAACAGACATCTCATTTTAATTTATATTTATACATGAACATCGGTTTGGGAAGGATTTTAAAATGTCACGCCAGGTACTCACAGTTTTATTTATACTGATAATAGCCGGAACATCGTTTATTATATCCAGCTGCACTATCCCTGATCCTCTTGAGGATTTCAGGATTGTCGTTAAGGGACCGGCTCTCGGAACTTCGTTCGCCGGGCGATTTGTTAATGCTGTTGATGGAATGCCAATTTTCAGCACTCCGGTTAATGTCAAGATTGAAGGACCCGATAAAGACAAGGTTTCTACCTTAACAAATGTCGCACAAACTCAGTTTCGCGCTCCATCGGGTTTTTTAAGCTTTGCACTACTCGAAGATGTAATGCCAAGCGCCGATAATCCCGTGGAGTTTGTTGTTGTTGCAAGCGCTGACAACTTTGTATCAACAAGCCACAGGTTTGTATTAACCGAGCAGGGAGATTACAGCTTTTCTCTTCGGATGGTAAATATTGAGAGAACTCCTCCCGGTGTAGCTGCCGCGGTTGATACTAATGCCGAAGCCAGCGCCGGTGTATTGAATCAGCCCCTTGTACTTACCACCGAAAGCGAATCGGAAGACGGAAGCTCACTCGGCGCTACAATCTCATTACCGGCGAATACCATATTGAAAGACGCCGATGGTAATCCTCTGGAGGGTAAACTTACAACCAGCATGGTTCAATTTACCACCCAGGATGAAAAATCAGTTGCATCATTTCCGGGAGGATTTGACGTCAGCGCAAATGTAGATGGTGAGATGCAGGACCTGCTGTTTTTCACCGGAGGTTTCACTGCAATCGATATAACTGATGAGGAGGGACGTTCGGCTCATACATTTGAAGACGGCGCTATGGAGATTCAGTTTGAGCTTGATGATCAACTGTTCAACCCGGTAACAGGTGAACAGGTTCAAGCTGGTGATGAGATAGGAATCTGGAGTTACAATGATGAAACCGGGGAATGGACTTCTGAAGGCAATGCAGTAATGGGCGCAGGTGAAGAGTCAGGAGAACTGCGCACATCATTTGAAGCCACTCACCTGTCATACTGGAATCTGGACTGGCATTATGGCAACAGGTGTTCATCAGTTCTCAGCGAATTCCTTAACGATCCCGGTTTCTCCAAAACAGTCCGAGTTTCTTCAACAAACCCAAGTCAGTGGTACAGGGAGAGAACAATAACGGATGAAGAAATTATTTTTAGAAACTTCCCGATGAATATTCCCATCCGGCTCCAGGTCAGTATAAGTGGAGTAGGTAGCGTAATCGATACAACTATTAATGTCACAAACTGTAGCCAGGAGTATTCTTTTGATTTTGCTGACTTAGGTATTGAATCAACAGTAGATATTGTTGGGGCAGTTCGAGCGTATTGTGAAGATGAACCGGATGTCCGTTTCGGACCTTCAATACCTGTTTATTATAAACTTGCTGAAGAAGAGGAGTACACCTATGCCGGCGTATTGGATGGTGGTGAGATTACTTACGAGAACCTGCAATTCGGCGAAACATACCAGTTTATGGGTGTTTACGAAGACCAGCCGCCTTTCATATCAGAGTTCACAATAGAAAGCCTGGATACAATCTATATAGAATACCCCCTTGACGCTTCTTTCTGTGCCGGTAACGATCCTGTATATAATACTAACCTCAGGGAATCAACCCCATGGGGATTAATTGAAAGACGCAGGAATGGATCAAGTATGAGTTTTGATGAGCCCTATTTTGCTTTCTTCAACTGGGATGGAGAAGGAAATTACCAGATCGAAGATCAACTTTATCCTCTCACCTGGAGCACATTTGATGATCAACTGATGATGTCAGTCCCCATGGGTTTACCAAGGGTGGGTGAATTCGAAGTATATACAGAAAATAACAACAGGTACTTGAGTTATACTTATGACGTTGAAACAAGCGAGGATGATGCTACATATAGCGAGGTTTATGAACTGACAACGTCAATCGACGATCTGGAAGAAATTACAAATTTACACTGGAGCAGATATTATCTGCTGGGAGAGCTGTTCGAAGATGACGAGCAAATCGCAGCTCCTTTAGAGTATCTTTATTATCATGATGAAGGTCGGGGATTCCAACCTGACGGATGGGCGATAAATGAAGATTCTACCAGTAGATTTTATGTTTACAGTTTCCAGGATTCTTTGTATTGGGATGAGAGTCTATGGGGTGGAGAGCGTAAAATGATTGGTTTGTCAACTACCCCTGAAGATACAACCTTTGCTATCAGTTATGAGAATCCAGCAGGATCAACAATTGAGGAAAGATATGTTCCATTGTACCGTGAAAGGTTCAGCCATGTTGCAATGACTTCGATTTCACGTATGGTTAACGGAGTGGAAGAAGAATCTGATAACTGGATGTTATTTACGCAGGTGTCAAATAATCAATATTTTAAAGACGGTGACGAGATCAATCGATTTTCATCTGCTTTATACAATGATGATTATTGGCTCTTCAATGTGAATGAAAATCCCAACTTGCGTCTTTTCAATAGTTCGTGGGATAACGACATCGTTGCATTGAGTCATAATACTGAGACTGACACAATTGTTGAGGCTTTCCAATTTGTTGAACAGGATACTTCTCTTGGCACTACTAATGGTGGATACTGGAGACTTTCAGAACGCCTGGTTGATGGTTTGCCGGAAGATCTTCCGCCTGACTCGATTAGAGCTTACCTGACAATCAGCAGGCATGGCTACCTTTCAAGTAACATCTGGAGTGATGATTATGAAAGGTATTTATCCGGTTCATGGAAATACTGGTTTATTACCGCGGATAATGTAATGTGGTGGGTGATGGACCAGGATGATCCAGTGCTTGAAGCAGATTATATCCGTAATGATACAAATTCATTCAGCCTGACATTCATCCTTGATGACGAGGAGATTACCGAAACCTATGAGTCATTCGAACCACCTGAAATGCTAAGGAGCGTTCCACCTCCAGGTTTGTTAACAGGAAACTACGGTCTGTTTACCTGGACAGAGTGATGAGGGTTCTCTGAAATTGTTGGTATTATAGCATTGCTCGGAAGTAAGTTCGCATGTTGTAGGGGCAGGATTTATCCGCCCGTGATTGAGTCAATTGGACTGGGCGGATAAATCCTGCCCCTACATTCACATGTATCAAATGATA
>Ga0075120_10000107_pt1 | contig 61880 bp, 38 predicted proteins | sample AntAceMetag02UKL_FD_69792 | JGI IMG/M metagenome (GOLD analysis project Ga0075120, IMG submission 69792) | Saline lake microbial communities from Ace Lake, Antarctica - Antarctic Ace Lake Metagenome 02UKL | ecosystem: Environmental > Aquatic > Non-marine Saline and Alkaline > Saline | place...
AGGAAACGTCTGATGGAACTTGAGCTGGAAAACGAGCGATTGCATAAAGAACTATCGATGGCTCAGAAGATAATCGAGGCTCAAAAAAAAATTCAGAGATACTTCAGATCCCGCTGAGCCAGGCAGAAGAACCGAGATGATGTCTACAACACAAGAAATATCCGTTTCAATCGGTGTCAGCAACGCCTGTAAAGCAGTCGGTGTGGCGCGTTCCAGTTATTATTATTTCTATCGCCGTTATGGCAGGAATGGTAATACCGCCAATACCAGACCTTCGCCGTCATGGTCTCTTACATCCAAAGAACGTCAACAAGTTCTGGATGCGCTTCACGATGACTCATTTGTTGATAAAGCGCCACATCAGGTTTACGCTACGTTGCTTGATCAAGGCATATATTTCTGCTCGATCCGCACCATGTACCGTATTCTTCATGATAACAATGAGGTCTGTGAACGCCGTCGTCAACATCGGCATACCCACTACAGCAAACCCGAACTCCTGGCAACATCTCCCAACCAGGTCTGGTCCTGGGATATCACCAAACTTAAAGGTCCCCGCAAGTGGACATACTTTTATCTTTATGTTATTCTTGATATTTACAGCCGCTATGTGACAGGATGGATGTTAGCATACCGTGAATCCTCAGCATTAGCGAAAAGACTGATCAAACAGACCTGTGTCAAACAGAACATAGAAAAAGAACAGCTTACAATACATGCTGATCGAGGACCCAGCATGAAATCCAAACCGGTTGCCCTGCTGCTGTCGGAACTGGGAGTGACAAAAAGCCATTCAAGACCTTATGTCAGCAATGATAATCCATATTCCGAAGCACAGTTTAAAACCATGAAATATACACCACAATTCCCCGGCAGATTTGATAACATAGATGAGGCTATAGCATTCTGCAGGGACTTCTTTGAATGGTACAACAAAGAGCACAGGCATACCGGCATAGCGCTGCTGACACCGGAAATGGTGCATTATGGGTTAGCTGAAAGCGTTATTGAAAAGAGAAATGAAGTGTTGAAAAAAGCTTTTGAAAAACACCCGGAAAGGTTCAAAGGAAAGTTGCCAAAAGCTGAAATACTACCACAAAATGTTTGGATTAACAAACCGGAAAAAGTCGTGATCGAAACCTAAACTCATAACATAAAGTGTCCAACTCTCTTTGACACATTCCGTAATTGGAAACACGATTACTGATAATGGTGAAGAAGGAATGATAATCGCAAACTGTATTTCAATATTGGTTACTACGTGTATTTTCGAGGATAATTATTTAGGTGGGTTGTCAATTCACGATGTATCCGGTGGTTTGCTTCAGAACAATACTTTCCAGCGAAATGGACCTGATGGAACAAATAACGGGTATGGCTTATGTCTTTATAATTCAAGTCCAAGACTTTACGATAATACAATGACTGATAATAATGGTCCAGGGCTAAAATGTTATGATTCAAGCAATCCTAACATGACAAGGCAAATGCCTCCAGGGAGAGCTGCAAATTCTGTGTATAATAATAACTCTAATGAAACACAAGCAAAATTTGTGAATAGTCTGGCTGTTTTAGAAGAAGGTCACAACAATATTTTTGGATCTGTAGGTTATTACATATATGAAACCGCAGATGAAATCCCTAATCCTCCGAATTCATGGGATATTTACAGTAACTTTTATAATAATAATGCCGACGAACAGGTATTTTCATCAACCCATACCCTGGATTATGATCCTGAAGACACAGAATGGAATGAAATGTCAGATTATGGAACTAGCAGCGATCCACCCGATATCCAGCTCTGGAAAAGAGCTTTGAGGTTAGAGGAGGAGAACGATGATGAACAGGCTGCTACAAATTATTTTGATTTATTAAGAGACCATTCTGAGAGCAGTGTATTTACCGCTGCTTTTCACCGTCTTATTGGAGCACGTTGGGAATTGGCAGTATCAAGTGATGAGGAACCTTTTACGAGTAATGAAATTGTCGAACTTGAAAATATTCTGGATGATCAGCCTGAATTAATACAACGCAGGTGTAATGCACATCTAAATGAGTTGAAACTAATTATATCGGATCCAATTCCGGTATTGGAAGCCTTTGAAGAAAGGATTGAGAATCCTGTTTCAGAAGTTGACAGCATTTTTGCTTTAATTGATTATGGAGATGCTGTACTCCAACTTCAGGGACCGGATTCACTACAGGGTAGACGGAAAGGAGTAAATACTAAGTTGCCAGAGGAAACAAGACCCACGGGTATTTTGAATCATATCGTGAATACTAGAAGATTGATAGCAATGATCGATGGAGCAATCGGTCCAAATATCACGCTTCCGAAAAAATATAGATTATATCAAAATTATCCAAATCCTTTCAATCCAACCACTGTTATTCGTTTCGACCTCCCAAAAAACACAAAGGTTTCTTTAATTATATATAACATTTTGGGACAAAAAGTCAAAGAGTTAACTTCCAAATATTACATCGCTGGCAGACACCAAGTGCTTTGGGATAGTAAAAGTGATGCAAGAATTGAAGTGTCCTCAGGGATGTATTTCGTTAGAATGAAGGTAGGAAAATATGTTTCAACAAAAAAACTTGTTCTTCTAAAATAATCATTCATCGCATATAAATTAAGAGCCGGTCCCTTTGGGAACCGGCTCTTCTACTTTAATAAAAATGGTTCTATCCCAGATATGAACGTAACGCTTTACTCCTGCTGGCGTGGCGTAAGCGTCTGATTGCTTTTTCTTTGATCTGACGGACTCGTTCACGTGTCAGGCTGAATTTCACGCCGATCTCTTCTAACGTCAGCGGATGTTCAATATTCAGTCCGAAATAGAGCCGGATTACTTCCGCCTCACGTGGTGAAAGTGTCGCCAGGGCTCGATCTACTTCCTTTTTCAGGGAATCACTGATCAACAGGTTATCAGGCGGTGGAAGCTGGTCATTGTGGAGAATATCCAGCAGACGATTGTCTTCACCCTGGTTGAAGGGTGCATCCATCGAGAGGTGACGACCGCTCATTTTCAAGGTATCGGTAACCTCAAAAGCAGTCATTTCCAGCGATTCAGCGATTTCATCGGGGCTTGGTTCCCGCTCGAAGCGTTGCTCGAGCGCCGAATAAGCTTTACCGATTTTGTTCAATGCGCCGACACGGTTCAATGGCAGCCGCACCACCCTGCTCTGTTCTGCCAATGCCTGTAAAATGGATTGACGTATCCACCATACTGCGTATGAAATGAATTTGAAGCCGCGAGTTTCATCGAAACGTTTTGCGGCTTTTATCAGACCGAGGTTTCCCTCATTTATCAAGTCTCCAAGGGAGAGTCCCTGGTTCTGATACTGTTTGGCTACGCTGACAACAAACCTGAGATTCGCCTTTGTCAGTCTTTCAAGGGCTGCCTGGTTACCCTTGTGAATTTCACGGGCGAGCTCAATCTCTTCCTTCGTAGTCAACAGGTTCACTTCGCCAATTTCCTGAAGATATTTCTCCAGCGATTGATCTGTACGAACACCCAATTTATTGCTCCTGTGAACCGAAAATGTTTGCTTGAAAGTTACGATGCTGGAACACTGTGTCATTCCTGCGAAGGCAGGAATCCATTGTGTTAATAATATCAAAAAGTTACTGGATTCCTGCCTACGCAGGAATGACACCCAACAAAATATCCTGAAATTTATAATAATACCCGTGGGTACAACGTCCCCGGGATTACTGCTCATCTTTTAGTATTATCAGCCTGTTCTACTTATTTCTTGAATGCGACAAAACGTGAGCTTCCTTTTCCATCCCGATAGAACATGACAAGAACAGCTTTGTCGGTATCGCCGATAGTTTCAGTTGCTTTACGCCAATCGTCTATAGAATCAATCTTATAATCAGTTTTATCCTGGTTAAGCTTGACGATTACATCGCCTTTTCTCAATTTTCCACTTGCGGGGCTGTCTTCAATCACCTGGATAATCAGGACGCCGCGTTCGACTTCCATATCCATATTTCTTGCCTGCCTGCTTGCCAGGGAGGCGGTATGTATGCCCATCCAATCACTACTGCCGGGTTGTGCCGGGGTGTTATTGGAAGCGAGGTAATCAGCCCTGTTTGCAAGGACAAAATCCAGTTTTTTCTTTTTACCATGACGCAGTACAGTCAATTCCATCTTTTCGTCAGGTTTATGCCTCGCTACACGGAAACGGAAATCAGCTACATCATCGACTGTTTTTCCATCCACTTCGACTATAACGTCTGAAGCCTGGAGACCACCGACATCAGCAGGTGTCTCTACTTGAATGGATTCAACGAAAATACCTTTGGTTGCCTCATCGAGCCCAAGCGCTTCTCTCTTCAAGGGATCAAGTTCTACAGGTACCATTCCCAGGAATCCACGTGTTACATGACCATCATCTCTCAACTGGCGTACCACTTCTTTAGCCAGGTTGATCGGGATCGCAAAACCGATATCATTGCCCGAAGCGTTAATCGCTGTGTTTATCCCGATAATCTCACCCCTGATATTGGCAAGGGGTCCGCCCGAATTACCGAAGTTAATAGAAGCATCCGTCTGTATGAAATCCTGGTAGAGTGGTCCACCACCGGATATCAACAAATCACTCCGCCCCTTTGCGCTGATAACTCCAACTGATAATGTCCATTCCAGTCCCATTGCATTACCCATTGCAATAGCCCAGTCACCGATACGGATTTTATCAGAATCGCCCAGGCGCGCAACATAATCAGGACTGATTTTACCAATAGAGATCAATGCCAGGTCAGTTTCAGGATCTGAGCCGACAACTTCAGCTTCCCGCTCTTCACCGTTAATCAACTCAACCGTGATTTTTTGAGCATCCGCTACCACATGATTATTCGTCAGTACATGACCGTCTTTACTGATAATAACCCCGGTGCCGGTCGCTGTCCTGGACCTGGGCTTGCGAGGTTCAGGGGAAGGGCGCTGCTCGAAAAAATCACGAAATGGTTCAAACTGACGTAATGCGTCGTGAGGATCATTGACCAACTTTTCCGTAGAGATGTTAACTACGGAAGGCTTCAATCGCTCCGCAACTGCAACAAAAGGACTTTCAAATACGTCTTCATCATCAGATGTATCATATTGAGATGCGAATTCTACTCCGGCTTCACCGGAATAATCATTACTTTGATTTGACGTATATTTGACAGGTATATTATTATCACCATCGGGCTCATATTTTTCCCATACAAAAGCCCCTGCGGCAGCGAAAACAACAGCAAAAATAAGAAATATTAATGATTTTTTAATCATTGATCCGGGACGTTCACTCATCCTCAACCTCAGACAAACTTTCATTATAACAATATAGCTATCTTTGTGCAAGAAAATCCTGCATTGACAGCTCCAATTACTAACTACCAAAAGAAGCACCTGTTATTAAGACAAAGAGTTCCCTTAATTGTTTCCCGCATCCCTCCCGGAGTCTTAAAATCTCTTCTAATTATACTTAAAAGATCAATAACTGTGATTTTGTAAATATAATCTCGTAACTTCATTACAACCAAAATTTCAAACAAGGAGATAAGCATGAAGTCATTGAAGATTTTCTTTGTGTTTGCATTAGTTTTACTTTTGCATTCAACTCATAGTTTTGCGCAAGGCGGCGATTTGTTAAACGAAATGGGATTTCAAACTGTTCCTGATGGTATGACCTATGAGGAATATCGTGACGCTAACCGGCGGTTGGCACCGGCAGTATTAATGGCTGCGGCTATTCCTGTACCGGGAATGATGCATTTCCAGGCGGGAGAAAAGAAAAGGGGCTATTATCTCCTGGGTGGAGCGTTTGTAGGCGCTGTGAGTATTCTTTCCGGTATTGCCACTGCCAGCGAAGGAGATGAGTACAAAGAAACTGATTATGGATACATAGATATTGATAATGTCAGATATGAGAAAATCCCAATTTTAGTCTATGATGATAACGGTGTCGAAAATAAAGCTTATGCATTAAAAGAGCTTGGCAAGGAAAGCGAAATTAGTGGTGCCGGTGTCTTTCTCGTAGCCCTCGGTGGTGGAATCCTGATTGCCGATTATATCTACGACTGGTGGCACGGAATCAATGTCATCCAGGAAAAGCGTGACAAAGTTCGATACAAGTATGGAAAACAGATCAGCCTGGGAATGGCACCAATTTATAATCCTGAAAATGGTGCCGCCGGGATTCAACTGGGTCTGAAATTCTGATTTCCGGAAATGTAACCTGTCATCCCTGAAAATATCATTTTCAGAATGCAACTCTCATGGGAATACCGGAGCAGATGGATACCTCCAAACCGGTTGACTTGGAGCGCTTTGATTGGTAGAATAAAACACACTTTTCAGGGAGAGAATATTTAATGGACGACAAAACCAAACAACTCAGGTCAATAAAGGAAAAAGCGCTTCTTGGCGGCGGTCAGAAACGTATAGATGTACAGCATAAAAAGGGTAAACTCACTGCTCGCGAGAGAGTTGACCTGCTTGTCGATCCCGGCACTTTTCAGGAAGTCGATATGCTGGTACAGTCCCGTACTCCCGAAAGCGGATTCGACCAGGAGAAATTTCTTGGTGACGGTGTGATTACCGGGTATGGGCAGGTTGATGGTCGAACAGTATTTGTGTTCAGCCAGGATTTTACAGTAATCGGCGGTACACTCTCCGAAGCTCACGGGGCAAAGATTTGCAAGATCATGGATATGGCTGTCAAAGTCGGCGCTCCGGTCATTGGCTTGAACGATTCGGGCGGCGCAAGGGTACAGGAGGGAGTAGTCAGCCTGGGAGCCTATGCAGATATTTTTCTTCGCAATACATTGACCAGTGGCGTCGTTCCCCAGTTCAGCGCTGTAATGGGACCCTGCGCCGGGGGGGCGGTTTATAGCCCGGCAATCACAGATTTTGTCCTGATGACCCGCGGAACCAGCTATATGTTCGTAACCGGGCCGAAAGTTGTCAAAACAGTCACTCACGAGGAGGTCAGCAGCGAAGACCTCGGTGGGGCGGATACACACGCTACAAAATCCGGTGTGGCTCAATTTGCCTGTGATGATGAACTGGAAACCATTGCTACATTAAAAAAACTGCTGAGCTATTCTCCCCAGAACAATCTTGAAGATCCTCCAATTTTAGAATGTAAAGATCCATCAAATAGAATGGATACCGAACTCGACACGATTATCCCTGGTAATCCAAATAAACCTTATGATATGAAAGAAGTTATCAAACGTATCGTTGACAATGGCGAAATGCTGGAAGTACATAAAAATTTCGCCGAAAACATTATTGTCGGATTTGCCCGGTTGGATGGACGCAGTGTAGGGTTAATTGCTAATCAACCGGCTGTACTTGCTGGTGTTCTCGATATAGACAGTTCAAAAAAAGGAGCGCGTTTCATTCGTTATTGTGATGCATTCAATATTCCCATTATCACGTTCGAAGACGTCCCCGGTTTCCTGCCCGGTACTGACCAGGAATGGGGTGGAATTATATCAAATGGCGCAAAATTGCTCTATGCTTATAGTGAAGCGACCGTTCCCAAGATAACCGTAATCACACGAAAGGCGTATGGCGGAGCATACGACGTGATGAATTCAAAGCATGTTCGCGGCGACCTGAACTACGCATGGCCTTCGGCTGAAATTGCGGTGATGGGAGCTGAGGGCGCTGTAGAGATAGTTTACAAAAAAGAGATCATGGAGATTGAAGATCCTGATGAGCAGATGAAAAAAATCCAGGATTATATCCAGTTGTACCGTGACCGTTTCGCGAGTCCATATATCGCTGCGGCAAGAGGTTATGTCGATGAAGTTATTGAACCTCGTCAGACCAGGCCCAAACTGATCTCGGCTCTTCAAATGTTAGACAGCAAGGTTGATCATAATCCAAAGAAAAAACATGGGAATATCCCACTGTAAAGAATGAAAAACCCGGCGATTATTAACCGCCGGGTGATATCCATTTCGCTTGATTATACGATCATTTTGTGACAGTCAGTTTTCGTAATTCTGTGAACCTTTTGCTGCCATCCTGATGTTCAACCTGCATGTGAACAAAGTAAGTACCACTTGCAAGATCGTTTCCGTCCAGCCGGATTTCATGTTTGCCGGCAACAGATACCCCATTCATAAGTGATGCCACTTTTCTGCCGAGGACATTGTACACTTCAATATTAACATTTGAAGTTACGTGCAGATTGAAAGATATTCGAGCTTCACTGTTGAAAGGATTGGGATGAATCGACAAGAAATCCAGGGAAGCACCGTTTGCCTTCACTTCCAGTTCTGCGAATGTTTTGCTGCCATCTGGCATTATCATTACAACTTTATATACATACCGCTCGCCTGGAACAACATTATTGTCATAGAAATAGTGTGCGGATATTGGATCCCTGGTAAGGGGGATATAAGCATAGCCGTTATAGTTTCTCCTATATACCATATAAAGGCTGCCATCAGGCTCAAATCCAACTCTCCAGGTTAATTCAATCCCCTTTTCATTTGATTGTATAGAAACATTCAATGCATCATTTTCTACGTCGGTACCATCGTCATCATCATCGTCGTCGTCACCGGTTCCGAAATTGGTATATGGAGTAAGGATTCCATAATCCAGGGATAATGCAATGATCATTTCAATTATGTCATCATTTTCTCCATGAACCGCCATCCAGGCCAGGTAATAATCAATTTTACTCATCGCCCACATTCTTGGCACAAATGGAAAACCTTCAGCACCCTCTTCAAAATCAAAAGGACCGTACTGAAGCTCAACATCTTCACCTGCAATTCTTCCGGTTATATTGACTTCAACTTCTCCAAATGTAGAATAACGACCCGCAACAACAGTCTGGCTGCCGTAAAATATTGTGTATGGTTCCGGTGGGTATAATTCATCAATTTCAACGTCACCAAAGTCGAGTGCGAGATTAATCAAGGCTGGATTGGAGAATTTTGTAAAGAAGGTTTCAATTTCACCCGCAATATTATCCCCGGCTGAAGCGATAGAGATTGAGAGACCATTGTTTTCATATGCGATCATATTCAAGAAATCAAGATTACTTCCTCCAACTCCGACAGTGAAAATTGAAGCTCCTTGGTCATTTGCATTCTCAATATTCTCTAATATTGTTGGCAACGATCCATTAGGATGCCCATCAGAAACAAGCAAAATCTGGTTTGCAGAAGCCTCACCCATCTCCTGATTCAACGCTGTCATCATTGCGCTATTTAGATTCGTGGAACCACCTGCTGAGAGATCATCAATGAAATCCAGTGCCAAATTCACATTCCCTTGATTCGCCAGCACCGGTTCATCACGCCATGAATTAACGCCGTTCGAAAAAGCAATTATGTTCATGTAGTCGTCTGGATTAAGATGCTCGACACAATAAGAAGCTGCTTCTTTTGCTTCAATAATTTTGTTTCCACTCATACTCCCGGATACATCAAGTACGAACGTGAAATATTTTTGAATAACATCATCTCCCTGCACTCCGGGTTCAAGTACAGCTAAAAAGTGGGCTGAAGAATCAAGAATGTCGTGCTGAGTCATTAACCACATTCCTGTATCTTCCTGGTTTACTTCAATAGTCATATCCATATGATCTTCGGGTTCCATATCAAAACCTGTAAAGACCATTGATACACTGTCCTGTGACTGATAGCTTGTTTCCGCTAAGTAGTTATCAAGTGTTACAAGGTTGATAGCCCTTTGTGAGGTGATATTGATCCGTACCTCAACGCTGTCAATATCCTGTTCAAGAAAACCGCCCATACCCAGGGGATAAGTGTAATGATATTGCCCGAATTCATATTCCATCAGTTGTGAATATTCAAGACGGAGAATCACTTCACCTCCGGGAAGTTCAGGCAGGGGTGCAAAAAAAGGATTACTGCCCAGGTAATCCTGTAATTCGGGATCACCGGCTCCTCCTCCCTGGGGCTCCCGCTCTTCTCCACGCAGAAGAGGAAAATATATTAGTCCTTCCTCCTCCCAGATTCCGAACCCGGTAACGCTTGCCAGTGCCGGAACAGGGTAATAATAGTTTGCATCTGCCTCACCTTCATCCCAGTTAATTTCAAACGTTTGCTCTATAATCGTCGTAGCTATATGGTCGGTAATAGTGATTTCAGCATTGATCTTTTTCAGGGGAATGTAATCAGTTGGAAAGTCAACATGTTCGGGATACAGGATGGCTTCGCCTTGAACGTTCTGCCCGGCTATCAGAACGGTCGCCATTATTAAGATGGTACGAATCGCCTTTTTCATTGGTGTATCTCCCTCTTGCGATAGTACCCTCCCGAATACCGGTGAATATGATTGCAAAGAAGGTGCCAATGTGACAAGGATCACTCCGAGAGCTTAGTGTTTTTGTAGTTCCATTTAATATTATACTATGTATATGATATTGTATAATAAGGACATAAAGACTCAGATGTTATACGCTAAAAATTGTTAGAATTATCAAATATAAACAGAAAACCATCAGCTTCTCTGAAAAAACTTAATTGATTAAAGTTAGCATATTGGTTTGCCTGGATCATGTGTGCACATCACTGTGAATACTATGCCATGCATAAAAGTATAGAGTTCAACCTTCAGGTTGCATTTACTACACCCTGAATCGCGAACTCTGAACTAAGAATGCTATATTGTTGCAATACGGGACAGAAATGATTACATAAATAGATAATATTGAACCTGATTCATTAATAATTCAATCAGTTTATCTATGCCTTTTGTGGCGATCCGACAAATTATTTCGAAGGAAGGAATTACATTTTTGATTGAAGAAAATGCTGATATACAGCTCCCAAATTTGACAGACGATGAGGAATCAAACCTCATTATGCGGATGCAACTAATACTCGCTGAAAAACGTACGTCGTTATCTGTTCTCCGCACCGGATTTGGTGTGCTCACGCTTCCCATGTCGATTACGGCGTTACTTGTTGCGACCTCCGGATTTTACGAATTTGCCAATAATCTACATTTAATTGTTCCACTGTTCCTGCTTAATACATTGCTGGTTATTTTAGGAGTCACGCTTATCATTCGCGCCTGGGGTAGAATAAAAGTACAGGATAAAATGATTAATTCCATTAAAAAGCAAGCACCGGGATTGAGTAAGCTGATCAACGAGGTAGGTGGGAAATTGATATAGATGACACAATAATTATTTTAACGGGAATCAATATATATCACTATATCCAATGTAAAAGAAAGTAAATGTCCCTGTGTAGAATATGATGCCTGAATGAGATTATATTGTTAAAATATTTTGTATATGATAACAGTGGTGCACTGCCAACCTTGTTTCGATAAGTAGCTCCCTTTCAACGAAAGGGAGCTACTGGCAAGCGCATGAAAATCTATTTTCAACTGATTGTTACACATTAAATTGCCATTGAGGATTAAGATGATTGCACGAGTCAGGGAAGTTTTGTTTATGGCGCCAATGATGGCGGTCATCCTGTTTGTATCTGCTGCATACTCACTGCCGGTGTTTTACGAGCACACCATCGACGATGACTTCGACGGTGCATGGAGTGTTTTTGCTATTGATCTTGACGATGACGGCGATATAGACGTACTCGGTGCTGCTGAGGAGGCAAACACTATAGCATGGTGGGAAAATGATGGTTCACAGGATTTTACCAGGCATACTATCGACAATGAATTTACAGGCGCCAGGGATGTACTCGCCGCGGATCTTGACGGGGATGGTGATATTGACGTAGTAGGCGCTGCTTCTGAAATGAACAGAATCCACTGGTGGGAAAATGACGGTAATCAAAATTTCACATGGCACGCTATTACAATTAATTTTATGGGAGCTTATGCGGTCAATATCGCGGATTTTAATGGAGATAATTTTCTTGACGTCGTTGGCGCTTCTAATGTTAATCATGATGTAAAATGGTGGAGAAATAACGGTAACGGGAATTTTGCTGAAATCATGATATCTAATGATGTACGTGGAGCGTCATCAATTGCTGTCGCCGATATGGACTATGACGATGACCTGGATATCCTCTCCACTGCAAACACGTGGAGCAGGGTAATCTGGTGGTCAAATAACGGTGGCGGCGGATTTACCAGGCATCTTGTCGATATAAATTATAGCGGAGCCAGGGATATCTGTGCCGCGGATATGGATAATGATTCCGATATGGATATGCTTACAGTAAGCAATATCGATGATGATGTTACCTGGTGGGAGAATGACAGTTCGATGAATTTCACTGAATACGCAATTGAAGACGAGTTTGATGGAGCGTGTGCTGTAATGGGGGCAGATCTTGACGGTGACAGCCTGACCGATGTCATTGCTGCAGCAATGGAAGACGGTGTTATTTCATGGTGGAGGAATGAGAGGGGTGGAGACTTCAACCAGCAGATTCTCAATGATGAATTTTTCGGCGCTTCGGATGTTCATGCTGTTGATCTCGATGGCGATGATGACCTCGATGTTCTCGGATCCGCCAGTGAAGGCGATAAAGTATCATGGTGGGAAAACACTCCTCCGCATCCTCCCAATCCTTTCAGCCTGGTCAGCCCGGCCGACAGTGCAATAATAGTGCGACGGGAAGCTACGTTTGTATGGAATTCAACGGATGATGTTGATCCCGATGAAGAGCTAACGTATTCATTGTATATTGCCACAAATGAGAACCTCACTGATCCTGTTGTTTTGGAAGCGAATGGCGATACCACTATTACCTACTATGAACTCGAAGATTCAACCCGGTACTGGTGGAAAGCTCACGCACAGGATATGAATACAAGTGGAAGATGGTCTGAAGAAATTTGGTCATTCGAGGTCGAATTTATGATGCGTGTCCCCTACGACCTGACGGCTCAACTCAATGATACCTCGGGAGAAGTTACGCTTACCTGGTCTCACGACGACTCAACAGAGCTGAATGATCTGATTGAATTCCTGGTATTCCGTAATGACGTGGAGCGAAATTGGACGACGGATACCACCTATACTGACCAGTTAAGCATCGCGGGAATATACTTTTACAAAATAGTCGCAAATTATGATGAAGGTATGTCAAACCCATCCCAGGAAGCTTTTGTGCAATGGAATGGCTTTGATGCAGTTGAGACAAATTTATCCGAAATCCCGGGTGAATTCAAAATAAACTCGGTATATCCAAATCCATTCAATTCAACCATTACAGTGGCGCTGTCCTTACCGCAGACATCTATGGTAAAGGTGAGTATCTGGAATGTCGCCGGGCAGGAAACAGCAGTAATAAGTGAAGGAATTTTAAGCCAGGGTTCACACCGGTTTTTGTTCAATGCTGACGACTACTCAAGCGGTGTTTATTTCATTCATGCTGTAGCGGGGGAAAGCAGAAGCAATATTCAAAAAGTGCTTTTGATACGCTAAATTTATTGCTTCGGGTAATAATTCAGATATAGCAGTTTTTATTAGTCAATTTAATCTCGCATCAATTATTGTTTTTCAGCGTCCCTCCAAAGGTGCCTGACACCCTGATTGTATCAACTTCTATTATTACGGTATCCGCTGCTTCACCCACGGCAGCGATGACATACCAGACTCCATATTGTCCGTCCTGATATATATATGCCGTTGTTGTATTAACAGGAATTATTAATCCGGTCGGAGTAGGATTTGTTTTACTTATATCCTCAAGTGAGAAATTTACCTGGATATCCGGTAGAGACACATGGTTCTTATCATAGATATAGCACCGGGCTTCGGCGATATGTTTATTAGCAACACTATCTTCGGGTATTGTCATGTCCCATTCGTATATATAAAGAAGTAAGCTGTCAACTGCTTCCTCGGCAGGGATAAACATGACATGCACAGTGTCTGAAAGAGTGCTTTGAATTGATCTTCCCAGGCAGGGAATTGTCGAAGCATAATCAGGTCGAAATTCATCTTGTTTTATAATCTTATTATCTAACGAGTGATTTTCGTTGTTTTCCCCATTCCGAAAAACCTCTTTATGGCTTGGTGTTTCTAAATATGCCCTTACCAGGAACTCTTCTGTTGACATAACGGAATCAATTTTGATTGAAAATGAAGCTGAACCATTTGAACCGGTTATGAAAGTAGTATCTTCAAATAAATCACCTCGACCTTCTATGGCTACAATTGAGATAGGCATATCGGCAATACCCACTCCGGAAATGTCCGAGGTTCTTGCAGTAAAGTTAATTCTTCCCGGTTCTCCTCTCGGAACAATAACCTCGTGTCTGTCAGCAGTCAGCGATATAACCAGATCTTTCGCCGTGATTGGGATTGAAATGAGGTCAGATATTCCAGAATGAGGAACGGCAGCCTTGATTCTTGCAGTTTGCGGTTCTTCAGTAGTTATTCTGAAAAAGTAAAAAGCCCTGATTTTGCCTGATTCATCAGTAATGCTATCCGCTCTAATTATCCTTCCGGACCCATCAATAATTGAGAAATCTACTCCGATTCCTAAAATTCCTGTACCATTAGTATCCTTTACTACAGCTATCATCTCGATGAAGTTTCTCTGGTTGATAAATCCCGATATAGACGTCTCATCAGATACCAACTCTATAGATGCAACTCTACTGTCAGCTCCATCCGTACCGGTTCCCAAGTCTTCACAGCCTGCCAACAGGAAAATGCTAAAGCAACCAGGAATCAACAAGCTGGTCGTTGACTTTAATAATTGTGATGGGAATTTTAATTCTTGACGGAATAAAAAACACACACTCATCCTAAGCTCCTCTTCAGAGCCGTTCATGGTGCGGAGGGGGGATAATTCAACTATAAGTAAATATAACGCTTATTGTGTTAATAGTAAATAGTGTATGAATAAATTCTCAAAATGATTTGACTTTGTAATCAATCAATACCCAACGCTGCTTGTCGAATGTCAGGGTTATCTTTGTGCCATGCTGCCTGACTCTTGTTCTTGCTCCGGGTCGGCGTTTTTGTTTAGGACGGACTACCTCGGTGGTATCCACAATGCGCCAGGTCGCATTTACGAGGGTACCTCCCACCTCTTTTTTCAATGGAGGACCATATTGGCTTAATGCATCATCCCAGGTCATCTTATACAGTTCTGAATGGAGGTCTTTCTTAAGAATAGATGTATGAGATGCACAGCCTGATGCTGTCAGGAGCGACAGGATGAGGAGAAATTCCAAAAATTGAATGATAATAGATTTTTTTACCATAGTATCAGCGAATTCAAGATTATATTATTGTCTTTTCACTACTTTATAGAGACCGGGCTGATCACCGAACCGCGCTCTTCCGTATTCATCCGCATGATCTTTGTCAGGAAAATGCCCTACCCAGACGCCATACAGAGTTTTTTTGCCACGCTTTAAAGGTACGAGTACAACCGGATCACCTGTCCATTTTGAGTCTTCAACTAAATTTTCAGCGCGTTTTCTTTCAATGAAAGCACCGATCTGGACAGAATAAGGTCCGGAAGTTGAAACCGGGATGCTGATGTGTTTAGACCATGCTGTTGCGGATGATGATTCTGACAAAAGCGAATCATTTTTCTTTTCGGCGATGAAAGCTTCAAGAGCATCTAAATCAGGAAGCTCCGACTTAAAAAGTTTGCCGGTTAACACCTTGTTTTCATATAATTTTTCAAGTGTTTTAAGCTGAAGGGAATAATCACTGACAAGTACATAATATCCGTACAGATGAAACAGGGCGACCGTTTTGATATCACTCGAAGCATCTTTGCGTTCCAGAAGTCTTTCAAATAGATCGAATGCTTCGTTCCCTTCTTTTTCTATTAATGCAAGCGCAAGATCACCTTGAGGAGTGCCAGCCCATTTCTCATTTTGAACCTCTTGCTCAATAACATCGAACCTTCCCTCAATAGCCAGGCGTATGACGGGTTCATATTTATTTGCTGACAATGCGTTTGTATTGCATAAGTGGGATGCAATAATGATAATTATAATGATTTTAAGCTTGCTGAATATCTGCCATGTTTTCATATCTGCAAACAAATCCTTATGTAAAATTTAAATGGTTTATAATAGCAATCATCCTGAATGCAAATTTCGCACTAATTTGTACTCCGGTCAACTCAACAGACCATATTTGATAAAGTACTACTCTGTTTGTGCTGTAGCTAAGCTATACACTTCTATAAAGAGACAGCTAATTATTGAAGTTTTTTTTTCCTGCGAATGAGGTTATATTCTGAAGTCTTATTAAATGGGGAATTGCCGGAGCCGGTGTTTCTCCGATAATATCCTCGGAGGCTTATTTAACGGAGGGAATACATGTTTACACGTCAAACAGCTCGTTTTTTTTTAAAGGTAACCACAATAATGATTTTCTTAAGCGCTGTGACCACAGCATCTGGAAAACCGGATACAAGAAACCGTGATGAAATTCCTGATAATTATAAATGGGATCTGACGGATATCTATTCTGACTGGGATGAATGGGAGACCGGTTTCGCAAAACTTGAACCTTTGATGGATAAATTCGCTTCCCTCAAAGGTACACTTTCCCAGGGAGCAGAACAGGTTCTGAAAACGTATAAGTTAAACGATGAACTGGGAATGCTGGCTTATAAGGTATATCGATACCCGCAGTTGAACTTTGATCTCGATCAGAGAAACAACGAAATCCAGGCAAATTTACAACGCGTACAGATACTCTTCGCCACATTCGGCCAGGCAACTGCATGGCTTGATCCGGAAATGCTGACAATTCCTCATGAAACCATGAAGGAATGGATTGATTCGAACGAGGAACTGCAAACCTACCGTTTCTTGATCGAGGAACTGTACAGAAGCCAGGAGCATGTACTCGATGAAAAGGGTGAACAACTGCTTTCTTATTTCAATCGTTTCAATGGCGCCCCTCGTGAAACCTACCAGGCGCTTTCAACGGCAGATATAAAATTCAAAGAGATCACCCTTTCCACAGGTGAAGAAGTTACTGTTTCATATTCTCAATACCAGGCGATCCTGCATACGAATCGTAACCAGGAAGACCGGGCATTGGCATTTAACGCAATGTATGAGGTTTATGAAGCTAACGTTAATACTTATGCCGCCATGTATAACAGTTTGTGTCAACGTGACTGGGCTCGCAGCCAGGCTCGTAATTATGACAACACACTGGTTGCAGCGCTCGATGGAAATAATATCCCGGTCGAGGTTTATGAGAACCTTGTCACCTCGGCAAAATCCGGTTCAGGCGCATTAAGACGGTATCATGAATTACGGAAGAAAGTACTCAAACTGGAAAACTATCATCTGTATGACAGTGGTGTTCCGATTGTGGAGTTTGATAAAACCTATCCTTATGATGACGTCCTCGATATGATTGTTGAATCGGTTGCTCCTCTTGGAAAAGAGTACCAGAAACAAATGCGCGCAGGATTTGAAGGCGGCTGGATTGATGTTTATGAATCAGACGGCAAACGTTCTGGCGCATATTCGGCGGGCGTTTATGGGATCCATCCCTTCATGCTCCTTAATTATAACGACACCTTGACCGAAGTTTTCACCCTCGCGCACGAGATGGGACATACCATGCATACCGTGCTTTCCCAGGCAAATCAACCTTTTGCTACAGCGGATTACACTATCTTCGTCGCTGAGGTTGCATCAACCCTGAATGAAGCCCTTCTGCTGGAATATATGCTTGACCGTACAAAAGACCCGTTGGAAAGAGCCGTACTCCTTCAACATGCGATAGACAGCATAGTTGGAACATTCTATTCTCAGGTGTTATTCGCTGACTATGAAAGGGAGGCGCATAGGCTGGCTGAAGAGGGAAGGCCGATTACCTCTGATGTTCTTGGAGATTTGTATTACGGTCTGCTGAAAGACTATTATGGCGACAGCATAGAACTTGATGAACTGTACAAAATTACCTGGGCTCGCATTCCGCATTTCTACCGTTCTCCATACTATGTTTATCAGTATGCAACCTGTTTTGCATCCTCGGCGCAGATAGTCAAGAGCATCACAGAAGGTAAAAAGAAGGAACGAAAGGCAGCGACCGAACAATACCTGACTCTTCTGAAATCAGGTGGAAACGATCACCCGATGGAACAGCTTAAAAAAGCCGGGGTAGATCTTTCGCAACCGGAAACTGTCCAGGCAGTAGTTGACAAACTCGACGGACTTGTTACCATGCTTGAGCAGGAGATCGAGAAGCTGGAAAAGGATTGATCCTGCCAAGTGAATATTAAGATTTTTGTATTCAATACCAAGCCCTTCCAGATAATAGGAAGGGCTTAATTGTTTGCAGAAAAACAACCGACGTCACCATTGCATGGACTTGAACCGGTGATAAGGTCACCAGAATCTGATCATGAGATTTTTGCCGGGAGTGTTTTCAGGCAGCTTTATTGTGAAAAAAACAGAGGGGCTCCAGGAGCAGATACCGTTAGCAAACCTTAATTCCCTTATTTAAGGATTATTAATCTAATTGGCAAAGAAAAATTGGACTATTATATCTTTCGACACTGAAATGTTATTGTAAGGGATTTAATAATAATATTTTAGTAGCTATACTATTACTTCAAGTTCTTCCCTGAGTGAGTTTTAACAGGTTTAAGCAATTTTAATGATAACGTTTTCCAAAAATCTGTGATTCTTAAAATAACCTCAACTATTTTAAATAAACCGTGAGCGAATAATCCCTGAAACCCTTTAATTTAAAGAGTTCCCTGAAGTTTTGATAATTTCTGTCGATAATATTATTGGGATATAAAATATCTGCTGAAGTGCGGTTTGAATAAACACCCTGGGTTTGCCTGCGCCTTCCCTTGGTGAAATAGTAAAGCCGCAAATGGTTTCAGATAGAAACCAGACAAGAGCTGATCCGTTAGGATCGGCTCTTTGTTTTTTATTTATAATAATTTACCTGTTTTGCGACGATATAAATGTTGAAATAATCTAACTTTAGAAATACTTAAAGTAATGCTCGAAATATTTTAAAGTTTTTGCGTTGTCGTAAGAATATACTTTTAATATAGTTGAGGGGATTTGCCATAATGATTTGTCAGCATAATTGCAGGCAGTAAATAAAAACCGTAGAAAAGGGAAAGGAAAACCATCGGTATCAGGAGGTAATTATTATATACGATCTTCAAAGACAGAATTATTTATGGAAATATTTTAAGCTGAGCAAGCATTGCTCAGCTTAAAAGCACAAATGTAGATTTCGGTATTTATGGCTTCTTCTTGGTTGGAGCTTTCTTTTTACGTTTCTTTTTTGTTGTTTTCTTTTTCGGTTTCTCTTCATTCGGTTCTTCCTCTTCTTCTACCTCTTCCACCTGTTCTTCTTCCGTGGATTTCGCGGAACCTTTTAACAGATCCTGCATTCTTGGCGGTAAATCATCGGGGTATTCTTTATCCGGATTACCTCCCAATATAGCTTCCCGTAAAGATTCGGCTTTGTTTTCCCAATATCTTTTTGTCTTGAATGGGTCTGTCTCGGGTTGACCCATCACAAATGATGTGCTTATTCCAAATGTGAATCCATTTGAATAATTGAAAAGACCATTTCTATAAGAGAAGCCTACATCTGTTCTCCATGTGCCGATCCTCATCCCGGAGCCAAAACCAAATGACGTTCCTCCGCGATGATCAAATCCCATTCCTGCACGAAGTGGAAATTTCGGATGGATCAGGTATTCAATACCGGCAGATAAGCCAGGTACCGAAGTATTACCTGCAGCCTCATTTAATCCCTGCCTGACCGCTCCGCTCGCCAGTAAGTCTTCACGAAGCCACCATCCCATGGACATCAAAAGACTGCTTGGCAGGGAAACTGTAACTTCCTCGCCTTCACTCAGGGAATCTACAGTATTGAAATTCTTCTCTATCCAAGCGTCAACATCTTCCATGCCCTGCAGGGAAGGTCCTGGAACAGGATCTCCTAAGTATGTTACGAAATCGGTGTCGAAGCTGTATAGCCTCCTGTCACAATCAGTCCAATGTATCTTGTTGATTGCATTAATTATAGATACTCCATAAATTCCACGTCTATTGGCAAACTTGAATCCCATTCCCAGGTCCAGTCCTACGCCGTTGCCGCCGAAAGAAGAAACTATTTCGGCTAATCCATTTCCATCAAATTCTCCATAATCCGCATAAAGGGATGCATTCGCCTCAATCAAGTCAACATAGGCGAATCCCATGAAGTAGGAGAATGTAAATCCAGCAGTAAATTCATTGATAAAACCCGTTTCATCTACAAAACCCATTTCTTCAAATCGCTTGGCACCGGTGAGGGAAATACGACCAAAGTTCGCCGATGTCATTTCCATATCATCAAAACTGGCTACCTCACCAAGATGTTCGTAACCGTACCCCTTTAAAGCAACACGGATAAAATCTTTATCCAGCCTGGCATCCGTGATACTCATTGTATTGAAATTGAGCGACATGTTCAGGAAAGCGGTTGGAAAGGAGAATCCAATTGCCGGTACAAAAACGTCATTATGGATTAGTAATCCATCTTCATCAACAAGATCAAGGATTTCCTTTTTGTCGGATTCATCGAGGAACTTGTCTTGCTGGAAGTATGTGTTGATCGTGCTGACTGAAAAAGAGTTATTATAGAAATGCAGTCCGGTACTCAATAAAGGAGAAGTTATCACCATGCGGGGATTATCCTCAAAACCAAGAAACGCCGGATTCCAGCCAACCGCCTCCGCCCCTCTAACCGTAACCCCAACCTCGCCGCCAAGTGCAATCCCCTTTGCATTGGGAGGAACAAAGGCAGAGGCATTAAAATTATGGAACAAGATAGAAATAAAACTACATATAATGACTATTGGAACAGAATATCTAATTTTCATCAATCGCCCCCGGTATCATTAACACGGTACTGTATCTCGCCGCTAAGTTCTACCTCGAGATAATCATCTTCATGAGCATTAATAGGGCTCATCTGGTCAAGTACAATTATCTGGCGTGTGTACATACTGTCTTTGGACAACAAACTCATTGATTCATCATCTATCACAGTCATAAATGTGTCAATTTCAAGTTCGGAAACAACCGGTCTTCCTTCAAACATCACAGGAGGTTCCAATCGTAAAGGCGGGGTGAGGATATTGTACCTGTCAATATTTGAAAAAACAAGTGAATCAGTCGCAATACTGTCGGATGCAAAATGACCGGCAAGGAAATATACTGTCACACCCATGGGAAGATTATTTTTTGTATGTGCAATAAGTGTAATTTTCTGAATATCCATATCCTCAAGATTTACAGGGAATGAGTCAGCCCCTGTAGTATCATCTTCAGATTTAGAAGTAGTTATGTAAACACTCCCGTGTATAGGTGTTGGATTAATTGTACTGATCTGGAAAGGAGCTTCCAGGCTTACAGTTCCAACAAAAAGATCCTCTTTTGATAGAAGAAGGGGTTCATACGGATCTAATTCACTTCCATAGAAATGGTCACGACCTATCAGGACATTACCGCTTATAGTAAGAGAATCAGGGAAAGTGTTGAATAATCTTGTAAGCCTGTCTTCATGTATATCATCCTTGACACCGTCAATATACATAACTTTTTGATTTGGTGTGAAAAATCGTTCAATTGTTTCTGTCGTTCGTATGCTGTCTTTACTGTTGAAGCCTGAAATATCGAGCACAAGTTTCGCCGGTGAATTGTATTCCGAACCGGTTAGATCAATTATCAGTCCAACATCATTGAATTCTAAATTTCCATTTAAATCGGATTGCATGTTTTCCTGGTCTTCCCAGAAATCGATGTATTCTTCTATGGACTCAATCTCCATTCTTTCATCTCTTACGACACCGTACATCCACTCAAAATCAAATGTTTCAATAAATATCTCCATGTTTACTGTATCCCGTATAGAGAGAGTGACCGGCAAGGAATTACCCACATCATCAAATCGTCCAAGCGGTACCACCGTAGTACTAAATTTCAGGACTTGATCTTCAGGATCCGGCATACGGTAATTCTCAGGCAAATCCATTGTCATCAAGTAGTCTTTTCGGAATCCGACAGTGCCGGAATCTGGACCCAGAATGAACGTGGTATCAATAACCGAGGTAACCGGGTCAAGAGATGACCCAAGTAAAAATTTGAACTTCATGGTGTCCAAAGTGTCTTGATAAGTGAAAAAATGCGGAATTGTTATATAGAGCGATTCTTCCACTTCGGTATGATTCTGGAGATTTATGCTTATAACACCAGAAGTTACATGCCCCCTGATCACCCAGTCTTCTTCGTCCTTGAACGGTATAGTATCTAATTCAGTAAATGGTTCTTGTCGAGAGATATGGGTTTCCTGAACATAGTCACAGTTAAGTTCGCCATAAGAAACCCTTACGTCCAAACCATCATTAGTTGTCAGATTCTTATTGCCCTGATTTAAACCAGACCCGGTCATGATTAAAACCATATGACGTTTCAGTATCTTATCGTCCACATCAAGACTTAGAGTACGAACATTCTGGGGAGGAAGCGCTTCGTTTATCGAACCTGAACCAATGATATGGTTCGGGGCATCAGCGGGAGCTACGGAAATATCAATCCTGCTCCAGGTGAGCGGAGAGTTATTTGTTACTTCCAATGTGAGAATGTTACCAGCGTCAGGAATGCAATGGACAACCGTTATTGAGCGAAACGAATCAATTGCAACTTCGCTTGAGCTGTCGGGAATCTGGAGGGTGTCTATCAGGTAAGTCCCGTCACCGGTCCACCCTGGTATAAATTTGTCAACACGAAGGTGAGCGTCGGAGACATCGGATGGAAGCAGTATTATATGCTCCATATAGATCGTAAAATCAGATGTATCATCGGTTTCCAATTCGAGTTGATCAGCGAGGGCAAACGGTTTAATCTTATTATTGAACAAGTACAGTAAATTGCCGCCTACAAGAGTATCCACTCCTCTGAACAGGGTGTCATTCAGTGAGTCAGAAACATCCACTATGGTGTCAAGCCCCATGAGGCCATTCAATCCAAAGTGTTCGTTACTGAAGGTTAGAACGAATGCGACATCCCAGCTTGGCAAGCCTGGGTTGTCGAGGGTGCATTGCATAAACAACAATGCAGAGGAGGCAACAAGTAGAAGCGCTAATAGCCGCTTCCATTTAATCGCTGATCCGCTGTGTCTCATCCTGCCTCCAATTAAAAGGTGCCTGCATTTTGTTAAATATACCAAAAAATGTCATCGTACAACAATTGCTAAAGTCTTTTAATTACAAATTTCACTAATTAGGATGCGAGAGATTGAGTGTTTAATTGTAATTCTGTTATTTGTCAGGCTATAACCACTAATTTGAAAAAGCTTGTTTACTGATAAATATCGGTTTATCTACAAAATACTTTAAGTATAATGATGATTCTTATTTTTCTTTACTTATGATTTAGTTATAAAATACAACCCGGATTGGGCTGAACCATCGTGTAACGAAGCTCGGTAACACCAATCCGGGAAACATTAATCAATGATATAAGATTTTAATAATCTATCAGGTTCCTTCCTGCCAGTCGGACAAGTAGGAAATTTGTTCTTCTGTAAGAGTGTCTATCTCCAGGTGCATTGAAGCCAGTTTTAATCGGCTGACAGTGTCTTCAATCTCTATGGGCGGATCGTAAACTTTATTTCCGAGTTCGCTTCCATGTTTTGCTACGTATTCTGCGCACAGAGCTTGCGTGGCGAAACTCATATCCATAACGGATGCAGGATGTCCCTCTGCAGCCGCGAGGTTGATCAGCCGTCCATCTGCAAGCAGATTAATTCTATGGTCGTTATCAAGAGTGTATTGATCTACGAACTCACGAACACCGTTATTAATCTTTTTCGCCATTTTTTTCAATACCGGAATATCAATTTCCACATCGAAATGACCACTATTGGCTACCATGGCCCCATCTTTCATTTTTGCAAAATGTTCACCACGAATTACATGTTTATTCCCGGTTAAAGTGCAGAACAGGTCTCCGACTTCTGAGGCTGCATCCATAGTCATAACTCTGAAGCCATCCATTACCGCTTCGAGTGCTTTGACTGAATCGATCTCAGTGACAACCACGTTTGCGCCCATTCCCCGGCATCTACTTGCAAATCCACGACCACACCAGCCGTAACCGGCGACTACAATTGTTTTTCCGGCTATCAGGATGTCTGTTGCGCGAATAATACCATCAACGGTTGATTGACCGGTTCCATACCTGTTATCAAACAAATTCTTTGTCTTTGCGTCGTTGACAGCTATCACAGGAAGCCCTAAAACTCCACTTTTTTCCATTGCCCGGAGACGAATGACACCGGTTGTGGTTTCCTCCATTGATCCGGTTATATCAGCCATGTTCTCTTTATATTTTTCATGAATCAAGGATACCAGGTCACAGCCGTCATCCATAGTAATGTGTGGCTTATGTTCGGCTGTAGCGGTCAAATGCCTGTAATACCCATCGTTGTCAATCTGACGAATCGCATAAACACGTACGTCATAATCCCGAACGAGTGAAGCTGCAACGTCATCCTGCGTTGAGAGGGGATTTGATGCACAAATTACAACGTCTGCACCACCGGCTTTTAATGTTCTGACGAGATTGGCGGTTTCAGCGGTTACATGCAGGCAGGCTCCCAGGCGCATTCCTTCGAGCGGCTGCTCACGGCGAAATTTGTCTCGAATCTGCTCAAGAACCGGCATATCATTATCTGCCCAGATAATCCGTCGAAGACCCTCATCAGCAAGGTCAAGATTTTTAATATCACATTCACTTCTTTTCACTTTTTTCTCCAAATTACGATTTAATCAATCAATAAAATTTCAATATACGATTTCAGAAATATAGTATTAGCACGGCAACGTATCCCGATTATGCAGGATACGGTTCTTCCACATCAATATTCTGAAATCTTACCATAAATTTGTGGACGAATTTATCTTATGCGTCTTTTTTAAGCAATGGCGCCAGTTCGTCCGTGCGTTCCCATGTAAACCCATCTTCAGATCGTCCAAAATGACCATAAGCGGCTGTCTGCCTGTAAATAGGTTTACGAAGATCCAATTGTTCAATTATTCCTGAAGGTGTAAAATTTAATTTCTCTAAAAGCAATTCCTCGATACGTGAATCTTCAACCTTGCCCGTATTTTCAGTTCTAACAAGGAAACTGACCGGTTCGGCTACACCTATCGCGTAAGCAAGCTGAATCGTACATCTTTCCGCTAATCCCGCTGCAACCACATTTTTGGCAGCGTAACGAGCCATATAGCTTGCGCTGCGATCAACTTTCGTTGGGTCTTTGCCACTGAAGCATCCACCACCATGAGGAGCGAACCCGCCATAAGTGTCAACGATAATTTTTCTACCAGTCAGACCGGCATCGGCGTGAGGTCCACCCTGAACAAAACGTCCGGTAGGATTAATGTGAATTTTCAGATCTTTTCCCAATAAATCGGAAGGAATTACTGGATTAATTACATTCTCAATTATTGCATCACGGATATCCTGCTGCTTAATGTCCGGGCTATGTTGAGTAGATACAACAACCGTTGTAACATTGACTGGTTTGTCATCCTCATATTTCACGCTAACCTGGCTTTTGCCGTCAGGTCTTAGCCAGGGCAAAGTCCCATCTTTCCGCATTACTGAAAGACGCCTGGTAAGCTTGTGAGAGAGTTGGATAGGCATTGGCATTAGATCTTCAGTATCCTTGCAGGCGTATCCAAACATAATACCCTGGTCACCAGCCCCAGCCTTATCTACACCCATGGCAATATCGCTTGCCTGTTGATCGATAGTGGTTAAAACGGAGCAAGTGTTTGCATCGAAGCCCATATCGGAATTGATGTATCCAATTTCTCTTATAACCTGGCGTACCAGGATAGGAATATCGACATACGTTGTTGTTGAAATCTCTCCGCCAACCAGCGCCATTCCTGTTGTAACAAAACTCTCACATGCTACTCTTCCGAATGGATCTTCCGCCATTATGGCATCGAGAACAGCGTCACTTATCTGATCAGCGATTTTGTCGGGATGACCTTCTGTCACCGACTCGCTCGAGAATAGAAAATCTGCCATGTATCTTGTCCTTTACTATATGTTAGTTCTTTGTAAACGTTGTGTTTAATGGTCTTTTCGAATCATTAGTGTGTCGTTACCTATTACAGCGCCTTCGAGAGATACGCCCTCCAGGACGGCGTTATCATAAACCAGGGTATTCAATAGAATGCTGCGACTTATTTTACATCCGGCACTGAGATGAACATGCGGTCCGATTATCGAATATTCACTCTCTACCGAATCTTCGATATAAACAGGATCAATGATAATGTTATTTTTCCTGAGTTTCTCCGGCATATTTCGCAGCTTTGGATTTTCCCTTAGCAATATCTGGTTTGTTTCAATCAATGATTCCGGCACTCCACATTCGTACCATCCGTCGATCATCACCGGGCGAAAAGAATAGCCGTCTTCGATCATCAATTGCATCGCATCGGTAATCTGATACTCGTTTCTTGTGCGAATGTCTTTTTCGATTAATGTATTTATTGCATTCTTTATAACGCCGCCTTCCGGGAAATAATAGATTCCAGCCAGGATAAGGTTCGACACGGGATTTTCTGGTTTTTCCTCAAGACGGACGATTTTATCATTTTCTATGATCGCAATGCCGAATCTCCTTGGGTCATCAACTTTGACAAGCCCAAGTACTGCATCATCGCCATTAAATTTGTCGAGATCGCCTTTATATATTGTATCACCCAGAACGACAATCAGCTTCTTATCATCAGGTTGGATCGCCTCGCCGATTGCATGACCAAGTCCAAGCCGTTGCTCCTGAGTTACAAACCGAAAAGAAACTTCAGGGAAAGCATCCCGGCAAAAGTCTTTTACTTTTTCGCCATAATAACCAATAACAACTGTGATATGTTCAATCCCAACCTGGACCAACTCATCAATCAGGTGTCCGATAATAGGTTTTCCAGCGATCGGAAGCAGAACTTTTGGACGTGAGTTTGTCAACGGACGCATCCGTTTCCCAATCCCGGCGGCAGGAATGATAGCTCTGATTTGTTTCATTAAACCTCGCGGTAACTATATTTCATGGTCTCAGGCATAATTAATTGCCCCCATGCATCCGTGAACAACTGTTAATCAAAAGGTTTGAAATAACTTTGCAAACGTAAGAGATTCCTTAGGCGTGTTCAAGGACTTGGATCACATCAGGAGTCAGTTATGAATGGTTGAATATGAATAATACTTGACATATTAAATAGGTTACGAATTAAATCTCTACTGAATAATATCAGTCAAATCCTAATTGATATGTACTTATAATTCCTTGTTATTTGAAATAAAACAGCCCGAATATGCTAACTCCGGGCTGCCAAATACTAAGGTTTTTGAGAAACATCATTTCATTAGAACAGCTTTTCGTGTTGTTGAATAGTCACTGGCTTTCATGTTGATCAGAGATACGCCTGAAGAAACTGGAATTCCGTTGGAATCAGTTCCGTTCCAGACAACTTTGTGTCTGCCGACTTCTGATTTACCGTCAATAAGCTTTATAACTTCACGTCCAAGAATGTCATGAACTGTAAGGCGAATTTCAGATATTGCCGGAACCGTGAATGGGACAACGACGGTTGGATTAAACGGGTTTGGATATAGTGATTCAAGTGCAAATGCTGCCAGGAAATATTTAGAGAGAAGCAAAATTCGTTTCAGTGAATCAGGAATAAAAATAAGATATTGTGTGCCCCTTGTATCTTGAATATGAGGGTTTTTAATTTAGAGAGAATGTTTTGATTTTGAAGGTACGAGATCGTTTGCCCCTTGGTAATGCATATATATACCGTCAAACAGCATGATCCGTACCTTTTTCATGGCAGTGAACCCGAACAGTCGCCAGGGACAAATTCAATTTTGATCCCGTATCTGCAAGGAAGGGATAACCATGTCCACCAGTTCAGAAGTTTTTGTAGGGATTGATATATCAGGGAAGCAATTGGATGTATATCAAGTTCCCAAAGATCTTCACCGTGAATACAGCTATGACGAAGCAGGATTAAAATCACTTGTAAAACATCTGTGTAAGCAAAAAGTCACATCTATCGTTCTTGAAGGGACCGGTGGTTTAGAACGCATTGTGACAGCTCATCTTGCTAATTCAGATCTACCTGTGGTAGTTGTCAACCCACGTCAAGTGCGTGATTTTGCTCGTGCCTTGGGTATTCTCGCCAAGACCGACAAGATAGATGCCCGTGTTTTAGCCCGGTTCGCCGAAGCAGTCAAACCAGAGGTTCGTCCACTTCCTTCCGATTTGCTTCTTCAATTGGATGAACTTATGACTCGTCGTCGGCAACTTGTTAAACTTATGGTAGCCGAAAAAAACCGTTTGACACGTTCGAGTACAAATCCAGTAAGGGATAGCCATCAATGCCTGATCGATGCCATAGCCGAGCAACTCCAGGATGTTGAAGCAAAACTGGAACGAATGATCGAATCATGTCCGGTGTGGCGTGAAAAAGAGAACCTTTTGAAAAGTGTAAAGGGGGTTGGACCAGCGACAGCTTTTACATTGCTGGCCGCCTTACCAGAGCTGGGGACTCTAAATCGCCGTCAAATCGCCAGTTTGGTTGGTCTTGCTCCCTTCAACCACGACAGTGGAAAACATCGTGGCAGACGAATGATCCGTGGTGGAAGAGCACATGTACGAAGCCAACTATTTATGGCGACATTGGTTGCTGTTAGATGGAATCCGGCTATTAGACAATTTTATGAAAGAATGTTGGGAGAGGGAAAATGCAAAAAAGTAGCGTTAACGGCTGCGTCAAGAAAACTGTTGACTATACTGAATGCGATCCTGAAAACAAAAACTCCCTGGAAGGAGTCGTTTGTCACAAATTGAATTGATTTTCAAGACAGTCGCTGTTTACTTGTTAAACAGGGTTCAACAAGTGGAGGGTATGATCGAAATGTTTTTGGAGACGAAGTTCTGAGGAGGGCTATGGAATATATTCATAACAATCCTGTTCGGAATAAACTGGTCGAATTTCCGGAGGATTGGAAATGGTCAAGTGCAAAATTCTGGATTCAGAATAAACCTGATCCAGTTGGCGTCGATATACCTGAGTACTGGCAGGATACGATCTAATCGATTGAATAGAAATAAGTTAAACCCTGTTTGTGAACAAACAGGGGCACCCGTCGTACGGAGTCGTTGCCAAACTGTTCTCCGTGCGGTACTTTTTACTTGCAAAGTTTCCAATTAAATAAACCAACTTCTTTATCTGAGCAAAATTATTTTTGTTCTTTGCGTTTCCTCCCGCGTTGTAAATTCAAGAAAATAAACTCCCGAGGACATATTTAATGCGTTCAAAGTGCGTACATGCACTCCGACTTGCAAAGCCGGTAGGTGCTGTGACAGAACTTTTTGACCAAGGAGATTGTAAAGTTGAATAGTCACATCTCCTGCTTTCGGTAGGGAGAAATAGAATGTTTGTGAGGAGTTGAATGGATTAGGATAGGGCGCGAACAGCCGGAACTCCTTCGGCAGGCTGGTTGGTTCTTCCGTAACCCAGGTCGGATATTCATACGATTCACCAAAGGGTCCACCCCAGAGCCCGATATCATTTCGAGTTCCATCAATATCATTGTATGATGAATCGGGATACCCTGCATCGATAAGTGGCGATGTCTCGAAAAGGAAGAAATCTACCGTATCCGCAAATACAGGATCGAGAAAGATATTAGTTGTATCCAGGAGCACATTGTCAGTGATAGAGTCGTTATCGTAGAAACAGTTGTACTGAAACGATGGTATGGTAAATTCTTGATGATCTGCCCTAACACTGATTAGGTTGGACATAAAGACATTGTTCACAAACTGCGGGAGAGAATCTCCTTCTTCAAAATAACTAATTAGAGCCCCGGTGCTATTATTAACAAAGACATTATTTGCAATTGTGGCGGGCATGCGGAAAAAAGATACACCAAGTTGGTACTGGTTTTGATATATTGCGGCAAAGAGGTTATTCGATACGATAACATTGACTACATCATAGATAGTCAAAGTTACATTGAGTAAAATATTTCGGTTAAATAATGCTTCGTTTTCTACGAGTCTGACTGATTGACCACGGTCAAATAAATTGTTTTGAATCAGCGCGTGGGATGTGTGGCAGCGGATGGGGAAAACCGACTCGTTTTCCGTGCCATAAAACTGAGAATTTGTCACCTCAAGGTTCCCCTGATAACTGTAAATAAATACGAAAATGTTAAAATTCTGTTGAATACATGTTGAACTATCGAACTTTACTGATGTAGTGGTCCGGGCATCTACAGTATTTGTCACATCAAGGAAAGTCGAATTTTCAATTGTAATTGAAGTGGAATCCAGTTTAGCACCGTAAAGCGCATAGTTCATCATGACATACCTGTAACGTGATGTATCCGTATTGGTGAAAAAACGTATCCCTCTAAATCCCCCAGATATTGCCTCATTCGAATCGAGTAAAAACTTTATAGAGTCATCAACTGTCCCCTCCGCTATGAGGGTACCATAGACATCGATACCTATTCGCGCGTCTTCATGTTCAATGAAACGGAAGTATAATTCACAACCAGGTTCAATGGTGAGGCTGTCCCCTTCAGGTATGATCACATCCTCAACCACAAGAAATGGAGAATCTTCCAGCGAAAGAACTCCGCTCGTATCACCACGCAACAGGTTGAGTTGTTCAACTTCACAGAATACTACTGACGTATCAGTTTGTCCTAAACCATCTTCGACCCATACCGTGAACTCAAAGGTTTCGATTTCTTCCGGTATTGTCCCGGAAACGGACACGCTGTCGGCTACCCAGGCGAGATTATTCTCATCTTCCTCAAGCCAGTCGGCGAGGTTCTCGAAATGAAATGTGAGGGGACCTTCATCATCTATTGCGAGGGCAGTATAACTGAAATCCGTCCCAGCCTGTTCGATCAAATTTAACTGTGATATCAGGGCTGGTGGATTATCGATGCTTTGGTCGTAGAAGAATGCGCCGATGTCAGCGCGAGTACCATCTGGATCGTCCGGACTGTCTGGATCGCCGGCATCAATACAGGGCGAGTTCGCCTGGAGATGATAGTCGAACGGATCACCGCCATTCAGACGTGGATCTTGGAGAATATTACCTTCGTCCATTTCATAACCGTTGGTTGCCCCGGTTACATTATAGAAACAGTTATAGCTCGTGTTTGCTGGGTCATCATGGCCTGGAAAAATATAAATTCCATAGCTGTTCACCCCATCTCCGGCAAAGATATTATTTTGAATTTCAAAATTATTAGGATTTCTAATGTCGATACCTTCATTATTGAAAAACAAGGTGTTATTTTCAAACAGGATAATACAACTAGAAAATTTTGCTGCATCAGATTGCGCGGTTAAAAGATTACCCCGGAATATTATATTTGATCTACGGAAATCGCTTTCATGATCATAGCGGGCATATGTGAAATGATTATCCTCTATGGTAATTTGTGCGCATCCATCTGCCCTCATATCATTCAAACTGTTTCTCTCAAGCGTTCCTCTGCAATTGCGCAATATTACGTGTCCACCCAACGTATTATCATGGACGTTTATGTTAGAACCATCAATTTCAATGTTATAAGCCAGGACATTATCATAAATATCTACTGATCCTATTCCGAAACGCATTCTATTGATGTTGTTACCAAAAACAGGAGCTAACGTGCCATGAGTACAGGCGAAACTGATATTACCGGAATTGTTGGAAAATAAATATGGTCCGCCGCCGTTGTATGCAATAGCGCCGTAATCATCCTCGCCGGTGTAGTTGAACTGACAATATTCAACAGTATCAGCCGATCCGAAGTTTTGCATTATCAGACTGGTTATATGAAAACGTGAGTGCCTCAAAACGGCAAATTCAGGATGATTAATGTCTATTATCATGTAGGCTGAATCAACCACACAATATTCCATGATCACACTCATGTCCCGATGGTCATTATCAGAATAAAATCCAGGAAATGTGGAATCTTCAGAGAGAAAATAAATTGAGTCCCCCTCCTCGCCGATGGCTTCAAGCGCTCCATACAGCAAAATTGGATACTGATTCTCACCCTGATCCTGGAACTCGACTGTTACGCCGGGCTCGATGATGAGTGTGCTGTCTTCGGGGATTGTCAGTGTGTCCATTACGAGATACGGGCTGCCCTCCTCGTCCCATACGCCATTACACATCACCCTCCACTTCGGTCTGGGCGTGGAGCGTGGTAATTGATAGGCATAGTGACAGAACAGCCAGCAGGGTTGGCATGAAAAATAAGAGGGTATAGCGATTCAGGAGAGGATGGACGGAAGACACCTGCAATGGACATATTACCGTCTTACACAGGTGATATGCCTGTTTACTTACTGATGACGTCAGCCTTAACCGCCGGCGCCAATTTTTACATATTATCTTCATTCAGTTCTCACGTAAGCTGTGGGGATGCTTTTATACCATTGAGAACAAAAATTTAATAGTTACTGAAAAACGGGTTAGTTTGTTATGAAACGATCAATTATTTTTGCTGTTTCAATATACACACAAAAATATAAATATTCAATCAATAATACTAATTACTAAAATATTCTTCCCGTTGGTCTCCGCGAGGTGAGGAATATTTTTTAGGGTCACGTTTATTGAAAGCAATCAGGAATTCAAATTAATCAACTTACTTAAATAAAGCATATGAAAACCACCGCCATATTTTCTGGCTTTTGTTTCCGTTGGTTTTTCAGGATATACGCCTTCTTCGCTGATTCCATAGCGCCAGATTTTCAGAGGTATTAACTGGTCGGCGGTGTAGCTGATCTTCCATGACTGTTTGCTGTAGCCGACAGAGAGAGTAATCATTCCTGACAGAACCCTGTAAACAGGGAGACGGTGTTTTTGCAGGTCTTCGACTCCAAATACTAAAAATGCCGGTCGCCAGTGAGTAGTTACTCCGTCCAGGTTAAGGTCGAGCATATTGATACCCAATGCCCGGCTCCAACCTTTCTTTGGATTATGGTTCCAGCCAATATGGTAACGGTTTAGTTCACCATTCGTTGAAGCTCGAAAATAGCGGCGCGATCCCAACAAGTCCACCAATCCGGAAGTGAAGGGCCAGAATTCCAGGTGTCCTCGTCCGCTTCCTTCAAAGCGGAATTGCTCGTATTCCATTATCAGATCATCAGTTTCATCAAGTCTATCGTGAATGGATATGAACCAACTATCAACATTAAATTTACAGGCGGTTATTTTTGAGAATGGAATATCGCCCTGGATGCCGTAAGCCTGGAGATCATATTCTTTTCCTCTGATTCCGCTCAACAAATCCCAGTTATTGTAATTGTATTTGATGAATGCATGATGTTGATTCTCATCTCCCCAGGGCTTTAATACGGTTGGGACAGTATTTCCTATCTTTCGGATCCAGATATGTCTGCCGAGTAGAACCTCTCCGGAGATACCTCCAAACTCAGGTGTTCGCAGCCATCCGGTCAGCTCTTCTCGAAATGCTTCAAGGCGAAGTCCAACTTTTTCTTCATGCCAATCTACATCTGTCGAGGGTTCGAGGAACTTTCTTTGCCAGAGAATACCCAGCGCACCATGCTTGTCCAAATCAAGCGTTAAACTGGCAATTGGTTCAGTTTCGCTTCCAGAATTTGCCCGCATCCCTGTACCAAGATAGAACGGTTTCACTGCTATTCGAGAAAAAAGCGTTGTCTGCCATGTGTTATGAGAAACTTCCATAACCTGTTCTGAAAGCTCTTCGAGCAGACTCAGCCGCCATTGATGTTGATTTGAGCGAAGGCTTATTTCCAGGGGGAGAGGAGATTTGACGGCGTACCAGGCGTTCGCATCAATACCCCGGCTGAAAGACGAGCCCTCTTTCTCCAATCCTCCTTCCCGGTAATAGTCATTGTATTGTCCATAAAATGATAAACCGGTGGAAGGTGAAACCACCGGTTCAAAAGGAGGATACATTTCGCTCGGACGGATGATACCAAGGTTCCCGCCAACCCGCCATGCAGACTCATTATTGGCGGACATTAGATATTCCAGCATCGGGTCCATTCCCAAAGCCTGCACCGGTTCCTGAGCCAGGCAGATAATGGCTGGAAAAACTAAACAAAAAAGCAAAAAAGAGCAGTTAAAGGATTTTAATCCCATATCTCGAATTTTATGCTCTTTTCCCAGTCATCAACATCCTCGATTCCGAATAAATTCCTGAATTCCGCGACAGAACCAATACCCGGAAAAAGTCCACCGAAAGTTACATCCGGCATACCGTTAATCCATTCTTCGAAGCTATCCGCTTCCCAGGTAATCCTTGGAACGTGATACCAGCCACTGGATTCTTCATATTCGATATACCCATTACAATACAAGTCATGATTTCCCGGTTCAAGGTAACCTTCAAATTGCATATAAATATATGCATAAGGATAATCACGATACGTTTCTACAGAATTATCCCAATATGATTCCCAGTCAGAAACGTCAAAATTAATATCTTCATAGAAATACGCTGTATCACCATCATCGAATTCTATGCTTCTTTGCCAGGAATAGTAGCCGCTATCCGAGATGGTAATTGATGCAAATGCATCAACAGGTTCGCTGGTCCAATCACCTGATGATTGCTGAGAATCGAGAGAAACCGTATATGCTGGAAGTAATCCTTTAAAGTTTTCTATAGGACTATTGAAGAAATTAGCCAGAGATATTTCGAGCGCCACATCTGGCGTTTCGCTGTCATCGTCCCAGTCAGAGGTCAATTCTGTTGAGGAATTGATTGCCGCCAATGCTTTCGGAATATTCGATTTCAGCGAATCGAGATCTTTCTGAAGAATACCATCTTCCTGGTCAATACGAATGAGATCATCAGACTGGTTATCGGTTTCGTTTTCCAAAAATTCGATACCATCACGAAGTGCAGTCACTCCATCATCCCATGCCTGGCGGGCATTGGACATATTGGTCGTTCCGTTTGATCTGAGCCCCATAAAATCGGAATCCTGCCGGAACGCTTCAACCAATCCTGCTCCATCATACGATATAAAATCAAAATCATAGGAAATAAAATTGCATAGTTGCGCCTTGGTCAAATTGATTCCGGCTAAGGCAGCATAGACTTCAGCAAGGTCCAACTCTACCTTGTCTTCGTTATAATCTCCCTGCATTTCCGGGGTGACAGTAAAGATAAAGTCGTTGTGTTCAGTAACCTTATCCAGTAAGTCAATTGCCGTATTAAAACGCGGTAGAAGCTTGGTCTCTATAATGTCCTGAATCTCAGAAACTGTCGGATCAGACTCGGAAATTGTTCTGAACGATGTCATCCCGTCAGCGATTTTTGCCGGTTCGCCTAATGAAATTGGGACACGATTAAGGTGAAAATTCAGCAATGGATTTCCCGGTGAATTGCCGGCGGCTTCACTGTCTCCGCCTGCTTCAAAGAAACTGCCGTTCTCCATGAAATCTTCGATGCGGTTAAATAAATTTTGAAACTCTGTATCCTGGGAAATCATTAATATTTCGAGGATAGCAACTCCGAAGTTGGCGGTTGTATTGTCCGGATCAAGCACCAAAGCCGCCTTGTAGATATTGTATGGAACAGTCATATCAATATCATCGGGATTTTCCGTTTCATCCACATTGTTGATAAGGTTATATAACTCCGACCCCAACGCTTCATTAGCCTCACCGATCTTTTCAATAGCAGCTTCAGGATTAACAGAAATTCCGTCATCATCTATGCTATCATCACATCCGATCAAAAATGAAAGACTAATGATCAGCACAAACGGGAAAAGCAATCTTAAAACCAAATTCTTTTCAAACATTGTCCACCTCCCAATGGGTAACGCCAAAATTAAGGAAATTAAAGTTTGTTTAATGTCTTTCCAGAGATATTCAATCGATTGCAGAAGCAATTCTATCTCACAGGAAACTAACAGTTTTATGCTTACTAAAATCTGAAACTTTCAACCTATGCAATGTTAGGAAAGCTAAAAGTTAAGAGAAATAAAATACACAGTCAAGTGAAATACATCACTTTTTGAGAAAAACGCATCATCTTACTCTTTGATATTGAAGCATATCAAGTTAATGTACTGCCAAATAAATTCGCATGACTATAAGGAATATCATTTGAATCATGGGAATGTAGGGGCAGGATTTATCCGTCCAGTCTTATCAACTCAAATACGGGCGGATAAATCCTGCCCTTACATCATGCAAACTTACTACAGAGCAATGCTATATGTGAGTGAAGGAGAGGGAAAACAAGGCTTGCCCTCTCCCAACAGCTACAATGCAGCTTTTAATCTGTCGATTGTGGGGATGGGGGTGGGATCGACTCCCTGGGCAATTGCCAGCCAGTAACTTAGCCAGTCTCCAAGCATTGTCATTTCAAGCATTCCGGCTATTGGATGTTTTGCTTTCGGGCGAATTATCCAGCCATCCCATCCTGCTTCCCTGGCAAGTTTCAGGGTAACATCAACTCGCAACCGAACGTCTTCAGGACTGTTGGGATCTTCAAGTATAATTACAGAACATTTATTTCCCCATTGCGAACCGTTTCTGTAGGCGACAACTTCATTGTGGTTCATTTCAGGGAGTTCGCCCCAATGTGCCGGTATTTTGGCGTTTTCATTAAATTGACAAGCCCAACGCCGTGCAACCGGTACAAATTTTCCGGTGCCGTATATCATAGGTAATTTATCTAATAACCCATGAACCAATGAGCCAAGTTGGGTTGAGTTATTGACAGGTGGTTCTTTTAATTCTTCTGCTGATCTATCAAGAATCGTTCTTGTCTCAGCAATATCACCATCTTGCGTTTGGCACCATCCCCGGCCTGTCAGGACAGCATAACTGCATGCAAAAAGATGACCGAATGCAGCGCGGGGAGGCATTCCACCGGGAACAATCCAGGGAGTATTTCCCTGCTCTTGTATCCATTCTCCAATCCTGCCGCCTGAGGTCATAGCATCGAATCCGCAGCCTCTTTCAACAGCTTGTTGAGCTACATTCAACGTTTCAGCCGTATTTCCTGAATAACTGACAAGCAGGATATGATGATCTTTTTTCACCCAGGCAGGGAGCGGACCGCCCCTGTGAACCATAATCGGCATAGCTGCCGATTCATTCGCGAGTACAGCGCAAAAATCTCCTCCAATGGCACTACCGCCCATCCCAGCCCATATCAGGAATCCGGGAGGAGCTTTTTTGGTTTCAGATCCGATTTTTATTCCGGTTTCCCAGCTCACCCTCACCTGATCAGGGAAACTTTCCAGGTTTGCACGCATACCGCTTATATCAACTGATTCATCAAACTTTATCATCTGGATCTCCCAAACCATATTGGTAATTCAGCGAATTTTTTCCTCATTGTTCTTGACAGATACTTATAAACCTCAGCCGCTGATCTCGCATTGAGGCATTTTTGAGCAATTTTTTCCGCTTCCGGCTTGCTCATTGATCGAATCAGCTTTTTAATCTCAGGAATAGCTGCCGGGCTGGCGGAGAGTTCATCTATACCGAGTCCGACAAGCAACATCGTTGCAAGTGGGTCCCCGGCAATTTCTCCGCACAATCCAACCCATTTCCCTGCATTATGACCGGCCTGGACAGTCTCATTTATGAGCTTTAATACAGCAGGATGATAGGGAGTATATAAATGCCCCACCTGCTGATTGCCCCGGTCAACAGCAAGAGTAAACTGGGTAAGGTCATTGGTACCGATTGAGAAAAAATCCACAAATGGTGCAAACTGCGATGCAAGCAACGCGGCAGATGGAACCTCAACCATCATTCCGACTTCAATATTTGGACTGAAAGATTCGTTCTCATTTTCAAGCTCCAGTCGGGCTTGTTTATAAATCTTCCTGGCTGATTTCAATTCGGATAGATCGCAAATCATAGGCAGCAATAATTTAACATTTCCAAAAGCAGAAGCTTTCAAAATCGCACGAAATTGTGTTTTCAACATTTCTGGACGGTCAAGTCCGACACGGATTGCTCGCCATCCGAGGAATGGATTTGCTTCAGGAGGAATTCCTGATCCTGGAAATGCCTTGTCACCGCCCAGATCAAATGTTCTGATTATCACCGGGTGAGGCGACAGGGTTTCCGCAAGTTTTCGATATTCGTGCACCTGTTCATTTTCGCTGGGGACTTTGCCTTTGGCAATAAAGAGATATTCCGTTCGGAGGAGACCGATACCCTCAGCGCCATACCGTTTTACTTTCTTTACTTCATTCGGTAGTTCAATATTTGCAGCGATTTCAACCTTATGGTTATCAAGTGTAATTGCCGGTAAGTGATTTATATCTTTCAAAGAATCGACGTATTCACGATAAGTAGTTTCCTTTTCGCGATACCGGGCAATTACTTTTTTCGAAGGACATAGAATGAGTTTACCGGAATTGCCATTTAGCGCCACCATATCCCCGTTTTGCGCTTTTGACGTTATATCCCGCAATCCAACTACACTTGGCACTCCAAGGACACGAGTGAGAATTGCTGTATGGCTTGTCGAACCACCCACATCCGTTGCCACCCCGATAATTCTCTCAGGATCGATTTGCAGGACATCGGAAGGTCCCAATTCATCCGCAATTAATATTGAAGCTTTATTAATTTCGAACGAGACGTCCGCCTTTCGACCTGAAAGATGCATTAAGATACGACGGCTGACATCCTTGACATCCTGCGCCCTGTCCCGGAAAATATCTTCTTTCTGGGATGAGAAATTTCGAGCGATTTTATCAAAGGTTTTCCATAAAGCATATTCGGCAGAAAATAATTCCTCATTGATTTCATCTTTTATTTGACCAAATGTTATTTCATCATCGAGGATTAATAAATGAGCATCAAAAATCCGCGCAACAATTTCTCCAAGTACCCTGGTAGCTCGTTTGCGTTGTGCTTCTATGTCACGTTTTGTCAGAATAATCGCCTTTTCAAGGGCTGCCAGTTCATTAACGACAGAATTTTCATCTATCACTCGACGATGAACCGGACGCATTCCACGTTTGAGCAGAACGGCAGGACCGAGGGCTATTCCGGGAGTAACTACTTGACCGACATATTGAATTTGTTTTGCCATTTTTTGTAAACACTTCCGTTAAGTGAAGCAATATCGTTATTCTGGATATTTGTTGTAGAAAGGTGACACACTTCACGAACAAAGTTATAACAAAAACCGTATTATGTCCACAGGTTAAATGAATTATGGTGTGTTGTCATTGTGAGCGATGCGAAGCAATAGGATTATTAAGTACTTCCATATAGGATGAGATTGCTTCGTTTCGCTATGACGGGAATTGATAAGAGGTAAACTCTAAAGTTCAACTTGTTTCATATATAGATAAAAACTATGAGTACAGGTTGCACCGAAGACACCAAGACCGCCATTCATATTACTTTCAGGTCTTGCTGATGCAGTCGGTGGACCGCCGAACCAGGTTGTAAATGCATAACGGTAATATTCGTATGAAGCTGCCATAATATCAATACGGTGTGCGCCTTCCCATTGGAAGAAAATCCAGAGTAATCCCATCTCGTCCTGGTAATTTGGAGCCAATGATCTGCCTACCCGTCCCTTTTGTTCTGGTTCCAGTTCCTCTTCCTCTTCCTCATCATTGGGATCAGGAGGAGATAATAATTCCAGGCTTGCCGTATCGGTCAATGCAATTATATGAAAAAGAATGCCGCCTGAAGAATCGGAAGAGGACCATTTAAGTACTAAAAACGGGTTATCTCTTGTCATCACCGGCAGGATTGAATCTGAATTTTGAACATTAATGTTCTGTCCATCCTTTTGAAAAAAAGGATTCAGCAGATCGCTATCGTCGAAAGTGATGGTGGAATCATCTATAATTATTCGTGGATCTTCAAAAAATATCAGTGAATCACCTGAAGGTATTTCATACCCCACTTGCAGCGTAAAAATATCCGGCGCAGCAGTTTCCGCCCACATATTCACCCCTTCAGAGGGTTTATTTGCAGTAATTTTATATCGCACAGTATGTTCGATAATATAATCCGGGTTATCGGGCTGATACTTCCCTCCGCCCAGATCTGCAAACGTTAAGGTATCATTGTTCAACGCATTATCACTGATTGGAAAAAGTTCGATGACAGCATCTGAAATTCCTGTATTTTCAGGGACGTACAATGAGCCCAAATCCTTCATAACTCGTTCCAACCAGATAGTACCTACCGGTTTTCCTGATTCAATAAATGCAGTCAACACCGGCTCCGGGTCGTAATCTTCAACTTCCGTAGGAGTATTTTCACACCCGGAGGCTAAAATTATCAACAGGCACAATGCAGTTATTATCCAATTCATATTTTTCACCATCGTACCTCATAACTTATCAGTGGTAAAATGGGCAATAATTTAATATCGCTGATTTCGACAGGATTCATGTCAGTATCATAAAATTTCGTCCATGTGGAACGTCGGCTGTAAAGATTATAAACGCTTAAATTGAGTTTTGCCGGCAAACTGAACAGCTTATGTAAATATGTTACAGTCACGTCAAGGCGGTGATCAGCGGGTAACCTGTAGTTGTTTTCGAGCCCCATGAGAGCCCAACGATTACCTGCGGCGAAATATCCCGGATCAACACCAGCGGAGCGCATTGTATATATACCCATCGCCTGTGTATATCCCTGCCCTGTATTATAACGCCACTGTCCAGAAAACTCCCATTTCTTATTCAACTTGTAATTCACGATAGAAACAAAATCATGACGCCTGTCCCACTTCGGATAGAACCAGTCGCCGTAATTGAAATATTGATCGGGATATTTTTGTTTGGTCCATGAGAGAGAATAGCCCAGCCAACCGGACCATCTTCCAACTTTGCGGCGCAGCATCCATTCCAATCCGTAAGCGTAACCGTCACCTTCGAGATATGCATCTGCTGCATCCACACCCTCATCGATGCTCTGGTCAGCCATCACTACGTTATGCATATCATTGTAATAAGCCTCGACCGTGAACTCGTATTCAGGTACCGGATCCCACTCGAAACCTAACACGTACTGATAAAGGGTTGTAGGTTTATAGCTTCCATCATTAGGAGTCCAGATATCGAGAAAACTCACCATATCGCCGTAGGTCATGACATTTATAAACTGCGTATATTGACCGGTGGAAAACTTGAAACGGGTTTTCTGGTCGTAATTATAAACGAAAGCCATCCGGGGATCTGCGCGAACATAATCGCCTTCTTTGTGATAATACACCCGTACGCCAGGCTGTACTTCAAAAAGAGGACTGAACCTCCATGCATCCTGGAGGTACCATGACAGATTCCAGGTAAATTCGTCAATATCTACATAAGTGACATCTTCATTGCTCTGCGAAAATTCAGTGCTCCACCGGTTAAACTGGATACCTGTTTTTATCTTATGATCAATCATGCCCAGGTATTCGAGATCTGAACGGAGTGACATGTCGCGAAATCGGTTTTTAAATTTAAATAACTTGGCGCCCTCATTTTCAAAAGCATTCCCTGACTTGTAACGGCTGTATGCACCGGCGAAAGTCAGGAACGAAGAGCGGGAAAGAACATAACGCAGGCGGGTATAAAATGAATCGTTACCCCAATAATTGTAAAGTTTGAGTCTGCTGTCTTCAGGTCCGAATTCAGCGATCAGGTTATCTAATCCGAGATAACTGCCGACTGTAAGTGTAGCTTTATGATTAATATCAATATTGATTTTTCCATTGGCGTCATAAAAGTAATAGTCGGGGAGATCCTTGAAGTCTTCATTTTTTTTCAGTACTGAAATAATCGGATCCAGGTATGTTCTTCGTCCTGAGAAAGCATATGAACCATGTTTGCCGGGAAGAGGACCCTCAAATGCTGTTCGTGCTGAAATAACACTTGCCGACGCCAGGCCCTCATGTTTTTTTCGATTTCCCTCTTTTGTAACTACTTCGAGCACACTGCCGGCTCTGCCGCCATATTCTGCCGGAAAACCACCTTTCATAAGCTGAACATGTTTTACTGCGTCAGTGTTGAAAGTGCTGAAAATTCCAAACAGGTGTGATGGATTATATACTGTGCTTTGATCCATTAGTATCAATGTCATATCAGAGCTGCCGCCGCGAACATATATGGCGCTTGACATTTCTGAAGAAGCTTTTACTCCGGGTATCGCCTGCAACGCTCTTAACAGGTCCACCTCTGCCCCGATTGAAGGCATGCTTCGAATCGTATTGGCATCGACCGGTACAGTTGAAACTCGTGTGCTTTGCCGGATATCTTCGTCGGAGTCAACAATATATGTCACTTCCTCCAATGGAACAGTAGAGGGATAGAGTTCTATTTTAAGAGGTTCTGATAGTACATCGGTTACCTCGACTTCTACCTGGCTGGAATGATATCCAAGATAGCTGACGCTTAATGAATAGTGTCCCGGTTTCAATCCATAGATATTAAAATATCCGTCAAGATTGGTTGCAGTGCCGCGTCCTTCACCAAGCAAAACTACGTTCGCCACCGGCAGGGGTTCGCCACTGGTGCCGTCAACCACAAATCCGCGTATCGGATTCTCGGCAAATGAGAGCTGATTGAATACCAGCGAAATAATTATGATTTGAACTAATCGTTTCAGAAACATTTTACGCACAAGAAAATCAAACTTAACACCTCTCATTATCACAGCATGTCTTCATAGATTGCTTTGCTGGGGCTATCAAGCAAGCTGTGTGCCATATTACTAATTATTAATGTTATTAGTCGTAATTTCTTTATCATTAATAACTTCAGAATATATCAATAGTATGAATCATGGGAAATCTTTCTAATTTCTTACATGTATAACCCACACCTGTAGCAAATTAGTAACAGTAAGGGGCAGCCCAATAAGTTTGAAACAATATGACGTATCATTCTGGTGCAGACATTATTCCTGTATTATCAATAGATTATAATGCAGTGGATGCCGGGATCAATGTGCCAAAGGTCGCACAAGGTCCGAGAATGACATTATGGGACTGTCCCTGAGAAATAAATCTTAATTGAAGCTGTTATTCCGAATTCTTAATATCAATTTATTTCAGAACAATTACTAATTTTGAATCTTCGACCTTGACATCATATATAACAATATCATCTTTAGCCGCTCCTGCTAAACGTTTGCCGTGGTAATCATAAGTTGATTTTCCCATGCTGCAGCACTGTACGGTTCCAGCACCCGGAACAGGATCGAGCCGGCGTTTCCCGTGGGCACAGGAATTTTTGAAAGCGTGATAATCGTTATCATCACCCCTGATTACCAGGATTCGGTCGGGAAGATTTTTTCCTTCAAGACTGATTGAACCATCGGATTCAGACAGCTCTGAGGCTTTTATAAGATCAACTGTGATCAGCCCGTCCGAGTATTCCCAGCAGCTTTCATCTTCCGGTGGTTTTGTTGCAGATTTTCCTAGCATCCGCTGGAAAAAATTCCGCTTTGAAGATTTATCCGGATTGGGTTTTATCTCCGGTTTGGTTGAAATTTCAGATGAAGTAGTATCACCCATGTTAGTCTCCGTTTGTGAAAATACAGGATCAATGAAGATAAACAGCGAAAAAAACGACAATATTATCAATACAGAATACTGACGTTTGCAAATGTTCTTGATCATTTGTAACTCCCTGTCGTTAAAATTATTTAATCATAACAATTTTTCTCGCCTGATCCAACCTTCCCGGCACGCTGGCATGGATGAAGTAGATTCCGGTGGAAAGTTCATCGGCGTTGAAAGAGAATTGATGGTGTCCGACTGAATAGCGTTCGTTTGCAAGTACTGCGATTTCCTGACCGGTTATGTTATAGATACTGAGTTTCAAATCGGATGGTGATGGTAGTGCAATTGAAATTGTTGTCGTTGAATTGAATGGGTTGGGATAGACTTCTTCCAGAACATAAAGTGTTGGACTGTGCGTTGTGGATTCTACTATTTCATTTTCTTCGCCGTCAAGACGAATCAACCATACATCTGCATCACCAGCACCGAAAGAACTGGTTGATCCTGTAATAATATATCCACCATCATCGGTTTGTTGGATGCTGCGCCCTTCATCCGAGCCAGCTCCCCCGAAAGTTTGGCTCCATTCTTCATCACCGTTTGATCCTGTTTTGATCAACCATAGGTCAAACTCTCCTGCGCCGAAAGAATTGGTCATTCCTGTTATTATATATCCATCATCACTCGTCTCTAAAACACTGAAGCCAAGCTCCCAGCCGGTTTCCCCGAAAGTCTGGCTCCATTCTTCATTACCTGTTGAGTCAGTTTTTATAAGCCAAACGTCGAAGCCACCAGCACCAAACGATGCTGTAGATCCTGTTATGATATATCCAACATCATTTGTCTGTTGAACGTTGAGTCCCATTTCATCATCAGTTCCTCCAAAAGTCCGGTTCCATACTTCATCCCCGTTTGAGTCCGTCTTAATCAACCACATATCACTTGAACCTGCACCGAAAGATTCGGCACTTCCATTAATTATATATCCACCATCATTTGTTTGTTGAACGCTGTATCCATGATCATCATAAATTCCCCCGAAAGTTTGGTTCCATTCTTCATTTCCGTTTGAATCTGTTTTTATAAGCCACACTTCGCATGAATCAGCCACGAAAGAAGAGGTTCCACCGGCAATTATATATCCACCATCATTTGTCTGTTGAACTTGATAGCCCTCATCCCACTCTTCTCCCCCAAAGGTCCGATTCCATTCTTCATCGCCGTTTGAATCTGTCTTTATCAACCACACATCCTCATAACCCTCACCGGATGATCCTGTCAATCCAACAATGATATAACCATTGTCATCCGTCTGTTGTACGTAGTTGCCCAGATCATTATTGGTACCACCAAAAGTTTGGGTCCATTCTTCATCACCGGTTGAGTCTGTTTTAATCAACCACACATCCCAAAGACCGGCACCGAAAGATTCAGTGTAACCTGTAATAATGTACCCACCATCATCTGTCTGTTGGATGCTACGACCACCATCCGAATTAGCTCCACCAAAAGTTTGTGTCCACAACGTATCCGGTTGTTGTGCTAAGATGGGAATACTCGCAATTAGTATGCAGATAATAATAAATGAGAAGCATCGCATTTTCTTTCTCCTTGAATGTTTATCGAATCAATACAACCTTCCGAACCTCGTCCATCTTCCCCGGTACAATGGCGTGGATAAAATAAATGCCGCTGGGTAGTCCATCTGCGTTGAGGGTTAAATGATGAATCCCTGATGTGAACAGCCCATCGGCAAGATTAGCAGCATGCCGCCCAAGAATATCGGATACATTTACTCGAAGCATGGAAGCAGTTGGCAGGTTGACTGCTACCTGTGTAGCAGGGTTGAACGGATTAGGATATACAGAGGTTATTGAGTACTTCTCCGGCTGAGTTCCCTGGGGTTTATCGGTCACATCCAATGCAGCAGAGCAGTCAAAAATTTCAAAATGGATGTGATCTGCAACAAAAGCATAATTCCCTGAAACTGAAACTTCCCATGCTAATCCATATGTATCGTAATAGCCAACTTCAAATGGATATGTCGGATTCGTAATGTCAATGATACGTAAACCATCTGACACGGATGCTACAAATGCATAGCTTCCGGACACTAAGACACCTGTTGTTAGATCCGGAGTCTCGTAGTGTCCAACAACATCCGGATTTTGGGAGTCAGAAATATCACATATGTAAACTCCATCAATGCTGGCTAAATATGCATGATTCCCCGAAATTGAAATACTGCTTATCCAGCCAGCTACGCGACATGATCCTTCTTCTGTGGGGTTAGGAGGATCAGATACATCTATAACGAAAAATCTACCTTCACTCGTCCCAACGAATGCATAGTTTTCTGATACTGCAATACACTTTGCCCAGCCCTCGGGTGTACAATGACCTATCTCTTCAGGATCTGCTGGATCTGAAATATCAATAATACGTAATCCTGCAGTATTCGCGGCGATGAATGCATAGTCTCCTGATAGGGCTACTTCATCAGCCCAACCCTCCGTGTAAAGATGACCTGTTTCCTCTGGATTAGATGGATCTGAGACATCTATTATTCGTAAATCTTCACCGTGATCAGCTATAAAAGCATAACCGTTAGAAATCGCTATATCAATGACGACACCTCGTGTGTCAATATGTCCGACTTCCGTTGCATTATAAGGATCTGAAACATCCACTATTCGCATTCCAGCATATCCATCAGCTATGTATGCATAATCACCATAATGGGTAACATCATACACAAAGCTATGAGAATAATAACCAACTTCTAAAGGATCACTGAAGTCAGAAACATCAATCACACGTAAACCTGCAAATCCTTCAGCAATGAAAACATATTCCTCTAAAATGGCTACACCATAAGCTTCTCTTTGTGTATTGAATCGTCCTGCTTCCATTGGATTAGAAGGGTCCTGCACGTTAATTATGTGCAGGCCATCGTTCATATTCGCTAGGTAAGCATAGTCCTCGGAGATAGTGAGACTCCAAACTCGACCTGGTGGCTCATAATAGCCAATTTCATTTGGGAGTGAGGGATCAGAAACATCTAGGATACGTATACTTTCATTAGCATCATCAATTACATAAGCGTATTCATCAAAGACTTCTACATCCCATGCATAAATCCTATCTTCACCATAGATTCCTATCTCCTCAATGCTTAATGGATCAGAAATATCCAACACCCGTAAACCACCCCAGCAATCCGCGAGATATGCAAAATCGCCAGATACTGTTATGCCTTTTATCGTATTTCGGGTTGCAAATCTATCAACTTCTTCCGGATTGGCCGGATCAGATATATCAAGCACAAACAGGATACCCGAATGATCGGCAACATACGCATGGTTTCCAGAAACGGATATATCGGAGATACCAGGTGCATTAAAATATCCTACTTCTTCAGGCTCTGAAGGATTCGATATATCTACAACTGAAAGTCCAACTCTCTGGTTGGCTACGTAAGCATAGTTTTCAGCTAAAGTAATTTTCCAGGCATCACTAAGAGTGTTTACATATGCCACTTCTATCGGACTGGATGGGTTTGAAATGTCCACGATGCGCAGACCGCTTCCACGAGTTGTCAGGTAAGCATAATCTCCTGAGATTTTTATGTCTCTGGTTTCGTACCATGCATTATAGAGTGAGCTGACCAGCGCAACATTTTCGTGGTCGCCATTTTCGTCTAAATCTGTCAGAGAAGCAGTATTCGGAATTTCAGAATCAACCTGTGCAAATCCGTACATACAAAGACTAACAAGAAAGATTCCAATCAGTAGAATTCTTATTGATTTTGTGTTCTTCATCTTATCAGCACAACCTTCCTCACCTCATTCATCTTACCCGGCACGCTGGCATGTACTAAGTAAATGCCACTGGATAGATTTTCGGCATTGAATGTATATTTCCGGTGTCCGGCGGTATAATGACCATCCGCCAACAAAGCAATCTCCCGCCCTAAGATATCTAATACGGTTATTTTCAAGTCTGATGGAATCGGCAGACTGATTACCACCGACAGGTTAGGATTAAATGGATTTGGATAGGTTGCTATACCGAACTTTCTGGGAAGAGCGACTTTCTTTCCTTCAGAGACACCCACATTTGATTCGAGTGTGAAATTGAAAGTTGAATCGCTTTCAATTCTATGCCTTTCTGACACCGCTTCAACCAGCCATTCAACATTGAGTTCACCCGACCAGCTTTCGATACCAAGTTCGGATGGAATGTCAATACTGAAAACGGTATCGGTCGAACCGGTAAAGTTAAGTTCTTCCTCGGAATTATCCTCGAACGTCACGGTTATTGCTAAATCATAAGCAACATCCTCACCGGGATCGGGATCAACGGAACTCTCCCATACCAGCTCAATCAGGTAGGGATCAGCTAAGGGTATAATTGAATTGTCTTCCGGTAACAGCAGGTTAAAATTGGAGGGAGGTTCCTGTATCGTTACCTCGAAACTCCAGGTCTCACTCGCCCAGGTACCATCCGTATTGGTGTCACGTGCATGAATTGTCCAATAATAAACGACCTGGTCGGGTGCATCGAAGGTATATTCAGTATCTCTCAAACCTGTTCCGATAGCATCTCCCAAATCATCCGGATTGGTAGAGACGTAAACATCATAAACGATTTCATCATCCGGATCGGGATCGGTTGTTTCGTTCCAGGTAAGCTCAACCTGGGTGAACATCGATATCGAACCGCTGTCAGGTGCTGCCAGGCTGAATGCTTCCGGTGGATCGGGTATCTCGGTATTGAAGGACCAGGTTGTATCAGACCATATAACAAACTCCTGATCTTCAGCCCGCACCTTCCACCAATAATCTGTATCATCTTCGAGGTTATCAATTAGAATAGTAGTGGCCGTTCCGGCGTCAATCTCTGCTGGATCGGTAAAATCTTCATTATCCGCAAGGAATACAGTATAGCTGATTTCGTCTCCATCGGGATCTATCGACTCACTCCAATCAAACATGCATGAATTACTGTCGATTAACGCATCATCTTCAGGGCTGATCAAGGTGAAACTGCCGGGTTGGTGCGGATTAAGATCATTCTCATACCAGGCTAATTCACCGGCATCCCATCCGGCGCCGACGATATCGATGTCATCGTCACCGTCAATGTCTTCCGCATAAATAAATGAGACTCCATCGAAATTTCCGATGACTGTGTTTTCGGTAAAATCCTGATCACCATCGTTTTCAAACCATGCAATATCATCGTCTATCCATGCAGCACCTACCACATCGACATCATTGTCATTGTCCATGTCAGCCGGATATACAGACCATGCTCCATCAAAGGTGTTTGAGATAGTGTTCTCGGTGAAATCCTGGTCGCCATCATTCTCCCATCAGGTGATTAAGCCGCCCCCGGTTTCACCAGCGCCGAGCACATCAATGTCGTCGTCTCCATCAACGTCAGTGGTATATACGCAAGCGGCTCCACTGAAAGTTGTGTCGATAAGGTGTATTGTGAATTCCTGGTCACCGTCGTTCTCCCACCATGCAACCTGGCTGTCATTATAAGAGGCGGAAAGCACATCCGTATCGCCGTCACTGTCCAGGTCCGAGGCAAATACCGAGTAAGGATCACTGAATTCATCGGTAATTACATGCCTGTCGAAAGCCATGTCTCCATCGTTTTCCCACCATGCCACCATGTTGCTGGTATAAGCGCATCCTACAACATCGAGGTCGTCGTCACCGTCAACGTCTATTGCACTAATAGATGAAGAACCGGTAAAAACACCGTCTATCAAGTGTGCCGCAAAGTCCTGGTCGCCGTCATTTTCCCACCAGTTGACACTACCGGCGGTTTGTGCTGCACCGAGTACGTCAACGTCATCATCTCCGTCAAAATCAAGCGCAATCACCCACCACGGACCGACGAAATCCCCGGTTATGACATGCTCCTCAAAATCCTGATCACCGTCGTTTTCCCACCAGCTAATCTCATCATTTCCATAAACTGCGCTCAGCAGATCCATATCATCATCGCTGTCAACATCAGCAGCATAAACAGAAACTATATTAGTGAGACCGTTATCAACGGTATGTTCGGTAAATTCGATCTGCGCAGAACAGAGTGAGGCAAACAATAAAAAGGCGGGTACAAATAATACTCTTACAATAAATCGCGACATCTTTGTAATCCCTTCTGTAAAAACCATGAATGCGGATTATTTCAAAACCAGATTAATGCGAATATTAATATACAATTATTTGTGATGTCATTTCAGCAAAACAACCTTTTTTATTTCATTCATCTTGCCCGGTACACTAGCATTGATGAAATAAATACCGCTTGAAAAATTGGATGCCTCAAATACAACATCATGATATCCTGCGTTAAATCTTCCCGAGGTAAGTTGAGCTACTTTTTGACCTAAATAGTTGTAAACAGAAATATTTAAATGAGAGCTAAATGGTAATTCAAATTGGATTTTTATATTTGAATTGAATGGATTGGGATATGCTGATATAATTTTGAAATTATTTGCTTGTGTAAAAATGTTCTTTTGGTCAATATCCCACCAGTTTTCTGCGTTCAGCGCGAACGGTGCTCGACAAAAGGTCGTATATTCGTCAGAAATCGCCTCCACCCTCCAAGTTGCATCAATAAAATACATGTCAGGATCGAATCCAGGAAAGTGATCAATAAAATCTATATATAAAGAAGTATCATTTATGCCAGTGAAAACTAATACTGTATCGATAAAATTCCCTTGGTTATAAAATGTTAAGTCAAAATGCAGGTCATATTCCGCTGCATCATTGGAGCTCTCCCATACGAATTGGTATGCTGGATCTAATCCATATATCAAGTCTTCGTCAGGTTCAATCAGACTAAAGCTATTATCAACTTCTGGATTGGGAATGTTTTCCAACCAGACAAATCCTCCATCCCAGTCTGCACATACAACATCAAGATCATCATCAGAATCAATATCGATCAAGCTACTTTTATCCCTCAAAAAAGTGTACCCTGAAATTGTATTTCTTTCAAAACCTAAATCGCCATTGTTTTTCCACCAGATTATATCAGCTAATTCCGTTGATACTAAAATATCTTTGTCGCCATCGGAATCCATGTCAGCCGGTATGTTATAATAAACGTTTATATATCCGCTATTCCAAATCACATTCTCTTCGAAGTTTCCATTACCTGTGTTTTCATACCAGGCAATTCCATCATGCGTCGTGGGAGAAGTTAACAAATCTATATCCCCATCTGAATCAAAATCAGTCGGAAATACAGCATTTATCCCCCAGGGCGTTGATTCCACGATTGTATGATAATCGCCTTCTAAATCCCACCAAACTACTAAACCGCCATAAGTCCTACCAATAATCTCTTCAAACCCATCATCATCAATGTCAGCAGCACTTACAGATATACCGCCAGAGTTAATTCCTCTCAATAAATGCCCTAGGGAGTTTCGGTTATTAAGTCCGTTCCACCATCTGAAACAATCTGGTTCTGAGGATTTTACAGCCACAATATCAAAATGGCCATCATCGTTAAAATCAGTAACGTGTATGCCTCGAACTGTGCTGAACGTATTAGCAATAGGATGAGAAGTAAATATTTGATTACCGTCATTTTCAAACCACGCAATATCACCAGAGTGATATGAGGCGACAATCATGTCTATATCATCATCGTTATCAAAATCTTCCGCTAATATGTTGTTATATCCAAGGGAATCTTCGACAGGTTGAGTAGTAAAATTTTGGTTACCGTCATTCTCCCACCAAGTAATACTGCCAGTGTCAGCGTAAAAGTGTGAGGTAATAACATCAATATCTTCGTCACTGTCTAAGTCAACTGCGACTATTGAACCATTCACATCAACCGTGTTTGGCGAAGAGTGTTTCACGAATCTGATTTGTGCGGATGCACTCGTGAAAACCATCAATGAAATCAAAATGATAATTGTATAAGATTTACTCATCATTTAGCACAAATTGCCCGGTTCGGAGACCCGTGCCTACCTGATTACCTTAATAATACAACCTTTCTGACCTCATCCATTCTCTCTGGCACAGTGGCGTTGATGAAATAAATACCACTGGAAAAATTAGATGCATCAAAATTAATTGGGTGGTAGCCGGGGGAATATTTACCGTTCGCAATAGCTGCGACCTGCTGACCATGAATGTTGAAAACTGTGACTTTCAAATCAGATCTGGCAGGCAGACTGATCGATATTGTTACATTGGAATTAAAAGGATTGGGGTAAACATTACTGATCTCGAATTTTTCAGGAATTTTATTTGATGCCCTGGGTTCATCAACATCGAAAATCTGGTCAGTATTCATGTAATAAAGTCTTGTAGAATCATCAACTTCTGAGTATTCACTCCATACGACATAGAATGCTGATCCTCCAGGACCTGGATTCATTGAGGTATATCCATATTCTTCCTGTTCGAACCGAAATTGTGTAATTTGCCCTTCAACAGCCATATCGTGAACCATGCTGTCTGCGCCAAACCAGCAAATTTGATCCGATCCGTCATCATCCTGCACCCATGCTACATTCCAATCAGGGACTGATTCTCGAAAAATCCAGCTCCTTCCTCTTCGTGGTGCACATATCATCCTGGGTGGTTGTATAAATTCTACTTGAGCAAGGGTATATACGTTATCATCATCAACTCTCCATAAATTCAGATTGTAAACATCTTCAGATACCTCAATGAAGTACCAGATCAAGGATTGATCAATTTCCAGGTAGGCAACATCAGTTATGTGTCCGATCATCGAATCTGGTACAATATGAGAAAAAAGGATTGTATCAGGATCAGCGATTCTTAAATTGACTATTCTGAACCGCACCAGTCCGGTTGAATCATCAAGTAACCATGTTGCGCTATTGTGTGACATTCGTGGCGCGGCGGTTATCACAGGAAAACGTCCCAACCTCCTTGCCGCATCAGATGAAGTAAATTTTTCGTAAATAGTCACTGAATCATTTTCATCTGGGATAGTGCTGCCCAAAGCTACGCTTTCCCACTCAGAAAGTTCGATTGAGTAAATCCACTGCATCTCCTCAGGAAATACATAGTAATCATAATAATTTTGAAATACAAAACCGGTTCCTATAGAATCAATATATGCGATGGGGGGCAAGACAGTACGAAGTGGAAAAACGGTTCTATAGTCAAATGGAACAGAAAATTGCAACCCGTTTTCATAACCATAAGGATCTGAGGTCGGAAGTATAATTTTAATTAATCCACTATCAGGATGCGAAGTATAAACTGATAAATTTGAATAATTATATTCCGGAAATGGTTGGATAAAGGGAGTACCGGATTCCCATGCTCTACCTTCGCCCTCCCAGGTCAAAATCAATTCCGGCTCCTGGGCATTCAGGGTGCATGTTAGAAGAATAGCTGATAATACCAATGTAAAAAGACGCATTATTCCCTCCAGAATTGTGTTATGCCGTTAAATCTGCCTGAACCAGAATCAATTCTTTAACATTCAAATAGTAGGTCAGGGTTTCAGAACTGTCTCTTAGTCACATCTTTTGATTCATATTCAGAGAAATCTATTGGTTCACTTTGGCCTGCTTGAGCAGGCTGGTCTTCGCACCCAGCTTTAGCTGGGGTGGAAACGGTTGATCCAAATTCGCAGCACGCTTTAGCGCGCTTATTATGAATGACTTCAGTCGGTTGTTTGGTTAATCAAGGCTCATATCTAAAGCCACGCTGAAGCGCGCTCTACAGATTGTTGATCTCTCTACACCCCTGCTGAAGCAGGGTGCAAAGAAGTACCGGCTGAAGCCCGGAAATGCTGTAAATTATAATTGATTTCATACCAATGAAGCTTTTAATATCATCAATCACATGAATAATAATATATTATGACCACTTCGCGAGATGTCATTAAGAGACAGGTCTCTGAACCGGGCTTACCTATTATCTTAATAAAACAACCTTCTTCACTTCATTCATTTTTCCCGGTACATTGGCATGGATGAAATAAATTCCACTGGAATTTCCTGAGGCATCAAAAACGATATTATGATAACCGGAGTCGTATCTGCCTGAGGCTAAATGAGCTACTTTTTGACCAAGGATATTGAAAGCTGACACCTCGATTTCTGCGCTCTGAGGTAGTCCTATTTTGACGGTTGTTGTATTATTGAATGGGTTTGGATAGATTTCAGATAGAGAAAATGTTGAAGGAATGAAAGTTTCTGATGCTGATACTGAAAATTCCCAGTCGAGATCAAATAGATATAAACGGTGCGTTTCTGCCAATGCAAGATGATCATTCGCAAACGCCAGATAACCATCAAATCCTTCGTAATAACCATATTCAACTATACTGTCCGGATTAGACAAATCCAAAACCTTCAGAACTTCATCCGATATTGAATAAGCAAGAAAATTTTGATAGCCGGCAAAATACCTACACTCATTAAATTCAAAATAAACAACAGTGGAACTTGAAATATCCGAAGGATCGGTCATATCCAGTACAGTTATCGACTCAGGACTACTAAGTCGATAAATATGATCATCATAACAGTATACCTTTCCTCCGCTTATACCATATGGAGTGTCACCAGTAATTAACACAGGTCTTTCCAAATCGGAAAAATCAAAAGTATATATTGTATCATAACCGGCTGCATATATTTTTGGATAATCCATCGTTATCCAATTTATAAATATACTCTCGAATGTGTAAGAATATATTTCATCAGGATCAGAAGCATTCTGGAAATCGTAGATCATAAGATAACTGTTCCCGTTGTTACCATTATAATATCCTAGATAAACAAGACTATCCCTGACAAAAAACTGAATGTTCCTGGGAAATTCTTGCAGTTCACCTATTAATTCGGGTGATGATGGATTGGAAATATCATAAACACTCAGGTTATCTTGTTGATGTTGATTGTTCATAATTGATGAAAGATATAATCGATTCCCCACCTTCTGACAAGCATCTACAGGAGTTTCAATCCTTCCAGTTTCAATAGGCATCTCCGGATTACTGATATTTACAAGACGCAAACCGTAATCAATCCGTACAAATATCATCGAATCCGATCCAAAAAGATTCCTGATCCTGCCACCTCGAATAAATGTATCTATCAGTGTCGGTTCAAATTGATCGGTGATGCTATATAATGAAAGTCCATTGCCATGTCCCAAATAAAGGATAGGATCTTTCACACCTAATTGAGCGGATGGAATACCTGTTTCAAGGCTGTTTTCCAATTGAAGATTTGCCGGATCCGAAATATCGTAGGTATGCAGACCAAGTGAATCGGTTACGTAGGCAGCTGCTCCGTTAACTACAACATCATCGTAAAAATCAAGCGTGTAATCCCCACCTATTATTTCAGGATTGACCGGATCAACAATATCAACGGTTGAAAAGAATCTTGGACCGGTAATATATACATGGTTTCCTGTCACGTCGAAATTGGAGGTTCTGCTAATTTGAACACTGTCAATCGCTCTTGATTCACCTAATTCTTCAAGAAAGTTACCTTCACTAAGTGAATAAGTATATATTCCGTGATAATCTAAAACTACAAAGACAGAATCGTTAAATCCAAAATCCAAAAGAACGTCTTCTGTCCAGATATGGCCCACTGAATCCGGATTCAGTGGATCTGAAATTTCATATACAGTAATACCGAAATCTAAATACATTGGATCTAAGGGGTAAGAACCTGTAAACAGAAAATCGTTGTGAATGGATAATGGTTCAAACCAATAATAGGATCTATAAAGTGTTTGATCTATTACCGGATCTGATCTATCCGAAATATCAACTATGTAAATTCCCGTACCATAATCAGGAAAATCATAACTTGCTACATAAAGAGCATCACCTAATAATGCCGCATTGAAGATATTAATATTCAATTCACCAACGACTTCCAGTTCTCCCTGCTCTGTAATTTCAACAATTTTCAAACCACTCTGCCCTGTACTCAAATACAAATAGGAAGAGTCCATTTCCATATCAAAAACTGTTCCCCATAGATCATACATTCTGGAAACCACAGAGAGGTTCAGGCTGTCCTGTGCAGTTGAAACCACTGGAAAGAAGAGAAGCAACAATAAACTCATAATGCGCATGACATTCCCTCCTATGGAACGAAATTCACACTTTTACATGAATAATGACTAACTATATATATAATTTCATGTTGAGCAATAGTTAAGCCAATCACCTGACAAGCGCAATCTTCCTAACCTCATTCAGCTTGTCCTGTACATTTGCATGGATGAAATAAATGCCACTGGAAAGTTCCGAGGCATCGAATGTGAAATTCTTGTTTCCTGCCTGGTAATGTCCCCGGGCAATAAGCGCAACTTGTTCACCAAGAAGGTTGTAAACAGATATCTGCAAATCGGATGATCGGGGTAGTTCGATGTTGACTGTCAGGGTTGAATTGAACGGATTCGGGTATGTAGTCATGCTGAATATTTCCGGGATGTTTTCAGAAAATCTGTTCACAATATTTATGCGAGGCTCGACAGAAAAACTGAACGGTTGATCGCATTCGACAGTGTCCGGTCCTGAATATCCAACAACCGACCAGTCCACCTCAAATGGTTGTTCCCAGTATTCCAAGTCAAATATTTCAGGCAGGTTTACAGTATATGCAGTGTCTTCGGTAATAGTGTATGGCAATATGAGTTCGCTGCCGTCATTCATAGTGATCCTGAAATTCAGCACATATCTCATTGTATCCATAATGTCGGGTTCAAACGATTCCTGCCAGGCTAAATGTATTTCAAGTGTTTCGTCGATCTGAATCGTTGATCCGTCTTCTGGATATAGCAAGGCAAAACCCAGGGGCGGTTCCTGCCAGTCAACGCGGAAGCTCCAGAGCTGGTTTGCCCAGGTTGCCATGTTTGCCGGATCTCTTGCCTGGATAGTCCACCAGTAAACCAACTGGTTTGGAGCATCGAAAGTAAGAGTGGTATTTTCCAAGCCCCAGTCAATTGGGTCGTCGAGGTTATTGGGATCGGCGGAAACGTAAACGTCATAAACAGCAACATCAAGAGAATCAGGATCATTCGCTACCTGCCATGAAAGCGTAATCTCTGTTTCTGTATAGAGCTGACCGCTATCAGGTGAAACAAGGTCAAATGAATCAGGTGGTAACGGATCGAGATCGCTCTCAAACCAGGCGATATCGTCTGAAGCAAATGCCGCTCCGAGAACATCTACATCATGGTCATCGTCGAAATCCACTGCATGGATCGATTGCACGCCATTGAAATTTGTCGTTACACTATGCTGTGTGAATTCCTGGTTTCCATCATTTTTCCACCAGGAAATCTCATCGTTACTCTGGGAAGCCCCTATAACATCAATATCTGAATCACGGTCAAAGTCACATGCAAAAACTGCTATTGCCGAATTAAAGCTTGTAGTGATAGTGTGACCGGTAAAAAGATGATTCTCACTTTGTTCCCACCAGGCGATCTCGTCATTATCCTCTGCTGCGCCAAGGATATCCAAATCTTCATCCATGTCAAGATCAGTGACAAATATCCCTTCAGCGCCTTCAAAATCTGTAGCTATAGAATACTCTCTAAAGAACTGGTTTCCATCATTCTGCCAGAGTTTGATGGCACAATCAATTCGTGCCGATCCCAGGATATCTATGTCTTCGTCATTATCGATGTCAGTTGCTAAAATTGAAGAAACGCCATCAAACTCTGCCGTTAAGATATTTGCGGTAAAGTTTTGATTGCCGTCATTCTCCCACCAGGTGATGTTATCGCCGACTCGTGAAGCCCCAAGTATATCCATATCATCATCACTGTCGATGTCGGCAGCAAATACCCGGTTAGCGCCATCATAATTACCGGTAATTGTATGTTCGGTGAAATCTTCGCTGCCGTCATTTTCCCACCAGGCGATTTCGTCATCAAGCAAAGCCGCACCAATTATGTCAAGATCATTATCACTGTCAAGATCGGCTACAAAAACAGAGATAGCGCCATCGAAATCATTTGCGATAGAGTGTTGAAGATAATCCTGGTTACCGTCATTCTCCCACCAGGCTATATCATCACCCATTCGTGCAGCACCGGCAATATCCAAATCGCCATCTTCATCAAGGTCAATAACAATAATTTCTTCAACACCGTCAAAATTAGTTGATACATTGTGTCTTGTAAAATTTATCTGGCTGAATCCCGGGTTACCTGTTAAATGGAATACCGATAAAAGGATTATCAAAATTATGAAACGTTTTTTTCCGTGCATTAAATCTCTTCCTTGCTTTGCGGGTTTCTAAATCAGCCTATAATATAACATTTTTCAATGACATATTCATTATCCTGCAAATCACCACTCACCGCAGCAGAATAATTTTTTTCAATTCATTCATTCTTCCGGGTACAATCGCATTGATAAAGTAAATTCCGCTGGAGAGATTTGATCCATCAAAAAAGAAACTCTCGGTACCTGCCTGATATCGTCCCCTGGCAACAATCGCAACCTGTTCACCAAGTACGTTATAAACACTGATTCGCAATTCAGAGGTTTGTGGTAATGCAACTTGAATACTTGTTTCAGGGTTGAATGGATTCGGATATATACTGATTATCTCAAACCTGGAGGGTAGATTGCCCGATATTTCTTGACCAACATCGTTTTCAATCGCATTGCCGTATAAAGAGACAACCGTCTCGTAATCATCAGGCAGATTGGATGTGATTGTCAGGGTACCATACCATTCAGCGATCTCTTCCGGTTCAAAAGTCACGAATAATTCATACTCGCCTGCCGGTTCTATTAAAACCATATCAGAGAAATCTACAGTGAAAAATTCACCTTCGATGGTTGCATCTGATATATTTAGTTCAGCGCTGCCGCCGTTGAACAGGGTGAATATCAGTTCGCCTCTTTCATCCAACTGGACTTCTCCGAAGTCCAAAGTATCGGGAGTCACAGTTAAGGCGGGCATACCAATTCCGGTCAACAGCACTGTAAGCTCGTCATTCTCCGGATCGTTGGAGACTATAGTCAGCTCTGCTTCCAATTCTCCTGCCGCCTCCGGTTCGAACAAAACAATGAAGTCAAGGGAATCACCGGGCTCAATCTCAAAGAATGGCTCAAAATCCATGTAAAAATAATCGCCCTCAACAGAAATATCCGTTATGATCAGATTGTACTCACCGTTGTTATATATAGTAATATTCTGTTCATCACTGTCACTTACAATCACTTCACCAAAATCCAGGGTGTCGGGATCGAGTGCTATTTCTGGCAAATGTGAAAATTCCGGGTAAGAAAGCACCAGCAGTTCGTTTTCAAGGTTGGTTAGATAGAGATTGAATATTCCGTTATTTTCCAGATAAGCGACATCAATGATATCATCATTCTCATTGGGGCGGTCAAAGTGTTCGTGTACCGCAAGCTCACCATCATCATCTTCCGCAAGTATATCAAAACCGTACTGCCCATTTGCGACTAATATGTAGTAGTCTTCATCAAATTCCACTATGTCCATGAACCTGGGTTCATGGTCTTCCTCATCCGGCGTCCATTCCCCCAATTCATTCAAGGATCCTTCATCATCCAGGGTGAAAGTTCGTACACCCGGAACAACTGAGACAGAAACAATTAATTCATCCTGAACTACTTTTGCAGCCACTGTCTGCACGTATTCATCATTTTCAGGATCAAAGTCATCCCAACGGTCAATCTCAACTAATTCATTATCTTCGTTGAGAATAAGTGCAATAAGCCCAAGTTCTTCGTCCGCGACAAAAACATATACATCTTCTCCATACTCAACTGCGGCAATATCCTGTGCGGAATTACCTTCCTCTACATCTTCGTCTTCCCAATGACTGCCAAGAACATATATACCTTCATTATCCTCGACAATCATGACCACGCCATTTGATTCCTCAGTCATGAATATGTATATATGTTCATCGATGTATAAAACATCAATCCGTCCGGCATATGCCTCATCCCATTCATTGGGTGGATGCCAGTCTCCGGCATTTCTTAATTCTTCGTCACCGTGATGCCTGACAATGTTAAGTCCGTTCTCACCATCAGCAAAATAGATATACAGATCGTCAAATTCTGCGTGGGTTTTAACTCCGTAAGAATCACTTCCATCCTCATCTGCCCAGCTTTCAACAAATGTGAGATCTCCCTCATCATCCTCGGCAAGCAATACCACCCCGTTAGCTTCCGCAGCAACAAGTACCAAAATTTCACCCTCAAACTCAATCGCATCTATTCCCACCGCTCCACCCTCATCCAACTGGTCTGGCCAGGGGAAATGACTTTCAAAAACAAGCTCAGCGGAGGCTGTTGATATCATAAAACTTAAAACAATAATAGCTTGAACAAAACACGAGTGCTTCTTCATCTTTATCTCCTTCAGGTTCATGTGTTTAACAACAATGTGAAGCCAATGTGACAATGCTTTAATATATAATTAACATTAAAATATCTTTATCTTATCAATATAATTTTCCTTACTTCATCCATATCTCCCGGCACTTCAGCATGAATGAAATAAATTCCACTTGGAAGCTCAGATGCCTTAATATTAAAACTATGGGTCCCCGGACTATAGTTGCCCTTGGTGATTCCTAATACTTGATGTCCAAGAATATTGAATAGGTTAATCTCCAGCAATGATAATTGCGGCAGATTTACAATAGTGGTAAAAGATGAATTAAACGGATTCGGATAGAAAGAAGTAATAGAAAATTTATCAGGTTTTGTTGAATGTGAGATTTCATGAACCGTCTCAGCTCCGTACTCATATGCTCCCATATCCGGCGCATCGCCAATATATTCATCCGGTGACATGTTCACAATAGTATCGCCCTCCCAGACGAAAAATGCAGTTCCAGCGTCTATGCAGGGTGAATTGGATTGAAGTTTTAAATCTCCTTCTTCAGCATTTGCAAACAACGGCTGGAGATCAATATTGCCCTCCAGCCAATTAATTATACTATTCATAGATGAGATAATGCCTTCTTCTCCAGCCTCTATATCAGAGTTGCTGACTGACAAAACGGGGGGTACAATTATAGATTCCAGCGTTATTTGAACTTCCGAGTTTCCCCATATTATCGAATTAACAATCATCAAGTCAGATTCTCGGCAAAAAATCCCCTCAGTTGTGAAGAATCCTTCATTATCAAAAATAGTAGTATTGATCAACTTGAGATCAGTAGGACCGTAGCAACTTATGCCTGCTCCACGATATGATTCATTTTCACTAATCACCACATTTTCTAAAGTCAATGTGGTGTAAAACGCGCAGAATATCCCTCCGGCATCATGTCTTGAATTATTGCTCCTGATTATCGAGTCAGTAATTCTCAGATTAGACTCTGTGACAGTAATCCCTCCGCCATATGAAGATGAAAAATTATCAACTATTGTAAGATTTGTCCACCATGAATGAGTCTCTTCGCAATAAATACCGGCTCCACTATAAGCGTTATTTGCGCAAATTATAAGATTTTTTAACACAGGATCAGAATTCCCGATATAAATTCCTCCACCCATAGTAAAAATATCCTGTTCTCTTCCTGAACCATTGGTGATTGTAAAACCATCAAGAACAGTTGTTTGATCTTCCCCACTTTCAAAAGTAACCACACTCCCACTGCTATCACCGTTTAAAACAGTCTGTGAAATATGGGAGGTATCGTTTGTAGTCATAAAAATTGATCCCACTACGATATTGTTACCGTTAAAATTTATTGTTTCCATATAGAGTCCCGTATCCACAAGAACTGTATCGTGTTCGGAAGCAAAATCTATCCCATCCTGGATGGTCGGTTGATCGACGGGGACATTGATAATCGTTGCCTGGATAGGAAAAGTGAGGTATAACAACAGGATAAGTATAAATGCTGGCTGCCTTTTCATCGTGACTCACCTCATGATATTGATTGGCGGTGTGGTTATTAAAAATTAAGAATTTTATTAAACAATATCAAGTGGATAACTAAATTTTATAACAAACCTGCAATTATGAACCTTCAATTCAGAATATATATTTTTTCAAATCCTGTTGAATTTCATACAGAGATGTAATTGTCAGATCATCACGGGCAGGGAAGCATTTTTCAATTATTTTGAACGAGGCTGATGAGATATGAAAAATAATTATAGATCTAAGAAATCGAGTAGGGTGAGGCGGAGTGATCTACTTCGCCTCATCCCTCTCACAGAACCGTACGTACGGTTCACGTATACGGCTCCTGTTTACTTTCCCTTGATATTTCAGACAGAACACCC
>Ga0075120_10000108_pt1 | contig 61744 bp, 50 predicted proteins | sample AntAceMetag02UKL_FD_69792 | JGI IMG/M metagenome (GOLD analysis project Ga0075120, IMG submission 69792) | Saline lake microbial communities from Ace Lake, Antarctica - Antarctic Ace Lake Metagenome 02UKL | ecosystem: Environmental > Aquatic > Non-marine Saline and Alkaline > Saline | place...
TTTCCTAATTCCTAATTCCTAATTCCTAATTCCTAATTCCTAATTCCTAATTCCTAATTCCTAATTCCTAATTCCTAATTCCTAATTCCTAATTCCTAATTCTTAATTATTTTTGGGGTCCCGATTTGCGGACGTCCTCCGTGGTGTCGTCAGCGTATTTTTTGAAATTCTCTATGAACCGTGCTGCAAGCTGCCGGTATGCGTTAAAATAGACTTCCCTGCTCGACCATGAACTTGCCGGATCAAGGACGTTGTCTGGAACACCCTTGCATTTTTTCGGCACTTCAAAACCGAAGATGGGATCCTTTTCATAAGGCACGTCGTCGAGTTTTCCATCGAGAGCAGCATTCAAAAGGGTACGGGTGTACTTGATACTAATTCTTTTACCCACGCCGAATTTTCCGCCGACCCAACCGGTATTCAGCAGCCAGGCGTTTACATTGTATTTCAGCATCTTTCTACGGAGTAACTCAGCATAGAAAGCGGGAGGATGCACCATAAATGGAGCGCCGAAACATGCAGAGAAGGTGATCTCCGGCTCTAATCCCAGACCAACCTCGGTTCCTGCAATTTTCGAGGTGTAGCCGGAGATGAAATGATACATCGCCTGTTCAGGTGAAAGCTTTGAAATCGGAGGCATTACACCCGAAGCATCACAGGTGAGGAAAATGATATTCTTGGGGTGTCCCGCCATCTTCTCGGGGACGGCATTATCTATATAACTGAGCGGATAAGACGCTCGCGTGTTTTCAGTCAGGGTCTCATCGTCCAAATCGATATTGCGTGTCACGGGATCGTAAATCACATTTTCAAGAATTGATCCAAATTTATGAGTACAGGCATGGATTTCCGGTTCCGCAGAGGCGGACAGTCGGATAACCTTGGCGTAACAGCCGTTCTCGATATTAAAAATACCTTCATCTGTCCAACCGTGCTCATCATCACCGATAAGATCCCGTTTCGGATCGGCAGAAAGGGTAGTTTTGCCTGTTCCCGACAGACCGAAGAAGAGCGCTGATTTACCCTTCTTGCCAACATTGGCGCTGCAATGCATGGAAAGTACACCCTGCAAAGGAAGCAGGTAATTCATCAAGGTGAATATTGTTTTTTTTATCTCACCACCGTACAGTGAGACTCCAACAAGCGCCATTTTCTTACCGAAATTCAGCGCGATATAGGTATTGGAATTCGTATTCTCGATCTGACGTATTGCCTTGAAATTAGGTGTGCAGATCAACGTAAATTCCGGGACAAATTGTTTGTATTCATCGGCTGTCCGTGGCGGAAGAAGCATATTTTTTGTGAAATGGCTCTGCCAGGCATGCTCCGTAATAACGCGAATCGGGAGTCGGTATTCAGGATCGGCACCGGCATAAACATCCTGCACAAAAATATCACGACCCTCAAGATAACCACTAACACGGATTAACAGGTCGTTAAACTTCTCTTCCGGGTAAGGGCGATTGTATTCACCCCACCAGATATTTTCATCGGAAGTCGGTTCCTTGACTACGTATTTGTCGTTGGCTGCACGCGAGGTATGTCCGCCGGTATTAACCAGTACAGGTCCACCGTTTGAAATGACTCCTTCGCCGCGGAACACGATCTCCTCATACAAAGCTTCTACCGGAAGATTCCAGTAAACTTTACGGAGATTGTACAGTCCATGCATTTTGACCGAATAAGCACTCGCCAGGGCGTTAGCGATTTTTTCCGCCGGTGTTTTTATATTTAATAAGTTGTTCACAGCCAGTCCCTCACCAGTTTCTTCTCGCCAATGAATAATTCGTTCGGCGATTCGGGATCTACGACCCATTTAATTCTTTCGATTCCAACCTTAATGTCCTTGACCGAGCCGCAGATACTCAATCTCAGGTATCCCTCTAAACCAAACTCTTTGCCCGGTACTGTTACCACCATGGCTTTTTCAAGTATCTGTTTAGCCAGGGCGACAGAATCATTGCTATATGCCCTGAAATCCGGCAAGCAGTAGAAAGTCCCTTCAGGTTTGGTGGTTTTAATGCCGGTAAAAGATTTCAACTCACTCATCATGATGTCACGGTTATTCTGCAGCATCATTTGCAGTGAGCCGATAGTGGACTGAATCCCGGTCAGCGCGCCTTCGGCAGCGGCTTGAACTACCGTTGACGTAGTTGTGGTAGTTTGCGCCTGGATATTGATCATTATTTCAACAAGTTTGCGCGGCGCTACAGCCCATCCTACCCGGAAGCCGGTCATACCGTACAACTTCGATACACCGTTCAGGGTAATAATACGAGAATCTTCTAAATCTTTATTAGTGTATGCATAAGGCGAGGGCCAGGTTTTTCCATCAAATATCAGCTTGTGGTATATATCATCAGATATCAGCCAGATACCTTTGGCTTCACAGAATTCAACGAGTTCAGCGATGAATTCTTCAGAATAAATGATTCCCGATGGATTATTCGGGCTGTTTATTATTATTGCCCGGGTGTAAGAACCCACCACCTGTTTGATGTCTTCCATTCGAGGGTGGAAAGAACCATCCTCGGGAGTGACAATCACAGGAATGCCATACACCATCTTGATCATTTCAGGATAACTGACCCAATATGGTGCCAGGACTATCACCTCGTCCTGTGGATTGAGAATTGTGTACAGGATATTCCACAGTGACTGTTTCGCTCCACTGGAGACTATCACGTTCTCAGGAGCTACAAGCTTGTTGTAGTTTTCCTCAGTATAGCGAATAATCGCTTTTCGTAACGCTGGTGTACCTTCGGTGGGAGTATATTTTATATCTCCCTCTTTGATCTTTGCGGCTGCACCGAGTATGGCAGTAACCGGAGCACGGTTCTTCGGTTCTCCAGCTCCAAGGTGAATAACCGGCTCTCCCTTGACACGAAGCAGGCGCGCCTGTTCGTTCATTGCCAACGTTGCCGACGCCGCAATCTGCCGTGCCTGCAAACTTAAGCTCATAAAAGATTCCTTCTATCTAAAAGGAGAAAAACTGTTTGAATTATACCTCGAGCTTGTATAAAAACGCACAAACTTTTGTATATTAATTCGAGCAGTTTTTTCTGGTGTTTGTTTATAACTAAGAATCAACATTCTAAGTCATTGTATGTCAATTATTAACATCGGTGTCTGGCGTATCTCCACCAGAGCAATAAAACTGAATTATAGAATGAAGTTAGTGAATAAAATAACAACCTGCAATACTTGAATGAGAATATGCTGTTTTTTTGAGTGTACTTTGGAAGTATTAATATTACATGATTTTTTCATGTTTGTTTGTTCATGAGTTGTTTATACAGTCAACTCCAGTCCTTTCGGGTGGGATTTGCTTGTAAATGCTTTTGCAGTAGAGACCACAAGCCTGTGCTTGGGAAGAATACAGTGAATAAAGAGTTTTTTTTTCTTGAATCTCAAATTTTCAATGGTTGTTTGGGAACAAACTCATACTGCTGTTTCGGTGATCTCCTCAGCAAATCCATAGGAAAAATCAGCAAAAATCTGAGTTACTACTATCCTTGGATTACTGATCTATGATTTTCACAAAAAATAGCAGAGCTTGGCAAAACATCCGTATTATGACGCTATAAACTTGTTGCTATTAAACTTATAAAGACCTACTCCTATTGACATGAACCGTTAGTTATACGAAACAGTAATTAGCGTACAAGGGAAAATTTTCTTATATTGCTTGCGACATTATTCTCAAGGATAGAAACGTTTAAAGTGAATTTTTTAAGCAGGGAGAGGGTTACATGGATTTCAGATTAACTGAAGAACAGGAGATGCTTCGTCAAACCGCGCGAGATTTTTCAGAGAAAGAATTGCGTGCCGGAGTCGCTGAAAGAGATGAGAAGGAGATATTTCCAGGTGAATATATCGAGCAGCTCAGTGAACTTGGTTTTATGGGCATGGTTGTTTCCGAGGAAAACGGCGGTACAGGATTTGACACGGTTGGTTATGTTGTCGCACTGGAGGAGATGGCTCGAATTGATCCATCAGTGGAAATTATCGTTTCTGTGCATAACAGCCTGCATATTTACCCGCTTGAGAAATTTGGCAGTGATTATATAAAAAAGGAATGCCTGTCCAAAATGGTTACCGGTGAATGGCTCGGAGCGTTCGCATTAACGGAACCCGGTTCAGGTTCCGATGCCGGGGCTATGAAGACAACAGCGGCAAAATCTGGAAATGAATGGATATTGAATGGCACAAAAAATTTCATCACTTCCGGATCAAATTGCGATGCTTATGTATTAGTAGCAGTGACCGATAAGGACAAAGGTGCTAAAGGAAGTACAGCTTTCTGGATTCCCCGGGAAACACCCGGTCTGATAGTAGGAAAACACGAAAATAAGATGGGAATTCGCTCGACGGATACGGTATCCATTTCGCTTGAGGATGCACGAATCCCTGAAGAATATATTATTGGAAAGCCTGGAGATGGCTTCAAGATAATGCTGACTGCATTGGATAGCGGCAGGCTTGGCGTCGCAGCACAGGGGCTTGGTATTGCCCAGGCAGCGTTGGAGGAATCATTAAGCTATAGCCAGGAAAGATTTCAATTCGGCAAACCGATTGCCGCATTCCAGGGAATCCAGAATAAAGTCGCAGATATGCAGATAAAGATCAGTCAGGCAAGATGGTCGTTATATCATGCTGCCTGGATGAAAGACCAGGGCGAGAGATACTCAAAAGAGGCAGCTATAGCAAAAGTAGCATGCAGTGAAGCTGCGATGTGGTGTGCTAACCAGGCGGTTCAGATTTTTGGCGGTTATGGCTACTGCAAAGATTATCCTGTTGAAAGGATGCTCCGCGACGCTAAGATTACAGAGATTTATGAAGGAACAAATGAAATTCAGAGAGTGGTAATTTCAAGAGCTTTGTATGGAAGATAAAAGCTGCTGAATATTATTATGAGATTAGTTATTACTTTTCTGTTTTTTGAAGTTATTTATGTCTCTATTATATCTTTGCCGACATGCAGAATCAGTAGCAAATGCTGAAGAGTGGGTTTCGGGTTGTTCCGATGTTCCATTGACAGAAAAAGGATATCTACAAGCGTCTGAATTGGCGGAGGCATTAAGTAGGGATGGGACGCTGAAAAATATTATCAGCAGCGATTTAAGCCGGGCAAAAAATACAGCGGAAACAATTCGAGAAAAACTGGGTGGGGAACTACTCCTTGACAAAGATCTGCGTGAACGTGATTACGGGCAGTGGACGGGAACTCCTTACCAGGTAGCTTTTGTCGAACGAAAGGCAGAATGGGAACGTCTGCGACAGCATGATGATATTGCACCGCCAGGTGGTGAAACTCAAGCTGAGCATCGTGTGAGGATTTTCAGGGCACTAAAACGTGCTCACAGAAAATGGCAGCATGGATTCATAGTAGTCACGCATCGAGGTGTTATCAGGCTGTTATTTCAAACATTGGGAATCATGGAGGATGGAAAAATACCATCGCCTCCAAATCCGCCCATGTTTATAAAGGTGGATTGGAAACCGTAATGGTTTCTTCAGATATTCAGTTTGGGATCAGTAATTCTTGAGTAAAATGTTTACGAAAATAAATACTTGAACATACATATCGGAGTTAAAGATGGGTTTTGATGGATCAGGTTTTATCTGGATGAACGGAAAATTAGTTCCCTGGAACGAAGCAACTATTCCCGTGGGTGCACACGTTATTCATTATGGGTCATCTGTTTTCGAAGGTATTCGAATGTACCACCAGGAAGCCGGTGAGCATAAAAGTGTGGTTTTCCGTCTCCGCGAACATATCCAAAGGTTATATAATTCAGCAAAAATTTACAACATGACCCCGGATAACCTAAGCGATGACAGCCCTCACGCACAATCGGGCGAATTTCTGAAATACTCGATCAACGACGTGCTTGATGCATGTGTTGAGACGCTAAAGGCAAATGGAGATCGAGATGCATATATCCGTCCTGCTATATATAGAGGGTATCATAGTTTAGGCGTCGATCCACGAAATTGTCCGGTTGACGTTTTTGTAATGACCTGGCGTTGGGGAAATTACCTTGGAGCTGAAGCCCTTGAACAGGGCGTGGATGTCGCTGTTTCCTCATGGACAAGAATGGCACCCAATACTTTTCCTGCTCTTGCTAAATGCGGCGCGAATTACATGAACAGCCAATTGATAAAACTTGAAGCTATCCGTCACGGTTATGTCGAAGGAATTGCTCTTGACACTATGGGTTATGTTTCTGAGGGATCAGGTGAAAACATCTTCATATATTTAAAGGACCAGAAGGCGATATATACTCCACCGCTCGGCAATAGCATCCTGCCGGGAATTACACGCGATGCCCTGATAAAGTTACTAAATGATATGACTGATGCGGGTGAAATTGACGCGAAAGTCGAGGAACATATTATACCCCGCGAAATGCTCTATTTGGCTGATGAGGTTTTCTTCTGCGGTACAGCATCGGAAGTTACACCAATCCGGTCAATAGACGGCAAAAAAATTGGTGCCGGAAAGCGTGGAGAGATAGCCGGAAAATTACAGGAGAAATTCTTCTCAATCATCAACGGTGCAAGTGAAGATACATATAATTGGTTGACTGCTGTTGAAATTGACTGATTTTTCTTCTTTGAAGCATGAATGAGTTGTGATTAAATTGTACCCGGAGTTACAGCAGAAATTAGTTCCGGATTGAATGATAATATTTACAGACGCAAGTTTCAGGCAGTATCCAGGCGTTAAGTTATGGGTTTTTGAAAATGCAGGTTGGAGCAACCAAGAGTCGCCATGAGGCGCGGGAAAGAGCTCTTCAGGTTCTTTATGCAGTTGAGGTCGCGGAACATGTTCCCGAAAAGGCATGCGACGAATTGCTGAATGAAGGTGAAGACCGTTATCTGGATTTTGCGCGAACTCTTGTTTTGCTTGCCGTTGAGCACTGTGAAACGATGGATGAACTCATTCGTGATAAAGCTCAACGCTGGGATTTCAATAGAATCGCAATTCTTGATAGATTAATACTTCGCCTGGCGCTTTGTGAGTTTTTTTATCTTCCGGATGTGCCTCCCAAAGTAACAATCAACGAAGCAATCGAAGTAGCCAAAGAATTCAGCACTGAACAATCCGGTCGATTCATAAATGGAATACTTGATGCTGTTTTCGGCGAAAAAGAAGCGGATATTCGAAAACTGAAGAAATCTTCTGTTATGGGAGATTCTGATAAAGCTCTTGAAAAAACAACGAAAAAAAAGAAATCAACTTCAAAAGCAAAAGCAAAAACAACAAAAGCAAAAGCAAAAACAACGAAAAAAACAACATCGGAAAACAAAATAGAACCCAAGGAATCCTGACGGTTTGATATTCGCAATTATTTCTGACATCCACGGCAATTTACAGGCGTTAGAAAAGGTACTCAACGATATAGAGTCGAGAAAACCCGACCGTGTAATATGTCTTGGAGACCTGGTAGGATATGGCGCTAACCCGAATGAGGTCATTGATAGGATACGCCAATGCGCTGATGTTGTTTTAGCGGGAAATCATGACCATGCGGCAATTGGACTAACAGATATAACCGTCTTCAATCAGTTTGCTTTCAATGCTGCAATCTGGACTCGAAAAATCCTCACCCCTGAGAATCACGAATACTTGACATCTGTACCATTCACGCACAGCGAAGATGATCTTTATTTTACCCATGCGAGCCCGCATAATCCGGAGGATTGGCATTATATTTTCACCCGGTACGATGCCGAATATGCTATGGAGCATGCGCCGACCGGGATCGTTTTTATTGGTCATACCCATGTACCGAATGATCACCAGACAAGAAACGGCCGCTTAATAAATGTCGGATCAGTTGGGCAACCGCGTGACGGCGACCCGCGTGCGGCTTATACGCTGTTCGATAACCAGACCGGAGAACGCCGACTGATACGTCTTGATTATGACATAAAATCCGCAGGAAAAGCAATCCTCAAAGCCGGCTTACCCAAATTCTTAGCCGAGAGGTTAGTCAAGGGAAGATAAACTAGTCTGGTTGAAACTGGTTGATTGATGTATAATTCTGAAACTGATTGATAGATGTACAATTCTGAAATATGTTATTTACGTAGTTTAACCCGGCTTCAGCGGGTTATTCTTTGCACCCGGCTTCAGCCGGGGTGTTGGGTTGAAAGCTACTGATATAGCGCGCTTTAGCGTGGCTTCTCGAAAGTATATTTATAAACATCTTTTCGATACCCTACCTTTACGACAAGAACACTCTTTTCCTGATCATCTATAGCATAAACAATCCTGTACCAACCTGACGTACTCGACATCGAGCCTGCTGAGACAGCTTCTCACATCCAGGCGGACGTGGATCATCAACCAGGGATTGAATTCGACTCACAACCATCTGTCGATCCTTCTTCCGGCTTATCCGCTCGATCTCTTTCACAGCCGAGGGTTTTACCAGGAGATTATATCTTCCCATCGCTCTTGAGCTGATTCAGGACGTCTTCAAAGGCAAGGTTGGGTTCCGCCGATCTTTCCTCGAAAGCAGCGATATCTTCTAAATCCTCGAGTAAGCTCTGACGAACTGCATCATTCACTAAATCAGATATGCTTCGATCCGTCTCAGCGGCTTTGATACGAATCGCACGATGAAGCTGAGGATCAAAATAGACGGTTGCTCTTTTTACTTTAGTAGCCATGAATGTAAATATAACCTCATCCAGACCTAATTCACCCAATCTGCTGAGAGATCATTCGCTCCATTAACTTATTGGTTATATGAATAAAACTGGATTTTGATAGATGCTCAGTGGTATATTTAGTGGATGCTGTTATAACTACTCCTTCTAACTGGCGACACCGCATACAGTATTGCTCGCATTATATGAGCGCGGTTGAGGTTAGATATAATCTTAGAATAAGGAGATCATCATGAAACTTACCTTCATCATACCCTGACTCCCTCAATTACAGGAGAGAAATACCGTGCATTGAATTAGTACGGGCTTTTGATATTGAGGGAGAATACCTGATTTTTATCATTATAACCAAAAATTTAATCTTGGAGTTGAAGATGTCTGACAAAAACACAGGCGGCGGAAGAACTCCCAATGATCAGCGGGCCGACGTTAAGAATCCGAACAATTCGGATTACGTTGAGGATCAGATCAACAGGGATAGTCAAGCTGCAGAAAAGGAAGACAAGTAACATCTACTTGTGAGCCTTGTGTGCATGCACCATCTGAGTGCATGCACATTATTTTCTAGGGAGATCTACAATGAAAATTCTTCAGATCATACATGGTTATCCAATGCTTTATAATGCTGGATCGGAAGTCTATACTCAGACACTTTGCCATGGTCTTGCGTCATCAAATGAAGTATTCGTGTTTACTCGCGAGGAAGACCCTTTCAAAAAAGACGCAAACCTGATCGTAACGAGTGACGGTACGGATAACCGAATCAAACTTTACTTAATTAACAATCCAAGGAACCGTGACCGTTACAGAGTTCCTGAAATTGATAAGGTTTTCATCCGTGTGCTTGATGAAGTGAAACCTGATATCATTCATATTGGTCATATGAATCATCTGTCAACATCTTTGGTATATGAAGCTGCCATCCGTGGGTATCCGATTATATTTACTCTTCACGATTTCTGGTTGATGTGTCCGCGTGGGCAGTTCATGCAGATGTTCCCCCAAGATAAGACTGATCTGTGGAAAGCCTGCAAAGGACAGGATGACCGGAAATGTGCTGAACGATGTTATGCCCGATATTTTTCTGGCTCAACAATTGATTGCGAAGAGGATATCGAATACTGGTCAAGTTGGGTTGCAAGACGGATGAAGCACATTCATGAGATGATCGAGCACATTGATTTGTTCATAGCGCCATCAAAATATCTTCTGAATCGACACATATCTGAATTTGGAATTCCTTCTTCTAAACTGGTTTATCTCGATTACGGATTTGATCATAACCGGCTGATGAGTCGGGAACGAATGAATAGTGAACCTTTCACATTCGGATACATCGGAACACATATTCCTGCCAAAGGCATACAAGTGCTTCTTGATGCCTTCGGAAAACTTGCAGGTGAAACAAGATTACGAATTTGGGGTAAACCTCGTGATCAGGCAACGGACGGACTAAAGAGGCTGGCGGAGAGACTGCCTGCCGCAAATTATGATCAGATTAAATGGCATTCAGAGTATCAGAACCAGAATATCGTTCGTGATGTTTTCAATCATGTTGACGCAATTGTAGTTCCTTCAATCTGGACGGAAAATTCTCCACTTGTTATTCATGAAGCTCAGCAGGCGCGTATTCCGGTTATTACATCTGATATCGGAGGGATGGCAGAGTATGTCAGACATGAAGCTAATGGCCTCCTGTTCAGGTATCGTAACAGTTTATCACTTTCAGAGCAGATGCAACGTTTCATTGATGATCCGGCACTTGCGAAAAGATTAGGTGAAAGAGGATACCTTTATTCAGAAACTGGAAATGTCCCTCATATACAAGAACATGTTGAATTAATCAATCATCACTATCAACAGGTGATCACTAATCGTAAAACATCAAAAACTGAGCATCGTTCGGGACCATGGAGGATCACATTTGATACTAATCCTGATACTTGTAATCTGCATTGTATCATGTGTGAACAGCATTCAACATATCGGAAACACAATTTTAATCAAATAAACAGACACCGAATCATGCCATTTGATATGATTGAACGTGTGGTAAAAGAAACTGTGCCAAACGGTTTACGGGAAATTATTCCTTCTACAATGGGTGAACCTTTATTATACCCTGACATAGAAAGGATCATTGAATTATGTCGTGAGTATAACCTGAAATTGAACCTCACAACGAACGGGACATTCCCGAAACACAGCGCTGCAACCTGGGCTGAAGAAATTATTCCTATTAGCTCAGATGTGAAAATATCAATGAATGGGGCTTCACGGAAAACACAGGAAGCCATCATGGAGGGATCAAATCTGGAAAATACTCTCAACAATATTCAAACATTTTGTAGTATTCGTGATGAGCTCAAAATTAATGGCACTAACGGTTGCAGAGTCACACTCCAACTCACTTTTCTTGAGAGAAACATGCATGAAATTACAGATCTCGTGAAAATGGCTATTGATATGGGAGTTGATCGTGTTAAAGGTCATCACGTCTGGACTCATTACCCTGAACTTGAACAACAATCGCTCAGAAGAAGTCCCGAAGTTATTAAGAAGTGGAATGATGTAGTAAGGGAGAGTGCTAGGATTGTCAAATCAAAGTTCCTACCCAATGGAAAACGTCTGATTCTTGATAATTTTAATACTTTGGAAAAATCAGCAACAGATGATATTCATCAAGGAGGACGTTGTCCATTTCTCGGACACGAAGCCTGGATCAATACAGAAGGGAGATTTGATCCATGTTGCGCACCAGATGACTTGCGCCGTGGATTGGGAAGTTTCGGAAATATATGCAATGAAAGTTTCATGGATATCTGGCGAAGTGAAGCATATAAGAATCTTATCAGAACTTATCCGACCAGATCATTGTGTATTTCATGCAATTTGCGTAAACCGGCGGAGGAATAATGATTGACTGGAGAAATACGTGTATAGCAGAAGATTATTCTTATCATCTGTACCAGGGAAAAGAATTTTACAAGTACAGATTTGATCATGTCCTGAAATATCATCCACCCGGATTTGCTGCTGTCAGTCGTGACGGGATGGCATGGCATATTGATGCTACAGGTAAGGCAGCATACAGTAGCCGGTATCTAAGGACGTTCGGCTTCTATGATGAACGCGCGGCTGTAGCGGATCAACAAGGCTGGACACATATCATCACGGATGGAAACACCCTTTATACTCAAAGATACTGCTGGTGTGGGAATTTTCAGGAGGGACTATGCACAGTAAGAGATGAGGAGGGCAACTATTTTCATATTGATCATACAGGAAAAGAAAAATACTCAAAAAGATGGAGATATACAGGGGATTTTCGAGATGGAATAGCAGTTGTTCAGAGTATCGAAGGGCTGTCATCTCATATAGTTAAAGAGGGAAGCTTGCTGCATGGTCGCTGGTATCAGGACTTGGATGTCTATCATAAAGGAATTGCAAAAGCAAAAGACATCGATGGCTGGGTGCATATTGATAAATCTGGCAAACCGCTATATCAAAGAAGATTCTATATGATTGAACACTTCTATAATGGTCAAGCACGTGTTGAGAATTTTAATGGAAGCCTTGAGATAGTTGCTGAAGATGGAAATACCATAAAATCACTACGTCCTGCCACTAAAAGTGCGTTTTCTGAACTTTCCTGGGATATGGTTGGCTTCTGGAAGACCGAGACCATTGCGGCAGCAGTAAAATCGTGTATTGCAGAAGCATTGCCAGGAACAGATACGACCGTGTCGAAGTTGTGCAGAATGCCCATACACAACACTCAAAAACTTTTGAGAGCATTAGGTGAACTTGGGATTGTGGACTGTATGAGCACAGGTGAATGGCAATTGACAGAGAAAGGGCAGTTCCTAAAAAGGGATCACCAGTTGACACTTGCTGAAGCTGCCTTGGAATATGCAGGAGCATTGCAGACGCCATGGAAAGATCTTCATCATGTTTTGATAAACAACGATAATTCTTCAGGGGAAATCTTTAAAGAAATAGCTAATGACTCGACAAGAAAATATACACATCATAGAATGCTCCGCAGTTATGCTGAACATGACTACAGAAAATTAATCCCGCTATTACCGATCAAGCCCGGAGACAGTGTTCTTGACGCAGGTGGCGGTGACGGTGTTTTTGCTGAGATGATCCTTGGGTATTACAGAGATGTTAATGTTCATGTTCATGTTCTTGATCTTCCAGGAATTATAGAGATGATGCCTAAAAATATTACAAGTACGGGATGTGATCTTTTCCAGAAATGGCCGGCTCAGGGAGATGTTGTAATACTTGCTCGAGTACTCCATGATTGGAATGATGAAAAAGCTTTGCAAATCCTGAGGAACGCTCATCATGCTCTCAATTTTGAAGGAAGACTTATCCTCCTTGAAATGTTACTGCATGAAGAAAATTATTATGGCAGCCTATGCAATCTGCACCTCTACGCTGTAACAGGTGGCAAAGAACGCTCAGAGGGACAGTATAAAGAGTTACTTAGACAAGCAGGATTTTCGTCAATTATTATAATGGAGCAAAATGTCCCCGCATTAATTATTGGAGACAAGATATGAATTAGAATATTGAACGAGAAATCGGGGACAATATATCTATTTCTCTCTGTATTTCCTTCAAATAATACCTGCATCCTATGATCACCGAGTGAGTTATATGATGCTGCATTTTTGAAACTCCGTTTCGTGTTATTCTTGCCATAGTTAAAAATATATCAGATAATTCCTGATTTCAAGATATTGATATATTATCCTCAGAATTATTACAACAGTAAAAGGATCAGTCAGTTGTCGAAAAGTAGTTCACTTTCGTTGAAAGTGAATCAAACTTGGATTGAGTAGTAGATGTTACCTGTTTGAAACACGACTCAATAATTTGCAGAAAAAGAGAATTTACTTACTAAAAAGATGATTTGCCTTCAGAAAAAGACGATTCACTTTCGCCGAAAGTGAACTACTCTTCAGATTAAGTCCATTTTACTCAGTGTTATACGCTATTGCTTTGGGGGAATCTGGGGACAACATATTGTTTAAGGTGAGCTTGTCTTATCATCAGATTGCAATTGTTTCACGAATTGCATCATCAGGTAAACCGCGGACAGCATCCTCGCGTCTGTCTTTGAGTATCAGGGAAATAGCTGCTTTAAGGCTCTTTTTACATTCCTCAATATTTCTTCCCTGTCCATTAGCGCCCGGCATCTCGGGACGATATGCAATATACCACTTGCCGTCTTGTTCGATAATTGCAGTGAATTCGTTTTGCATTATCATTACAGGAAACATAATTTTAACGATCTCAGGTCAAATGAACCAAAAAGAAAAACCACAAAGTACTCGAAGAATTCGCAAAGAGCGTGAAGAGGACCTTTGCGACTACTTTGTGTTCTCTGCGGTTAATGGTTTCAATCTGGTTGATCTTTCAAATAGATTTATACGTTCCCCATACCTCCTCCAACGCCATGCAAATCTCGCCTAATGTCATATACCCTTCAACCGCATCAAGGATTACAGGCATAAGATTTTTTTCTCCCCTGGCGGTTTCTTTTATATTGTCCAACGTTCTTTGAACGAAATCTGCCTGCCGCCTGGTCCTTTTTACTTCCTGAACACGGGCGATTTGTTGTTTCTCTTCTTCGGGATCGACTTTTAACAGGTCTTCATGATGAGATGATTCTTCAATAAACTTATTGACTCCAACGATTACTTTATTACCATTCTCAATTTCCATTTCGTACCTGTAAGCTGCCCTGGCAATCTCGGTCTGGAAATACTGGTTCTCAATTGCTGCTACCGAACCGCCCATATCCTGAACTGTTTCCATAATTTCGAGGGCTTTACCTTCGATTTCGTCTGTTAGTTTCTCTACATAATAACTTCCGGCAAGAGGATCGATGGTTTCGGTAACTCCTGCTTCATAGGCAATAACCTGTTGAGTACGGAGGGCAAGTTTTACCGAGGCTTCCGTGGGCAGTGCAAGCGCTTCATCACGGCTGTTCGTATGAAGACTCTGTGTTCCACCTAACACTGCAGCAAGAGCTTCTATGGTTGTACGAACTACGTTGTTATCTATCTGTTGCGCGGTAAGTGTACTGCCGGCAGTCTGTGTATGAAACCGCAGCTTGGTTGAGAGAGGATTCTTTGCCTTAAATGTTTCCTTCATCATCCTGGCATAAATGCGGCGGGCTGCACGGAATTTCGCGGCTTCCTCAAATAAATTGGAATGAGAATTGAAGAAGAATGCCAGCCTCGGAGCGAAACTGTCTATTTCCAATCCGGCTGACAATGCAGCTTCGATATATGCGCGGGCATTTGCAAGGGTGAAGGCGATTTCCTGTTCAGCAGTTGATCCGGCTTCACGGATATGATAGCCGCTGATTGAAATTGTATTAAAACTTGGTGTGTTTTCCTGGCACCAGGCAAAGATATCCGTTATCAATCGCATTGATGGTTTTGGGGGAAAACGGTAGGTGCCGCGAGCTATATATTCTTTTAAAATATCATTTTGGATAGTCCCATTTATTTTATTCTTGGGGACATTCTGCTTTCCCGCCATTGCAGTGTACATTGCCAGGAGAATTGCGGCGGTGGAGTTGATGGTCATGGAGGTAGAGATTTTATCTAATGGAATACCTTCCAAAAGAACTTCCATATCCGCCAGACTGTCAATCGCTACGCCAACCTTGCCTACTTCACCCGAAGCGAGATGATGGTCGGAATCGTAGCCGATCTGGGTAGGCAGATCGAAAGCCACCGATAATCCGGTCGTTCCTTGTGAAAGCAAATATTTATAGCGTTTATTTGAATCCTCGGCAGTGCCAAATCCGGCATATTGACGCATTGTCCAGAATTTGCCGCGGTACATTGTCGGTTGAACCCCGCGAGTGAATGGATACATTCCCGGAAATCCTAATTGATTCATGTATTCGGAATGTTCTAAATCACCCTCGGGAGAATAAACACGTTCGATCTCATATTCTCCATCCGTGGTAAACACTTTTTTTCTTTCGGGTCTTTTTGCTAACGTTTTGGAAAGAATATCAGCTTCCCACTTGTTTTTGCCCTGCTTAAGAGAATCATTCGCCATTTTTCAAACTCCGGTTTAGAGATAATTTGCAATTCTTATCGAAAAAAATTAAATCTTCCAAACAATAAAATCTATTCGTTATTCCATTGATTCATCTGGCTCAATGGGTTGTCATTCTCGGGCTTGACCCGTGAATCCACCATTAGCATTGAATCTGAGCATAGATTCCCGGGTCAAGCCCGAGAATGACAAAATACCACAAAGCAAGTGAACTGATCTACTGTTCAATATCAACAAAATGGATATGCTTTCTATTGTATGGCATCTGGGTTTAAGATATATAATATTATTATTGATTGTACCTACTCAGTAATATAATATTAATAATTTTACTGATGACATTTTCAGAATAATTCATGTAAATTGAAGTATCGAGAGATACTTCTTGAAGATAATGAATATTGTCGTTTTTCATTCGCAGATAGTCAGTAAACCAACAGGCTGAAAGCTAATTAATCTCGAAAGCTTACGATACTGTTTACATTGAAGGAGGATAGAGGCGAATTTCATGAGCACAAGGCATTACAAATTTCAAGGAAATGTTATTGAAGGAATAACCATTGATTTCTGGAACTCGATTGCTGATGACAACAACTATGAATTAAGAACCCAGAAAAGAGCTGAAATTACACATAAATGGCTGATTTCTCATGATTATCACGTCAAAACAGAAGAAATAGCTGCACTTTTTGATTCATTTACAACAGATTGGTATCAACAATGGCGAAAGACACAATTTACTCTTGGACCACTTGATTGTGTCGCACAAATACTCAAAGGTTTGAAAATAAAACTGCGCCCATCATTAGTTGAGGAATTAGCAACGATAATTGAAGAAGTCGTTCTCGATTTTCCGCCGAAATTGATTGACGGTGTAGTTGATGCCATCGCCAGGCTGCATGACGATTTACTGCTCGGCATAATATGCGATACGGCGATCAGTGGTCCCCACTCCATTAATGCGCTATTGAAAGATTGGGGAATATCCCGGTTTATTGATGTTCGAGCCTACTCACTGGATGTAGGTGTATCAAAACCGAATTCGGTGATATATAGAAATGCCCTGGATCAAATGGTAGTTGACCCAAACCGCGCGATACATTTCGGCGATCTGGAAGAGACTGACGTTAAAGGCGCAAAAGATTTTGGAATGTTTGCAGTACGATTTGATGGTTGCAAGGGTGACCGGGAGCGCAAAAAAAGGACGAGAGCTGACATGATTGTCGAATCGTGGGAAGAATTTATGTCTGCACTGACTGTTTCTGATCATGTGTAATATTAATATATTTAAAAATATAAATCTTAATAGTGGATCAACTCACTATTACACAAATTCATTGCCCAGCTTAATTGTAAAGTAGATCAGTTTTTATTGTGTTTAACCAAACACACCTCGGAGCCATCATGAAAACAACTTCATGCGTTATGGTAAGTGTAATTCTGTTATTTGTAATCGTTTCCATTGCTTTTTCCCAACCCTGGATGAAAGATTTTGATCCTGATGCAAAACCGCCGACTTTCTTTGAGATTCAGGCTTCTTTTAATGAATACTGGGAGGGACGGGCTCATCAAAAAGGGGATGGATGGAAACAGTTCAAGCGCTGGGAATGGTTTTTAGAAACGAGCGTTGATGAAAATGGAATATTAAATCCGCTTAGCCTCTGGAATGGATGGCTGGAAAAGCAACGACTTTTTCCCGGTGGTGAATTAGATGAAGCAGATTGGACATCAATGGGTCCTAATCTTACCCAAGAGTACTATGTGGGCGGGCTGGGCAGGATAAACAGCATCAGCTTTGACCCGGTAGATCCTGATATAATTTATATTGGCGCCGCATCCGGTGGGTTATGGAAGACTACAGATCACGGCGAGAACTGGATAAACATGACTGATGATCTGCCCTTGCTGGGAGTGAGTGGGCTGGTTGTAGATCCTGATGATACGGATATACTCTATCTCGCTACCGGTGACGGAGACGGCACAAACACCTATTCCATCGGTGTCCTGAAATCTACAGACGGAGGCAGCACCTGGAATACTACCGGTCTTTCATGGGATGTGGTAAATTTCCAGTTGATTACCAAGCTCTTAATGCATCCCGACGACTCTTCAATTCTCCTGGCAACTACACATGGTGGAGTCTATCGAACTACTGACAGCGGCGAAAACTGGGTGGAAACTCTTGATGGATCATATTTCAAAGACCTTGAGGTCGATCCTGATAACAGTGATATATGGTATGCCGCAAGGTCAAATGTCGGAATCTTCAAGTCTATTAACGGCGGGCAGAATTGGAACCGGCTGACCAACGGACTTCCCACAAACGGTATCTCCCGGATTGCATTAGCAGTTTCACCGGCAAATAGTCAAATGATATATGCTCTTTACGCAAATTCCAATAACAGGTTTTTCGGGCTTTATAGATCAGAAAACGGCGGCGATGAGTGGTCGCTTCAATCCAATACACCAAATATTTTTGGATACTCCAGCACCGGAGATGACAACAGCGGGCAGGCATGGTATGACCTCACATTGGCGGCAGATCCGGAGGATGAGGATATAGTTTTTGCCGGTGGAATTAATATCTGGAAATCCACTGATGGCGGCGAGGATTGGGATATAATAACTCATTGGACTGGCGATGGCGCCGCATTTGTTCATGCCGACCAACATGCGCTGGAGTTTAACGGTGACGTTCTGTATGCAGGTCACGATGGCGGGATTAATTATTCAACGAATGGTGGTAACTCCTGGACTGACATAACGGATGGCCTGGTCATAACACAAATTTACCGTCTTGGAATTTATTCCGGAGGCGATGAAATTGCCAGGGCAATGAATGGCAACCAGGACAATGGTTCCAATTATTACTACAACGGCAACTGGTCTTCGGAACTCGGTGGTGATGGAATGGAATGTGCCATTGATCCGGCAAATCCGAATTTCATGTATGGCGAATTTTATTACGGTCAGATGATGAAAACTACCGACGGAGGCCGTTCATGGAATCAGTGTAATGAAGGCACTACAAATAACGAAGGAGGTTGGGTAACACCATTTGCCATTGACCCAAATCATCCCTTTAATCTGTACAAGGCAACGACACGAATATATCGGACAACTAACCGTGCAACTCAATGGAATGACATCAGCGGTGCCTTTAATGGCAACAGAATGCGTTCACTTGCCATTGCCCCTTCAAACAGTAGTGTTATCTACACTGCGGATGCTAACGGAAATCTTTTTCGCACTACTGATGCAGGCGAGAACTGGACTGATCTGAACTCACCCCGGGAGCCCATAACTTATCTTTCAGTAGATCCTCATAACGAAAATATTTTGTATGCAACATCCGGAGGATTTTCAGCCGGGCAAAAGGTCTATGTATCAAATAATTCAGGCGAAAACTGGGCAAATATATCGCTGGGTTTGCCAAATCTGCCAGCAAATTGTGTCCTTGTGCATCCGGGAAATTCTGATCATATCTATCTTGGAATGGAAGTTGGAATCTACTTTTCTTCAAATGGCGGATTGACATGGCAGGATTATAGTGATGGAATGCCTAATGTTAAAGTAACAGAAATGGAATTGCATGTTCCATCCAATACCCTTGTTGCATCAACTTATGGACGGGGGATGTGGCAGTCACCTGCCGAGACAGCCGCAGAAGCTCCAACAATCCGGCTCTATTCGCCCAATGGAGGTGAAGGCTGGAGGTTGTTAACTACTCATTTTATCACCTGGTACGATAATATTGATGGCGATGTTGTCATTGAACTGATTCGGGATGGTGAAGTAACCAATACAATCAGCGAATCAACTGAAAGTGATGGAATGTTTAACTGGTATGTTGGTAATGATGTGCTGCCCGGATTAGGCTATGCAATAAGAATTTCGAGCCTCGATGATCCGGATGTATATGTTGAGAGCGAAGAAACATTCAATTTCATAATACAGCCACCATACCCTCAATTTCCCGACAACTATTCCCAAGTCGATTACTTACCGGTACTTTTAATGTGGGGCAGGTCGGAGGGAGCACATAGCTATCGTGTTCAATTATCAACGAGCAGTATGTTTGAAGAGAATGAAATTGTTCATGACGATACGATTGTTGGTTCAACCCTGACCCAAATAACTGAATTAGGTAACGGGGCAAGATACCATTGGCGAGTACAGGCTCTGGATGGATATGGAGGCGCGAGCGAATGGTCAGAAGCATGGGTCTTCCTACTCGTGGTAAATGTTCCGGAGAAGGAATATATTGGGATTCCCGAACAATACGAAATTGCTTCAATATATCCCAATCCATTCAATTCAACGAGCAAAGTCATTATCGGGCTCCCTGGAATACAGCGTTTGAAAGTGCAGGTTTTTAATATCTCCGGCGATCTTGTAAAAACTCTTGCCAGCGGACCGTTTCCACCCGGTTATCATAGCTTCACTTTTGATGGAGATAATCTTTCGAGCGGCATTTATTTTGTAAATGCATATATACCGGACAAACTGGATGTGCAAAAGAAAATCATCCTGGTGAAATAAAATGTAGCCTGCGGAATGTTATGATCTATATAAATAAAGAATTATGCGATCTATGCGGTGCCTGCCTGGCTGTTTGTCCGGAGAACTGCATGGATCTTTTTCCTGAAAAATTATCTATCGTAGAAGAAAACTGCACTCTTTGTTGTATTTGTGTGCCTTCCTGCCCCGTGGCTGCACTATCTATTCAAAAGGAGTATCATGAAAATGGATAGAATATTGTGAAGCCAGACGTCTATGATATAGTGGTTGTGGGAGCAGGTCCTGCCGGATCGATGGCTGCTGAAGCGGCGGCAGTAAATGGTGCAAAAACCTTACTCATCGAACGGAAAGAAATCATTGGACAGCCTCAACGATGCGGAGGAGTAACACTCTTAAGCTGTTTGCAACCTTTTTTTACTCCCAGAAAGAAATGGATATTATCAGAAATATCCCGTACAGTTCTGTATGCTCCCGACGGCACTGCAATTGAGCTGAAAACAAATTCTGAAACCGGTGTTGTGCTTAACCGGGTCCTGTTTGATCAATGGTTGGCGGAACGAGCAGCTCAAGCCGGCGCTGATATCATTAGTGGAGGAACAGTAACAGGATTGGTATTCAAAGATCAGTTTGTTACCGGTGTGAATTTCATGCAAGATGGCCAGCAAAAGTCTGTTCAGGCGGCAATAGTTAGGAGCTGACGGGGTTGAATCCCGTATTGGGCGTTGGGCAGGAATATCGCCTCCCTTATCCCTCAACAATCTCTCAAATGCATATCAAATGACGTTGGATGAAATTGATTATGATGATGGTGCGGTGCATTTCTTCTGGGGGAGTAAAATTGCACCTTACGGTTATGCTTGGATTTTCCCCGTAGGAAAACGAACGGCCCATGTGGGGATAGGATTTTTAGCTTCAAAGAATAAACCTGGTTCAGCTTATAAAAAGTTGAATGAATTCGTCAAATACCGTTTTGGCAATCCCAAAATTCTGGATGAAGTTGCCGGAGGACTGCCAGTGGGTAAACCGCTTCATACTCCTGTCGGTAATGGAGTAATCCTTGCAGGAGACGCAGCCTGGCATTGTGATCCCTTGACAGGTGCAGGTATTCATACAGCATTAATAGCGGGTAACGCCGCCGGGAAAACAGCCTCAAAGGCAATTAGCGAAGGAGATATTTCTGCTTATGGATTGAGAGAATATACTCGCAGGATTGACAACGAATTTGGAACTCACCATCGAAAGCTTTACCGTTTCAGGGATGCAGCCTTGCGGCAGACAGATGATCAATTGAACCGTCTCGCTGGAATTATTGCAAAAATTCCGGTAGGCAAACGAACTATGCGAGGTATTATTTTAAGGGCTTTCGTGTCAAGTCCCGGAAAGCTGATAAAAGTATTATCAGCATTATATTTCAGTTAATAGCAAAAAATAACCCGGCCAGTATTTGACCGGGTTACAAATGTCAATAAAGCTGATAAATCAGAACTTTGGGTTGGCATGGATCGCATTCGTTATATCAGGCTCGTCTTCAAGAATCTCGTTCACGACCTCAATTGATCCGTCTGAACCGTCAATATCACAGATATACCAATAAGTACCAGATCCTTGAGTCGGGACACTGATTGTCGAAATACGTCCTTCTCCTGTCCAGATTTCAACATAGGCGCCACTATTGGTAAAATCCGGTGAACCTGAATAATTATGTATATAGTAGCGATATTGAGTATCATTTTCATCAGTAAAGAATCGATAAATTGTGATTGTTTCGGGACCAAAGCTCGAAACATCGTCATGATCAAGTTTTGCGTATGGTACATCAGCAGAATCACCACGCGAGCCATAATAAATATGGTACTCTGTGTCTTCAATCTCAGGTGTCAGAATATGGCTGTCAAGATCCCTCGGTGTTTCACCCCATTGAAGTACAAAACGCATTTCGCCACTTGCATCGCCTGATGCTACCAGGGTGAAGTTGAAGTTTTCAACCTCATCATCATCAGCCACAGAGAGAGTGCGAGCATTCGAATAATAACCGTCAAGAATTGCTGTAATCGTCCTGATGCCCGCATCGACGGCGATCAAATATGATCCGTCTTCAGACGTAGTCGTTGATTCCCCGTCATCCGACAAGATGGATACACCTTCAAGTGGTTCACCATTCTGGCTGTTAGTAACATAACCTTCTATCGTTCCGGTTCCACCACCACCACCAGCAGTCATGACAAAAGAGACATGATAATATTCATCGGCTTCTACTTCCACCGTGTCATATTGTGTCTCATACCCGTCTTTGCTTGCTTCGAAATAACGAGTTCCCGCGCTTACATCAAGGTCCAGGCCGCCAACATCGTTCGTTGTTCCAAAATAACCGTCATCCGACTCAACCAAAACACCGCCAAGCGCTTCGAATTCACCGTCGGTACAGGCGATCATTATATGCCCAAGGTCTTCGCCACCACCGGAGTCTGATGACATCGTGAAATTAGTAGTAAATATCTCTCCGGCAATCACATTTACCTGGAAATTGTGATCCGCATAATCATCATGGCTGGCGTTAATGGTATTTAATCCGGATACAAAAGCACTGAAGTATGCACCATCACCCAATGTGTATATATCCAATCCTGACTCATGCAGTAAGCGAACTCCTCTAACAGGAGCGCCTGATTCAGAGTCTGTAACAATACCTTGAATGGCGCCAAATGAATCCCCGCCCTCTCCCGGTTCCATCGCGAAATACCACACCATGGTATCTCCTGCTTCAGGGTTAAGATCCTCTATGTTGGTTTTGTACCCTTCTGCTGTAACTGTAATCAGACGTTTACCCGGTGTGGCCGAAATTAAATAATAACCTTCCTCCACACTGTAAGTAGTGATGCCCTCATCAGATGTCACAATAGCCCCAACAATTGCCAGGTCTGTTTCCATTTCAAGCACCCAGCCCTCGATGAAAGAAGAACTATCGACAGGATTTGTACTTGAGGTGTCAGCACCGGTGGGAACAAACTGTTTTGAGCCCCATGTACCATCTGACCTGGTGACTTCCACTTCGTATTGTACTTCGGCTTCCAGCTCTAATTCTTCTTCCGGGTTACCGCTGGCGTAGTTCCTGCTGCCGCTTGGAACTGTGCCGTGAGTTACCGGTGAAGCAATACTGCTCGTCGAGTCTGAGGCAATTCCCCATACGATTCTAGTAGTATCAGTCGTGCGCACGACCTGTAAATCAACAACATCACTACCTGCCCAGGAATAAATAGGCGTACCTTCGTTATCTTCAACAGTGATAGCTATATCTCCAAAGGTCTCGCCGGGAAGATTATTGTTTCCAGGTCCTGTAGGACTATCGTCGCTGTCACCGGAATCGCATCCAACCAGTCCGAAACCAGCCAGGAGCAACCCGGATAATACTAATTTTGGCAAAAGTGATCTGGATTTTCCAAACATATCTTTATCCTTTGTTTAATGAAATCTATTAAAACAGTTTTAAATATTTGTATTCGCACATCATACATCGTGTTAAGAATACTTTTCCAAGGACGTAAAATACATTTGTCGTTAATAAATTGCAATATGGTTATTGTTTTGGTGAGGCTTTGAGGCATTTTAACAGGGACAATTTATATAATACTGATTATTGTCAAAAGATAGAAATAACAACAGGTAGAAATCACCTGGTTTTTATATCCTGATATTCCAAAAAAATAAAAACTACATTACCGGTTTATTGTAAAACCTGATTTTGTTTTATATGTTGAGATTCAGTTTAGCAAACTAACAAGGCAAAATAGTGAAAATCCTGTTTTTGGGAACAGGCTCCGGAATGCCTGATCCGAATCGTAACAGCAGCGCAGTCCTTATTGAGGGAGTTAATGGCGCACTTCTGATTGATGCCGGCGAGGGCGTCTCGTCCCGGCTGCGTCAGCAGGGTATATGGAAACAGGAAATCAGCACCATAGTTTTAACTCACTCACATACCGATCATGTAAGCGGGTTAATGATGCTGATTCAGGGTTGGTATCTTGAAGAAAGACAATCTCCATTACAGATTTTTGCTCCTGCCTTCCTTTTGAGTGGTCTCAGCTTATGGTTGGATACTGTGAGGTTACAACCAGCCAAACTGCCATTCCGGATAGATTTTCAAGAACTTTCCGGCGGGAAATTCAATATTTTGAGCGGGCATCAGCTTGAAGCCTGGGAAAACGGACACATTGCCTCATCCGAAGGCGGTAGTTACAGCCTGGCAGTTACTGATGGTGGCAGCAGATGGGTTTTCAGCTCAGACCTGGTAAATCTAAGTTCACTTGCAAGTTATCTACCGGGCTCAACCGGGTTGGTCGTAGAATCATATCACATTGAACCTGAAGAGGCTGTCAAAATGGCAGGTGCGAATGGAATAAAAAAAGTGTATCTTACACATATTCCACCTGAATGTAATTGTGAACCGTTAGCTGGCGCAATCTGGGCGGAAGACAACATGCTGATAAATGGTTGAATACACATAAGCAATGAATACAGATAATACACAAAACAGGAAATTGATAGGTCCGGGAAAGGAAAGCCCAAACCTTGGAGTAAGAGACCGGTTAGTCGGTGTCAGTGATTCAATCTCGAAGGTACGTACCTTCGTACGCCAGGTTGCTCCCACCAAAATTTCCGTATTGATCAGTGGAGGCAGCGGAACAGGCAAAGAGGTAGTGGCAAAAATGATTCACGACCTGTCCCCACGCCGAGACACGATGTTCGTTCCTGTTAACTGCGGAGCAATTCCCGAGGGATTGTTCGAAAGTGAAGTGTTCGGTCATGAACGCGGAAGTTTCACCGGCGCAGACCGGCAACGAAAGGGGTACTTTGAAAGAGCTGATGGCGGTACTCTTTTTCTTGATGAAATTGGCGAAATGCCCCTTGCGATGCAGGTCAAAGTTTTGCGCGCACTTGAAGATGGAGAATACTACAGGATTGGCGGGACGAAACCTTTGAGAGCTGATGTACGGATTGTTGCCGCAACAAACCGTGACCTGGCAAAAGAAGTAGAAGCAGGCAAATTCAGGGAGGATCTCTACTTCCGCTTAAGGGCAGTAGATATCTTTCTTCCGCCTCTAAATGAACGCAAAGAAGATATACCACCTTTGGTGAATCGCTTTGCAGAAGAATTCTTCCGGGAAAATCAAATACCTGGGACTCGTATCCTACCGGAAGGAATGGAGGAAATTCAGAACTGGGTTTGGCCCGGAAACGTCAGGGAACTACGTCACTTCGTTGGCACATTACTTACACTCGAACATAACAGTCCCATCGACTCTGCTGCTGTTCGCAGACATCTGCCAAGAAGTTCAATCTCCGAGACTACTTTGCCGGTATTGGCGCCCTTACCGCGAGAAGGACTTGACAACGGCATGGTCGTACAGCTGCTGATAGATATGCGCCGCGATATACAGGAACTGAAAGAGATGGTTGCGAGAGCATTGCTCCTGGCACAGTATCCAACCGCTCTTCCTGAGCACGTTTCCTATCGCGAAGAAAGCGAGCAACCGATTCGCCTTACACTCGAGGAGATAGAACGTGATCAAATCCATCAGGCATTGAAAGAATTGGATGGAAATCGCAGAAAAGCCGCCCAGGCACTGGGGATAGGCGAAAGAACTTTATATCGAAAAATAAAGGAGTATAATTTATAATGACAAAACGCCTTTATTTACAATATAGTATTGAAGCAAGGTTGAAATTATCGAAATCCGGTCTCATGCAGAAACTAAGCCTGTTATCCCTGTTAGTTTTCCTTGTTCCGGGTTGCGGCATATACACTTTTGGCGGAAATGTTCCTGGTCATTTGAAGTCCGTCGCAATACCGATTTTCGAGAACCAGACTTCGGAATTTGAGATTGTCGAATTATTGACTGAAGCTGTAGAGGAAGCTTTTCGCGTTGACAATACTTTGAAGATTAAAGACATAAAAAATGCTGACAGTGTTCTTAATGGTACGATAATAAGAATTGGTGATGTTCCTTCAACTTATAATGCTGATGAAACTGTGGATGAATATAAAATTACTGTTTCAGTACAGGTAAGTTTTGAAGATAAAATAAAAGGTAAAATAATCTGGGAAGAGATAGTTTCAGGCTGGGGAATCTATCCCTCCGATGGTGTTCGGGACGAAGGAATGGAAAAAGCAGTAGAGAAACTGGCTGAGGATATTCTTAACAAGACGGTATCAGGATGGTAATCGCTGAACTTCAACGTGATCAGGCGCCTGTTGATGTAGTGGATGAAGTCACAAGACGCCTGGAACGCGGTGAGGTGCTCATTATGCCCTCAGATACAGTCTATGGTTTGCATGCCCTGGCGAGCAATGTCGAAGCTGTTGACAGAATCAGGAAGATAAAAGGTATCCCTGATCAATTTTATCCTTTTACAACGATTTTTTCCTCAGTGGTAGATATTGGAAGATGGGTAATCCTTCCCGAAGGCGCAGACCGTCGCAAAGTGGTTGATTCATGGCCGGGTCCGATCACGTGGGTGCTCCCGGCAAAAAGAAGCACACCGGCGCATTTATTAGGGGATGAAGGTACTTTAGGAATCCGCATTCCACGTCATCCGTTACTCAGAGCCGTCACCATGGCATTGGATGATCTTGTTGTTTCCACGTCCGCAAACATACATCATCAGCCTCCTCCTGTCTCACGAGATAGCATTTCGTCAGAAATAATGGAAAAAGTGGATGGCGCAGTATTTGAACTCGAAAACTTGCACGGAAGACCATCGGAGGTCAAACGGTGGACCCCGGCAGGTCCTGAAATACTTAGATCGAGGATGGACGATAACATTATCGCAAAAGAGCGTGTCAATATTCTGATAATCTGTTCTGGTAATATCTGCCGAAGTCCAATGGCTGAGGTCGTGCTGTCATCAAGACTTAAAGAGCTTGCTCCAAATCAATTTGTTGTCAGGAGTGCCGGGACAATAGCGCAAACCGGCTGGAACGCTTCGATGCATGCTGTTGAGGCGATTCGCGAGAAAGGCTGCGACCTAAGCAATCACTTAAGCCGCAGGGTAAATCGGGATTTAGTGGAATGGGCAGATATTATTCTAAATATGTCGCGAGATCACCTGGGAGATTTGCACGCGGATTTTCCGGAATTTTCCGGAAAAATGTACCTTTTCACAACTTTTCCCAGATCGCCGGGAAGATATGATGAAGGAGTTGACGACCCATACGGACTCGACATGGAAACGTATCGAAACGTGGCAGAAATAATCGTTGATCATGTAGATCGAATTATTCCTCATCTTCTCGAAAGAGTCCAAAGATGAGGTGATGACTTATCACTGACAGCACCGAGCTACCGGCAAATTTGAACCTGTAAAATAGAAAATGAGTACAATTAAAAAAATACATCCTCGCCGCATCCTGGTAATTCAGACAGCTTTCCTCGGCGACCTCGTACTTACATTGCCTTTGTTCCATGCAATCAAACGGTTGTGGCCCCAGGCAAGAGTAGCGGCATTAGTCGAAGATGGTGCATCAGGGCTGTTACGAGGCCAAGGAATTGTCGATAAAGTCATCACTTACTCCAAACGTGACAATAATTCGATATCCAAAGATATGAAACGTATTGTCAAAGACATCCGATCTCTTAAATGTGACCTTGCATTGATTCCGCATCGATCCTTCCGAAGTGGACTGATTGCATATTCGGCAGGTATTCCTTTGCGTGTTGGATTCTCAAAAACTCCCGGCATGATTTTCTATACACATCGTATCTATAGAAACCCGAAACAGCATGAATTTGCCAGGAACCTGGAACTTCTGAAATTTGCATCGGCTGATATTGCATGCAAACCTGTTTCGCTGGTCATCCCAAATTCTGTCAAAAGAAAAACCGAATCATACATTTCTACACAAATTCCGGCTTTTAAAAAGTTTGTTGTTATAGCTCCGGGCAGTGTATGGGCTACCAAAAGATGGCCTCGGCAGTATTGGATAGATTTATTGAAAATGTTCTCTGAAGATGGTATCCGAACATTGATTATAGGTGGTTCAGGAGATTACACGCTGGCTCAAGATATCTCTAAAGAAGCCGGGGATATGGTTTTTTCTTTTGCAGGAAAACTGTCCATTCTTGAATCATCGGAAGTAATCAATCGTGCCGGAATGCTGATTAGTGGTGATACTGCACCTGTTCATCTTGCAAATACAGTTCAAACCCCGGTATTATCAATATTCGGTCCAACCGTTCCAGGGTATGGTTTTGCGCCATTCAACAAAGACGACATGGTGATCGGAATGGATATGGAATGCAGGCCATGCGCAATTCATGGCAGCCGGGATTGTCCGCTTGGCCATCATAAATGCATGAAAGATCTGCAAGCGAAAGAGGTCTATGAAGCAGCATTGAAAATCCTTAACTCTCCTATAGAAAGCTGATACTTGGCGCTAATATGAATGTTGATATTCAAGAGCGATTGATTTCGGAAATATTAAGAACTGCACTCGTATGGTCTGATAACAGCGGAAAGAGCGGGATTCTTGATCCGGAATATGGACGAACGAAAAATGCAAATCCCCGCTACCAGGAAGTCTGTCTAACTCTTGCTCTTGCTGTAAAGTTGCGAATCGGTCTTCCGGATGACGTCATGGACGTCGAGCTTGAAACCGCCGCAGTCAAATCTATCAATGGATGGCTTGCCCTTCAGCACCGGAGTGGCGGAATACGGATCAAACACAGAGGCAGTCCCGATCCCCAGGCTACGGCTTTTGGTGCTTATGCCATAGTTAGATCCCTGATATTACTCGGAGATCTTGTTCCTTCAGCTACACGAAACAACGCAGAAAAAGCACTTAAACGTACCGCCAGATTTCTCACTCACCATAATTTCAGGGGCGGACTGGAAGCCCTGCCAATTCGTTTTGCCGCCCTTAAAAGCATTGCTGTGTGGTTTGAAGACAACAATATGCGGATAGCTGCCGAGAAGATACATCAGGAGGGAATACATATCCTGGAGCAGGCGCTTGAAGGCAACGGCAATTCAGAGGTTGACGCGAGTGCATTGTCGATATCTCTTGCATACCTGACCCTGATGGTGAATGAGCCGTCTCAACGTGAATTGGCTTTATGGGAAAAAATTTGTAAACGCTGTCTTCTTTCAACAGCTGAAAATGGAATATTCGGTGGCGGTGCTGAAACTTCGATAGCAAGCCTTCCGATAACCACAGGATTTGAATTATTAGCAGGAAGGATTCCAGAAGCTGCTGAGATTGTAAGAAGGCTGGAGAAGGGCTGGAAGATGGGATTTTATTCAGGTATGCTGGATGCTGAAGTTCCATGGTTAATACCGGTTTCTTATCTTATCGGATTTGGTCTGGCTGAACGAAGGAGCAGAAAAGGATTAAAATTTGACGCAATGCAACCCAATGCGGGAACGGGATTGTATGGAGAAGGTTTGATAGATATTGGGGAATGGAAGTTACGTCTCGGTCGTGGCGGCACAATCGGCTGGATACATCATAAACCAAGTGACTCAATTCGTATCTTTGGCTCACCCGCTGGACTGGCTCTTCGTGAAGGCCCCTGGCTTACTCGCGACAATCTTCTATATCATGCTTCGCTTGCAGGTGCATTTCCTGGAAAGACTGAGGATCCGTGGTGTATTGAGGGGAATATCTATCCCGTAAAAGTTCCGGGTACAGAACGCCCTCCAGGACGAGTTGGTTTTCCCAAGCCGCGGGGAAAAGAGAAGAGTCGGGAGATAAGGCTGGTTCCATATTCAGAAACACCAGAAGTGCAGCGTGCCCCGGGAATTTCATATAAACGTGAAATTATGACCAAGAGCGGCGCTCTTACCATAGAAACCCAAGTAGAAGGCAATGTAGTATTTAGAATTCCTGTAGTTTGGCTAGGCGGTAAATTTGGAAAAATGAAATTAGGTAAGCTTGATTTTCCGCCAGAGCTGAGTTTTCAGAAAAGGGGTGTACGAGAGATAACGTTAGAGGGAGGTCCCTGGCCGGGATGGACTATCAGGTTTGACAAGCCGGTTGATTTGGTATATGACGCAATTTTAGGACCTGTTACGGCACATCCCATGCGGTTTCTAAGTGTCGCAGCCGGTACAATTGACGTTATAGCACAAAACAGGCTTCACATGGCTATTCGAGTATGACAAGGTTACACCCCTCCATAAGGTAAAGAAGCTATCGATCTTTTAATTCTATTGAAACTTCAACCAGGAAAGAAAAATTACCCATAGTAAAGGGAATCACTACTGCTGGCACATTCAAGTTATGACTGACCTTATGATTTTTTCCTACTATTACCGACGGTATAGACACATGAAATGTTAATCCCTCTTCAGCCAATGTTGTTTTCGCACCCCCGGCAATTATATTGGCTAATTCTCCAATCATATTCTGAACGTTACTGTTCAAGTTATGAGCTGTTTCGCCTGTCATCATTTTATATACTTCCAAGGCAGTTTCCTGTGGGAAACTTAATGCTATCGAGCCTGTTACCTTGCTTTCTGCGAATCCAATTATCCCGGTTATATCCCCCTGGGTAAGTATATTATCTTTGACATAAGGTGTTTGCCGTTCGGGTGTCATACCAACCATCATTTCCATAGTATTCATAACGGAACTGATGAAAGGATTGACGTATTTCACATTCATGCCTTAAATCTCCATTTGCGTTAAAAATATTATTCATCCAGGTTTGATTGTACTTTGTCTATCAGTATCGTTCTTGTGAAAGGTTTGATAACAATATCATTTACGCCTTCCTTTAGAGCGGAAAGGACTTCTTCCTGAGCTCCTTCATTTGTGATCATGATGATCGAAATCTCTCGAAATACAGGGCTTTGTCGAATTTCTTTCACAAGGCTCAATCCATCCATTACCGGCATATTCGAATCTGTCAGGACAAGCTTCACTCCGCTCATTTTTTCAAGCGCCTCAACTCCGTTTCCTGCTTCAACGATATCAGAATAACCTGAAGAATTAAGATGGTTTACAATAATGCGACGCATGGTAATCGAATCGTCAACTACAAGAATTTTCATCAACAGATACCTCCACGATCATCTGGAACCTTCGAGTGATTCAATGATTTGTCCTCAGATGATGAAACTTTCGTTTTATCATTGGCTGATCCAAGGTGTTATGACGCCTTTCCTCAATACAACTCAAGCCTTCAGTTTCTTTGAATCAGGTTATCCCGGTTTATAGCAATTTTCTGATGGGATAATCAAGCTTTTTGCCTGCCTCCAAAGGTATCGGCAAGCTCAAACAATGTATCAAATAATAAGGCATCAACGAAAGCTTCATTCTCAGATTGAGCCCGTTATCCTCGGGTAAAAGCTCAGAAACATTGGATTGCCCTATCAAGCACGAGAATGACAAAACGCACCTTTTAAGTTGATACTCTATAAAGTTTCGCCGGCTCCCACATAGATTCGATATCCGCTGTCAGCCGAATAGCCTATATCAAAATGCCCAACAATCCTGGGCGGCACAATGACACGTAAACCGCAACCGAATCCATTCCTGGTTTTTCGCCAACCGAAATCAGGATCACCAACCGCTCCTGCATCATAGAAGGCAACAGTTTCATAACTGATCGGTTGTATTGGCAGCCTGTCCCAGAGTTTATTCATGATCTGTGAAGGCAGAAGCCAGTTTGTAATTGTTTTCAGATTGAGCTGTGCCCTCCCGGCTACCAGTCGTCGGCCATAATCCCTGTGTTCAAGATGTCCGCGGACTGTCGATTCTCCACCCATGTGATTACGTACCGAGGCAGGCGTTTCCAACTGAAATTTTGTCATCCCGCGAATATAGAATCTTAATAGATTGGATACCGGTTTTGCCAGGGCTGCCGAGAAGTCTGCTGACAGATCAAAACGAGGGTTAATAAACAGATCGCTGTTGGAACGTCCGGCGAGAATTGATGTGCTGATTATCGTACCATCATAGGGACGCATCGTGTCGGTTGTCCGGTATCTGAATTGGGGACCGAGAAGAATCACAGAGCCCTTAATAAAACGGTCTGGCGCAATAACCAATGGATTTCCTTCAGCACTTTCAATATCTGAAGCCTGTGACATATCAAATTTCAGAGACGGTCCTATCTGCACATTTTGCGATACTGATTTAAGGAATGATATATTGGTCTTGACTCTATCAACTGTTGCCTTGGCAATCACCTGCCCATCCCCGACAGGAGAATACAAATCCCTCGCAATCCTGCGAAAAGCTGTTGATCCGCTTATAAAACCTGAGCGTAAAGGAACCTCACCTTCGATTTTTACGATAATACGTCCCGTAGTGCCATAATAAGAATAAGGATAGAGAATAAGACCGTCAGGCCTGGTTATCCCGGAAAGTCCCCCAATTATAAAACCTTCATCTGTGCTATAACCCAGGATTGGAGCGACAACATATTGAAGTTTATCGTTATTATTAATTGGTTCTTCAGATTGAGCTGATTTGGTGTGAGTATTTATGACTTCCTGGGATAATACAGCGCCGGGGATAGAGAGAACTGAAATAATACTGATCAATATCCAGAACATAATATTGCCGAATTTATTAAACATTCTCTATTCCTCAGACATTTACCGAAAAATTCAAATCCATAGAAAATACGTCATATTTCTTAAATGTCATAGTACTGAAGTTGAAGGCAATATTGGCATTATCTTGAATACGTCGTGGAAAAAAACAGAGACATTTCAGGCTGGAGTGGAAAAGAAAAAGATTCGAGTGGATTAGGGCATTGAATCCTTAGAGTCCGTTTGTCCTATATATAGTATTTGAGTCTTATGAATAAAAATGTTTTAAATTATTAGAACAATTCTAATTTTAATCTCAGATTATATATTGACCAATGACAGGTTTCATATCTATACAATCGGGATATCATCAGACACTCTCAGGTTCTAACAGGTTCTTAACAACTCATCGCATTCTCTACCTTACTTTAAAGGAAACATTCCATCACTCAATCTGGAGAAAGAACATGGCACTAACAGTTGTTGGACGAAAACGTCTGTTAATTAGTTTAATAATTCTGTTGCTTGTCGGGTTAGCGATGTTTCATACGATTTTCATTTTCGGGATGTCCAGGGAAGCTAAGAGTAGAGGAAATGCCAACGAAGCTACTCTACAGGCGAATATAAGTTTGATTAATACGATGACAAATGAAGTGGAACGTATTTGGAGGAATCATGCGATTCACCTGCTCGAAGCCGATTCCACCTCTTCACCCGGTCTCCTATCCCAGGAAAATTTGAATGAATTGGCTAAACTCCCTCACGTCCTGGATGCCTTTTCATTGGATTTCAAAGCGGAGGAGAGTCGCTCTGTTCACGGAATCCTGCCGCAAAATATACTTTTTGAGAATTTTGACAAACAGGATAAGAAACCATTAGCTGGTATAGTCAGGATGAATTATGCCCTCATAGGCGGCTTGACAAAGCTTGAAGATATCAAAGGACCTGAACAGAAACGGACCCTGATGATACGTTATCGTGGAACCTTCTCGCCCGCTCTTGGTACTGAAGTAATCGGGCTGGTTTTGGATCGTGATTGGACCATCCACCATATCCCCAGTTTGATGGATAGTGTTGTGCGCGATGATTTCAGCTTTCACTGGTTGGCGCCTATAATACCTCGAGAAAAATGGGTTGTGGATACTGTACCCAGATGGTACAAAAAATGGGAAGAAAAAGGCGATCCCTGGCTCGGTGTCGGTGGATACTGGAAACAGGTGATTGGTATCAAGCACGCTGATAGTACACTTTGGCGCGATGGCGATCCCAATGCGGAGCTATTCTTTTACCAGGGGCTCTTCGATAAATCTGGTCATCCATATATGAAATGGATACCTTTCGACCTTGAAGTCTCGGCATGCACCTCTTTCCCCCAGTTTTGGGATACACTTGACAAAGGTTACAGAAATCGGAGCATTTATTTTCTGTCGATGGAGATTCTCGGGATAGCATTGCTGGGAGTACTGGTTTTATCACTTCGTCAGTTCCGTAAACAGGAAAAGCGCAACCGTATCGCCCTCTCACATCTTGCTCATTCCATCAAGACTCCAATCACCCGGATCCGACTTGATGTTGACTCTTTGTTAGCGGACTTTGTTGGATCAGAAGAGGAAGAGAGCGATATTTTGCAGGCTGTATCCCATGAATGCGAACGGATGGAGTTGGCGGTCCAGGGCGCGTCCTATGCACTCAATGAGGGGAAGTTAGATCTCAATACTAACCAGTCTGACTTGAGGGAACTGGTAAAAGAGACTATCGAGGCTTGGCGTCCTCAGTTTGTTAACAGCAAAATAAAGTTGAATATTGAGATTCCACTCTCACCTCTGGAGATATCCATTGATCGGGAGAAGATTGCAGTGCTGCTCGACAATCTCCTGGACAATGCATTGCGGCACACGATGATCCAACTACCTAAGCTTAGCGAGGAAGCGGATGTAACTGTCAGAATGTCAACCTCGGCAGAAACAGTGCAGATAATTGTCGATGACCGTGGTGAAGGAATCAAATCCTCAGACCGTAAACTGGTCTTCGAAAGATTCCAACGTACTCCAGGATCGGCTGGAACTGGAACTACTGGTCTAGGACTTGGATTGGCACTGGTGAAGGAGATAGCAAAAGGACATGGTGGGTCAGTCAACATAAAAGATCGAGAAGGGGGCGGAAGTAGTTTCATAGTTTCCCTTCCAAGAACTGAATAGTTTTATGTCACATATATTAATCATCGAAGACGATCCCCGGCTGGGGTTGCGTCTGAAAAGAAACCTCGAGCTCTCGGGCTACAGGGTTACCCTCGCCCGGGATGGACTGGAAGGTTGGCAACGGGTACGTGAAGGGAGTGCGAACCTGGTACTCCTGGACCTGATGCTGCCACACCTGGATGGAACCACCTTGTTAAACCGGATGCGAAAGGAGCGGTTCATGCTGCCGGTGATAATCCTGACTGCCAAGGGACAAGAAGCAGAGCGGATCGACGGTTTCAGAGCTGGATGCGATGATTATGTGACCAAACCTTTCTCACTTCTGGAATTGATTGAACGGGTACGAGCCGTACTGCGCCGCTCCGGGTATCGTGAAGAAACCCCACTGCTCCAGATCGGGGACTGGCGGATTGATCCTGAAGCACATGAGGTTCGCTTTCGAGAATTGCCCGTTCATCTTTCACCACTTGAATTTGATCTGCTCTACCTTCTGATGCAGCATGCAGATCACGCTCTTTCGCGGCACTTCCTGCTGAATGAAATATGGGGAATAAGCGCTGAGGTCACAGATCGCACGGTGGATACTCATATCGCATATCTCCGTCGCAAATTCCAGGAACTGGGCGAAGATCCGGGGAGGATTGTCACCGTGTATAAAGTGGGATATAAGTGGAAGGTAATATGATATGATTTCAAACAAAGGTTGCTTTTATTCCTCACAATACCTGATAATTGAAGCATAGGTTATTTGAACAAAGGTGAAGAACCATGATGATCGTAATCTTACTCGTGGGTATCTACTTAATTGTATCTTCCGGAGTTCCCGGTGCAAGTTGGGGATTCCTTAGAGGACCCTACTCAGGCACAGGAAGTTGGCTTAAAACGCATCCAACTTTTGGACGGCTTTCAGGTGTAAGTTTTATTGCATCGGTCATTATATATGATATTTCATTAATGTTTTTTTTGCTCCTGATAAGCATCGGATTTGTTTTTCTAATCATTGGACTGGTCGTAGATAGTCACTCACAATTATAATGCAATGCATCAAACTTTCACCATACAGCAGAATCTTCTTCATCCACACCTGTGTTCCTGGGAAAATAGATAAGGCAAGAAAAGTAGTGCTGATGCCATAAGGAGTTGCAAAACAAAGAGATAAAACACTATTAAAGAAATTCTGAGATTGATAGTCACAAGAGCGATCTGGTTGATTTGATTATTTGGAAGGAAGAAATAGCCACCGGTGTAGTGCCGGTTGTTTTTTAGATAGATAGTGATGATGCCCTAATAACGTCACGTTAGATGGTACAACAATAATCTAACTATAATAAATAGATTTTGGAATTGATGGAAATACTCATATCACCACATATCAAGATATTGATCTAAATATTCATTTGAGAAATATAGATGCCTTTCCTCAGTGAAATAAGCTTGATAAAATGGCCAAGGATCCGATTCATCCCAGTTATCATGAGCACCTTCCCAACCAATTCCAAATTGCATAGTATACAAACCGATAAAAATATAGTACTTATTAGTACGATCTAATGACAGTTCATTTGTAAACCATGTTGGAAGATAATTGAGCTTAGTTTCCCAGGTTTCATTTTGCCAATCCTCAAAACTTCCAAGGTAATTTCGGCCAGGCTGTTGATATACAAATGCAAGCCAATATTCAAACCCACGGTACACTTCTTCATTCCAATGTCTGTCCGCAAACTCATTGGATTCAGGTGAAAGTTCTCCACCAATATTGTTATATCTTTCTAGTTTTTGCACATGCACGTTAGAAGACTGGATCTGTGATCTATATATCAATCCAATAGTGGGTTTAAAATAGTACTTGAGATAATAGTAATTGGGTATTTCATCATCAATAAATGTAGTAACCGAGTATTCGTAACAATCATCAAATGTTCCTGCTGGAACAGTAATAGAAGAGTTGGTCGATATTACTTCTGTCGTTCTTTCATAGTGGTCAGGATAATCACCACTACTATAATACGTATCGCCAGCTGATGCAGGAAACTTCCAAAACAGTACCAGTTCTTCCAAGTATCGGTCGTAGAAATATAATCCTTCATCACCTTCATGTAGTCTTCCCGGCAATACTCCATTAAATAGAAATAAATGCTTACCGTCAACTGTCGTTGTATCAACAATTTCGTTCCACCACCAAGATTGATACACATCATCGGCACCATACTCTTCATATATCCACCAATTACCAACCTCAAGCGCAAATGGATTTTCAATTGCATTTTCACTATTTGAAGGATTTTTGTCATCCTCACTGCAACCTATCGCTGATAGACAGACTGTTAGTGCAATTAGAAAAAGTCCCCAAAGCCAATTATTCATATGTACACTTTCTGTATTTCGGATTGAATTAAACAGATAGACTATCCTGGTTAATTATCTGATCAACATAACTTTCCTAACCTCATCCATCTTCCCCGGCACACTGGCGTGGATGAAGTAGATTCCGCTGGGTAGTTCATCAGCGTTGAAAGTGAATTTATGGTAGCCGGGTGAATAGCGTTCGTTTGCGAGTGTGGATACTTGCTGACCTGTTATGTTGAAGATGTTAAGTTTTAATTCGGATGATGCTGGTAGTCCGACTGAAATGGTTGTCGTTGAATTGAATGGATTGGGATAAATGGCACTTAGGGTATATTTGTCAGGTATGTTTAAAGTCGTTTCGATTATATCATTTGCTGCGTTATCAAGACGAATTAACCAAACATCGACCCAACCATTACCGAAAGACCAAGTTTCACCGGTAATAATATATCCCTCATCATTAGTCTGTTGAACACTGAAGCCCTGCTCATTGTGAGTTCCGCCGAATGTTTGGGTCCACTCTTCATTCCCGATTGAATCTGTCTTTACCACCCATAAGTCAGATCTCCCGGCACCTGAAGACCAAGTTTCACCGGTTATTATATATCCACCATCATCTGTCTGCTGAACACTATGGCCAATTTCGTAATCATTTCCGCCGAAAGTCCGGCTCCATTCTTCATTCCCCCTAGAATCAGTCTTTATTAACCACACATCTACCCAATCATCGCCAGAAGACTCTGTTCCACCAGTAATGATATATCCACCATCATTTGTCTGATTGACACTGTAGAAAAAATCATCATAATATCTGCTTCCGAAAGTCTGAGTCCAAACTTCATGTCCTGTTGAGTCTGTCTTAATCAGGAACGCATCATCTTCGCCAGAATAGTTCGTTTGGGTATTTCCAGCAATTACATACCCGCCATCAGAAGTCTGTTGGACACTCTCACCCACATCCAAATTTTCTGTTCCGAAAGTCTGGTTCCATTCTTCATTCCCTGCTGAATCCGTCTTTAGTAACCACACATCGTACCAATCATCGAAATTTAAAGACCAAGATTCACCTGTTATTATATAGCCACCATCATTTGTTTGTCGAACACTGAAACCTCTATCATCGAAATCCCTTCCAAATGTCTGGTTCCATTCTTCATCACCATTTGAATCTGTTTTGATTAGCCATAGGTCTGATGCAAGAGGATCCAATGAATCGGTGTATCCTACAATTATAAATCCACCATCATTTGTTTGCTGAACGTCATGCCCTGTATCCACATTAATTCCCCCAAAAGTCCTTGTCCATAACGTATCAGGTGGTTGGGCAGCAACAGGTATGCTGGCAAGTGTTATGCAGGTAATAATGAATGATAACAGGCGCATGTTCTTTCTCTTATGGTTATCTGATTAGTACTACTTTTCGTATTTCGTTCATCTTCCCCGGCACACTCGCGTGGATGAAATAGATTCCGCTGGGTAGTTCATCGGCATTGAATGTGAATTTATGGTAGCCGGGTGAATAGCTGTCATTTGCAAGTGTGGATACTTGCTGACCAGTTATGTTGAAAATCGAAAGTACTAGCTGGGAGTGTTCGGGTAATGCTACTGAAACTTTTGTCGAAGAATTGAATGGATTTGGATATGCAGGGCTAATGGTTATCTGCGAAGGTATAATATTCTGTATTTTTTTCTCAACGCCAGCAGTCCCGTCATTAATCCTCATAACATGAATGTCATAGTCATCACCGGTATTTTCTGTAGTCCTGTCGGCACAATAACCCCAAGTGGTCAGCATTCCGCCTTCACCATCGGGAACATAATCATAGAAAGCATGTAAATATGGAAGGTTTGAGAGTACGACTGGATCGTTAGCATTCTCCTCATTAACCAGTTCACCATCCCTATTGTAATGTAGAAACCGGTCTTCAAGCAGATATAGCCCTCCTGCTCCATCGGGACACACATATCTAAGACTCCTTGCAGGTCTAAACACAACAGGTTGTTCCGTCAGCAATTCAGCATCAAGATTATAATGGTATAGTTCGTAATCACCGTCCAGGTATCTGATAATCCAGAATTCGTCATCGATTCCCGGAACCAGGTTCCCCTTCCTTATCATACCTCGATAAATTCTTAACGAATCTCCATCCCAGCCCAATTCTCCATTTTCGTTAAGGCAGACAAAATAATTAAGTTGATTTTGCGAATACATCCGTCTTCCCATACGAATTACCAGGCAAGTATCTACACGGATTGCATCAAACAACTCAGCCCTGTTTCGATCACACGTCATCAGAAGTACCGGTTCTTCCCAGGCGAGTTCTCCATTTGAATTTATTTTGATAGCATAGAATTCAACTTCATGCTCTTCATTTCCTTTAGAATAAAAAACGATGATATCACCTGATTCCGTCTGTTCAATACCAAGTAATGTTCCGACGTATTCGCTGGGAACAACTTCTATTCCATAAGGTTCATTCCATAGCGGTGTGCCATCACTGTCTAGCCGTTGTCCACGAACCTGTGGAAGCATTTCATCGTAATAAATGTAGTAGAAGAGGAATATCCCACCGTCTTCACTGGCAGATGCATGATATGTACTGACAGAGTTCCCTTCTTCCTCTTCTATTATCGGTACACAATACCCTCTTTCACCCCAAAGCGGATCACCGTCTTCATTAATCCTCTGTGCATAAAGACGACCTGAAGTGTAATTCGACCAGTCAACCAATATACAAGCAGCTATAGCTCCGTCATTATTATCTGTATAGATTTGTAAATCATGGGCACAATAGTCGTTGTTTACATTTTCGCCTGATACCATTCCTGGAACAGTGTTAATACCATTTCCATCCCACTGAATTTCACCGGATTCCAGATCGATTCGCTGCATGAATGGAAGTCGACAGTTAATACTTGTCCTGTTATCTGTCCAGCAAACGTAAGCCGACTCTCCAGAGCGCATGATTTTCGGTTCTTTTCCTCGCCCTTCCAGATCCTCTACAACAGCAATATCATCATCATTGAAAGAATCTCCGCTCTCCAAATCGAAAGAATTAGTATATATTCCTCCGTAGTGGTTTCTTGGGTCACGCCATACACAAACAACATTATCACCACAAAACATTGGGGTAAGCCAGGTATGATATGTCCGGTTTGAGTTAATTAAAGTTGGAGAATCCCATGCAATCGTTCCATCTTGCTCAACTCGAAGTAGTTCAAAGCCTTCATCCTCGTTTTCATCTGTTTCGTAAGCCCGCCAGGCGACAACCACCCCTCCTTCACCATCACTTACCAGCCAGTCTCTATTTGTCGTGCGATCTGAAAGCAATAGACCATATTCCTCGTCACCCCAATGTGAAACTGGTTCACCGTTAATCGATTCAATTTTCTTGATTCGCACCCTGTAATCGATTTCGTACCGCCCACTATTAATCCATGATAGGGCAAAACTTCCGGGTGAGATCAAAACAGTTCTTAACGCCTCACCGGATACATTTTCAGGTACTAGCACTACTCCTTCCGGATTCCAGAGCAGGTTGCCGTCAGAATCTATTTGTTGACCGCAAGCCTGAGCATTCGAATCGATATAATTATGCCAGGTAATGAACGTGCCACCTTCACCATCGGAAATCATACTTATACTCCCATCGAACCAATCCGTCATCATTTCCATGCCAGTTGAATCAGCCCAGAGTAACTCGCCATCTGTATTTACCTTATTCATCATAGCGCGGTCACCTTGATACTCCTCGAAGACGAATATTATTCCTCCTGACAGGTCAGTTGTCACTTCGACATCGGATGCATTCACCGCGATACAAATAAAACCGTCCCAGAGCGACTCGCCGTTATAGTCAAATCGGTTGGCATATATTTCATGATCATCTCTCCAAAGGGCAATAAAACTTCCCTCCAACGATGGAAGTATAAAATCATTAGTTTGAGCGTAATCGTGGTAGTAGAGAGGCTCGCAATTGTCCGGGGTTAGATTGATACCCTCTTGATCCCACTGAGGAGTACCGTAAGAATCCAGAAGCTGGAACCTGGCATCGAAACGATTACGATTCTCTTCATCTATCCAGTAATCTTTCCAGCAGATATACCATCCATATTCGCCGGCGGAAATCACAAGAGGATCATTCTGGATATATAGACCATTGGTGAGCTGCACGCCATCTTCACCCCATTCCGGATTACTTTCAGAATCACAGAGCTGAGCAAATATTTCCTGCGAACTGTTGGTAAAGGCAGTCCAAACGACACAAAATTCGCCATCATCGTTCGAGGCAGTATGCATAATATCATCGATATATGGGTGAATATGTGGTCCCTGACGAACTACAAGACCGTTTTCCACTCCCCAGAAGTTATATTCGGAAAGAGCTGTTGTTGAAATGCAAAAGATCGATAAAAAAGCAATCAAGAAAATTGCTGGATAGTACCTCATCCGAACCTCCTCCACTCTTGAGTTGTATAATACTTCATCAATCGTATGTATATTAAAGATATGAACCGGGGGTGTTAATAGCAACTAATTGTAGTCTAAAACTGCACAAAGTTTAAAATTGTTGAACAAATTAAGTTATGTGCGAATTCGAGATGATTTTATGATGGTGTTATGGACGGGATTTTGATGAGTCATTTGATATCAACTCCATTGCCTTTTTTACAGGGATACGGTAGATCTGGTTTTCTTCATCGAGGATGGCATAGGAATTGAGCAGTTCCGATTCTTGAACTCTTTGCTGTATGAGTTCCGCAGATGGTGGTTTTAGTATCTGGTTATAATGCACTCGCTCCTCGTCAGCATTCCTAGATTCCACATATCCTGCAATCATGACAACTGTGAGCAACAAAAGCACAAGTATCCCGCCGAGTATTTTTCCTGTAGATAATGATTTGTCTGTCATTTTATTGTTCCTGCTCAGAATACATGTAATTATATATTTTGAAACTCAATGGACTCATCCAGTTTGGGATCGTTGAATGCCAAGACAGCATGCTTTGTGAAATTCCGCCAGAAGATGAACAGGAATATCCCGCCAATTCCCATCATTGTTGTCAGATCCAGCCATGACGGAAGCGCTGATTCCGGGTGCAGAACCGGCATGACATTCCAGTATAAATCCAACCAGTGCATTACCAATAACCAGATTGCGAAGAAACGTAAGGCGTCAAAGCTCCTCTTTACATGACGGCTCATAAGCAGCACAAAGGGAATCACAAAATGACCAAAGACAATTATTAATGTCATAGCTTTCCAACTGCCTGTCCAGCGATTATGATAATATATCGTCTCTTCCGGGATGTTGGCATACCAGATTAGCAGGTATTGACTGAAGGAGAAATATGCCCAGACAATCATGAAGGCAAACAGCAGTTTTCCCAGGTCATGATAATGTTCTATCGTAATTTCCTTTTCAAGGATCCCTCGTTTCCGTAATCCTACAAAGACAACTATCATGAATGCCATTATCCCTACCAGCCCACCGGCGAAATAATAAAGTCCGTAGATAGTGGAATACCATGCAGGGAACAGGGACATCAACCAGTCAAATGCCGCGAAAGTTACTGTAAATGCAAAAGCGATTATTCCCGGTGCGCTCAGAACTTTGAATCGCTTCCAATCATTCAAGGTGAATCCAGGCTTGTCCTGCTTGATTGATAAACGATACAGGGCGAATGCAAAAATCGTCCACACCGCGAAGTATATCAAGGTACGTATCACAAAAAATGGTACATTCAGAAAACCCGATTTACTTGCTACTAAATCTATATGTGCTTGATGAGCATGATCATCATGTTCAACATGCCCGGAGTTTGCTTCCGAATGTGAATCATGTGTTTCTTCAGATAGAGTATTTCCGTGATTAGTATCTTCAGATGCATGTGCAGTTTCAATCAGATCAAGATGAATGGCTTGTTTTTCACCGTGATGCGCTTTCCCAATCTCAACCCATTCATAGAGGTCGCCCATCCCAATGAAAACCGGGATGGCAAAGATCAACAACCAGGGCAGGGTGACCATGATATTTTCTGCCATACGCCTCGCGGTGACACTCCATTTGGCGTTGGTAATATGATGAAGCATTACAAAGAATAATCCGCCGAATCCAATCGAAACCCAGAATGCAAATGAAGTCAACCAGGAGAACATGAACTGACTGCGATCTACAAAAAATCCAACAGCAGAGAGAACCAGCCCGATTACTCCTACAACCAAAGCAATTGTTCCGGCTTTTCCCCTGTCGGTGAATTCATATTTTGTGTTATCGAATTGCATATTTACCTGGTCTGTTAATCAGATATACCTTTATGTGCCGTTTCTATTTTACTTTATCTTTTCTTTTACATCATCGGGAAGATCAGTGTAAGCCGCATTCTGGCTCAGTTGCAGGGCACGTAGGTAGTTAATAATCATCCACCTGTCTTCTACCGGGACCTGGTCAGCGTACCTGGGCATATTCCGGATTCCGTTGGTAATAATATCAAATATCTTACCGTCCGGATACTCCCTGATCTGGTCTGTATGGAAACTGGGCGGAACCATGTATCCTTTCTTGATAATAATCCCGGTGCCATCACCAGTTTGACCATGACATATCGAGCAATAGATATTAAAACGTTCCCTCCCCCGCTCCATATTTTCCATCGTTGGAATAACAGGTGATTTTGCAATGAATTCACCGGTAACCGAATCAATGCCCTGCCAGAATTCCGTGTCTTCATTCAACTGACCACGCGCTACAGTACCCTCAACAGGCACTCTCATTCCGGCACCGTTAAGAAAGAATTCGCTTGAAGACTGGGGCAGATATTTAGGCTGCGAGTCCATGTTCGGATTCACATGAATGGGCGTCTTTTCAGAAGGACGTCCCTGGCAACCACCAAGCACCAAAACGATTAGTAATAAAAGTCCTGATATTATGATAAAAGTCTTATCCTGCCTGCAAAGAAGGTTCATTTCTCCTCCAGCAGTTCTACGTTAACACAACCGATTTCTTTAAAGAACTGTAAAGTTTTATTTGGATCGAATTTTTTGTCTTCCGCAAGGATACTGATAAAAAATGCGTCATCAGTGGAACGTTCAAAACTATTTGAATGGAATACTGGGTGATGAAATCTCAGTTTATTCAGCCCTAACATACCGAATACTGCTGTTATCACGCTGAAGAGAACACCCAGGGCGAATGTCACAGGAAAGAATGCCTGATAGCTGAAGAAAGCCTTGCCTGCAATCACCAATTTATAGTCAACGGCACTCATCCACCATTGCATCCCCAGTCCAACTACCACACCGGTAAAGGCCGCAAAAGCCACCATCCATCCCAGCGGGCTGCGTTTTTCGCCCATAGCATCGTCCATCCCGTGAACCGGGAAGGGACTATGCACATCCCATTCTTTGAAACCCGCATCACGAACTTTCCCGGCAGCATGAAGGATATCAGCGGGATCTTTGAACTCAGCTATAACACCTTGAATTATCTTATTATCGCTCATAATCACGCCTCCCCTTTATGTGCCGGAGGCATATTATGATGAAAATGTGGATTTGCCCGGGGCAGGACACCCTTGACCTCGGACATTGCCATTACGGGCAGGAAGCGGATGAACAACAGGAACAGGGTCAGGAACAATCCGAAACTGCCAATAAAAGTCCAGGCATCAACCCAGGTAGGCTTGTAATAATCCCAACTCGAGGGCAGATAGTCTGCATGCAAAGACATTACAATTACGAATCTCTCAAACCACATTCCAATATTTGTAAAGATCGAGAGTGCAAATAAAACAGGTATTGTTCGCCGCAGCTTCCGTATCCAGAACAACTGCGGAATTATCACATTACAACTGACCATAGTCCAGTATGCCCACCAATATGGACCAAAGGCACGGTTAATAAATGCAAACCTTTCATACATATTCCCACTGTACCAGGCTATGAAAAATTCTGTTGAGTAAGCATACCCGACCATCATACCGGTTACCATCATGATCTTCGCCATACGTTCCAGCGTATCAATGGTGATGTAATTCTGCAATGCCGGTAAAACTTTCCTTGCCAGGATGGCAAGTGTCATTACCATTGCAAAACCGGAGAATATGGCTCCAGCCACAAAATATGGTGGAAATATTGTTGTATGCCAACCAGGTACGATACTGGTGGCAAAATCTGTAGATACAACACTATGTACAGAAAGAACCAGGGGAGTAGAAATTCCTGCGAGCAGGAGATATGCTACTTCATAATGTTTCCATTGACGGTTCCCGCCACGCCAGCCAAGCGACAAAATTCCAAATACAACTTTCTTGATTTTGCTTTTAGCGCGATCACGGTAAGTGGCAAGATCAGGAATCATACCGGTGTACCAGAACAGGGCAGATGCCGTAAAATAGGTGCCTACCGCAAAAATATCCCATAACAGGGGGCTGCGGAAATTAGGCCAGATAGACATCTGGTTCGGCACCGGGAACATGAAGTACGCCACCCAGATACGACCAACATGTATTCCGGGAAAAACTCCCGCGCAGATAACAGCGCAAATTGTCATCGCCTCGGCGAAGCGGTTTATTGAGGTGCGCCATTTCTGTCTGAACAGGAAGAGGATAGCTGAAATAAGTGTTCCTGCATGTCCGATGCCAACCCAGAACACAAAGTTGACGATAGCCCAGCCCCAGCCAACAGGTATATTGACGCCCCAGACACCAACACCTTCCCATGCCAGGTAGCCGATCATAATCAGCAGGTTCATGGCAAGCATACCGCTTATAATAAAAGCGATCCACCACCATCTGGGTGTCTTCGTTATAGGCTTTTCAGATATCCGGCAAATGTCGGTAGTGATCTTGTGAAAGTCAGGATCACCTTTCACAAGGGGAATATCCTCAATTACCAGACCTGTATTTTCTGCAGTAACGCTCACAAACCCTACACTGTTGTTTTATTATAAATACTGTATTTTAACTCTTCAAGGCAGGGTTGGGATTACGCAACCGCGCCTGGTAAGATGTCCGTGGACGGAGATTTAGTTCCGCCAGTACCTCGTATGTTCTTTCCGAATTTTTCGCTTTTACAATACTACTTTTCTTGTCAAGAATATTGCCGAACTTAATTGCTTCAGTCGGGCAAGCCTGTTGGCAGGCAGTTCGCATCTCACCGTCCATGACTGTTCGACCTTCTAACTTTGCCCTTCGCTTGGTGCGATTTATCCGTTGCAGGCAAAAAGTACACTTCTCCATTACACCACGTGAACGAACTGTCACATCCGGATTCTGAGCCATCTTGACCAGTTCCGGTAACCGGTTGGTATAATTGAAGAAATTGAACCGTCTCACCTTGTAGGCACAGTTGTTCGAGCAGTACCGGGTTCCTATGCAGCGGTTATAGGTCATTACATTCAAACCTTCCGCATCATGTGTCGTAGCTGCTACCGGGCAAACCTGCTCACAGGGCGCCATTTCGCAATGCTGACATGCCATTGGCTGGAAACCGATTTCCGGATTATTCAGATCACCGTTGAAATAACGGTCTATTCGCATCCAGTGCATTTCCCTGCCATAATCAGCCTGTTCCTTACCAACTACCGGGATGTTATTTTCACTCTGGCAGGATATGGTACACGCCCCACAACCGATACATGCATTCAGATCTATTGACATTCCCCACTGGTTACCTTCGTCATATTTATGTTCTTTCCAAAGGCTCGCCAGGTCAGGTACATGAACTTCATGCTGGGCAAACTCGGGATCGTTGCGATATTCATCAAGGTCTGCTTCACGTATCAGAGGACGCCCTTCCATACTGCCATGGTTCTGGGTTGTGGCAAAAACATGTTTTTTACCAGTTCGGGTAACTTTGGTTCCTGAGAGAAAGTCCATATTGTCGATGGTTCTGATACCGTTGACACTAAATCCCGCACCTTTCTCAATCCTGCCATTACTATCATTGCCATACCCAAGTGGAAGTATTATCACATCATCAGCTTGACCTGGGAGTATCCAAACTGGTATTTCAATGCTATTATCACCAGACTCAATAGAGATAAAATCACCATTCTCCAGTCCATGCATTTTAGCTGAGGCAGTACTTATGAGTGCTGCATTATCCCAAATCAGCTTAGTCAGTGGATCGGGTAATTCCTGCATCCAGCCATTGTTAGAAAATCGACCATCATAAACACTATGATCAGCAGTAAAAACTATTTCCATTCCTGTTGAATTATTCTCAATAGGGAATTCTTTGAGATGAGCTTCGATCGCAATTTCTTGAATAATTACTGGCTCGACTCTAGTTTTGCCTTCAGGATATACTCCATCATGTAATGCTTTGCGCCATGATAATTCAAAGGACTCACCATGGAATATATCCTTCCAGGTTTCCCTGACTATATTATATCCCTTTTGACTTTCTCCATATATGATGAGGTTTAAAACTTCCAGGACACTTTTCCCAAAAAATAACGGTTCTATCATAGGCTGGATAATAGCTGGAGTTCCGTCCATTGATCTGCAGTCACCCCAGGATGCGAGGTTATGTGCGCTGTGGATATCCCCGTCCAATAATGCTGAAACACTATCTGCAGATGATGAAAGTTTATATGTACGTTGGATTTTCTTTAAGGATTCAATAATTTGCAGGTCAAAAGGAATCGTCGCTACTGGATAATCGCTCAGGACAACCAATGTATTCACTTTACCGTTATCTATGTTTGCGACAAGATTCTTTAAAGCAGCCCGGTCTGATACCTGTATATGCTCAGCAATGTGAAATTCTATAGTATTATCAATATTTTCTAAAGCGTAGTTTATTGAGAGAATCAATGCATGCACAGCTTTGGGTTGACGTCTCCCTGCCACAACAAGTGATTTACCTTTGTGCGAAATCAGATCATCTGCTACTGCATCAATCCATCTTTGATCTATATTGTTTTGTTTTACTGCACCAAATGCAGAAAGAGCTGGAATTGTGGTACCTCTCGATTCAAGAGCACGGGCAAGCAAAACAGTAAAATCAATTACCTGGCTGGATTTAATTCTCAAGCGATGATCCGCCATAGCCCCGGTTATCGTATAACCGGGTTCGGCAACATAGAGACGGTTCATCTTGTCATGGGGTCCGCTAATGCTACGTCCCTTTGCGAAACCTAATGCGCTGGTCACATTTTCGCTATCCATCATGAAGGGATCTGCATCCAGCGCAACAATGATCTTAGCCTTGTCATAGTGATAGACTGGTTGGAGGTTTTTTCCAGAAGCTATCCTTATACCACCATAAATGTTTTCATCAGAAACACTATTGAATGTTACCCATTCAGCTTTGGGATAGGTCTTGAAGAATTCTTTCTTCAGTCTTTCAAACGAAGGAGAACTACTTTCATTGCCAAGAATTACCAGTCCTTCTCCACCATTTTCATCAAATTCGGTTTTTATCTCTTTCCAGGCATCCTCAAATTCTTGCCAACTCGATTCTTTTCCTTTATTCGTTATCTTTCGAGAACGATCAGGATCATACAGGTTCAGAATGGAAGCTTGCATGAAATTATTGCTCTTGCCCAAGCTGGAAGGGTGAAGCTCATTGCCTTCTATCTTTACCGGGCGGCCTTCATGGCAGGTAACCACCAATCCATAGGATGATGTTCCCAAAGGCATTGAAGTAGCGTAATATTCCGGTTCACCCAACACGAGATTTTCCGGCGCATCAACATAAGGAACAATCTTTTCAACCGGACGCCTGCAACCGGTCAAACCGGCAAAGGCAAGCGTGGTGCCAACGGTGGAAAGAAAAGTTCGCCTGGAAACCGGATGGTTTTTCTCAGTATCCTCTTCGGGAAACTCGTTTTTCGCAAACCTTTGGTATTCAGGCTTGTTATCAAGCTGCTCAAGGCTACGCCAGTACTTCTTGTCCAAAGTTTTATTTTTATCTAACGATGACATGCGCTGCAATTCTCTGGAGGATTAATATTGTTTTCCTGCATGAACTTCTGCACCCACTCACCGTGATCTTTCGGAGGAGTCCAGTACATGTTGGTCACCTGTGACGGCGGACGGAGATGCGGTCCGGGATCACGATGGCAATCCAGGCACCAGCCCATGCTTAAAGGCTCTACCTGCTGAACCTTTTCCATCATGGCAACATTGCCATGACATTCAATACAAGCTACTCCTGCACGAAGATGAAGGGAATGATCAAAGTAAGCGTATTCCGGCAGGTTATGGATGCGGACCCATTCAATAGGCATTTTATTTGCAAAACTTTCGCGAACCGGGTCCAGAGTTTTTTTATCAGTTCCCACCAGGATATGACAATTCATACAAACCTTGGTGGGAGGGATATTGGAGTGACGAGATTTTTCAACTTGGTAATGGCAGTAGCGACAATCTATACCAAGATCGCCGGCATGAAGCTTGTGGCTGTAATCTACCGGTTGAATCGGTCTGTAGCCGGCATCAGTGAATTTCGGTGAACCATAATACCAGAAGAAAAACACTCCACCAAGAACCAGCAAAATAACCATCATTATAACTATCAATGGAATCAAGTTCGCCGATTTTGAGAAAATCTGTGCCAAGAATTATTCTCTGGTTTGAAGGTTAAAAAATTTTCAGAGCGATTTGTAAGAGATAAAGCTGCTAATCCGTTGAATGGTTGATCATACTTCGATCCAACCAACCATACAATATCATCTCAAAATAATCGATTTACAAGTTTATGGCTAATTATAATATAGATTTTTCGCCTCGAGTCTTTTGTCTCCCTGATAGAGTCCATTTATTTCTCCCTGAAAAACGTGAGATAATGGTCTTGACTCTGCCTGCGAATTTGATTAAATAATATATGATCTTTTTTTCAGAAATCAAGTGGGTGGTAGATGATTTTCTCCAAAGGTACTGGTTATGCACTAAGAGCGTTAATCTTCCTTGCTGAACACATGGACGAAGGACCATTTCTTGCCGGGGCAATAGCTGACGACATTGATGTTCCAAAACCAACTTTATCAAAAATCCTGAACCGCCTGGCGGCAAAAAAACTTGTGAAATCAGTAAGTGGTCCAAATGGAGGGTTCTGGCTGGTCAAAGATCCTGGGTTAATCAGCCTGAAGGAAATCTATGAAGCTTTTGAGCCATCCCGTTCATACCAGGAGTGCTTATTGGGGCATCCTCAATGTCCGGGGACAAAATACTGCACTTTGCACCTGAAATGGCTGGAACCACAAAAACACATTTTCGATTTTCTAAATAACACCAAAATATCTGATATAATACCGTTTGAAGATGGGTTACAACCGGAGGATATCCCACTTGAGGATCAATAGAGGACCATTTCGTAGTTATTTATAATGGAAAATTTTGAGCAAAAAAATACTGAAGTTGCCATACCGGAAATCAGTATCGATCCTAAAAATGACAGGAAGCTGATCTGTGACCATTGTGGTCTGGAATGCAGGGATGACTCCATCAGAATTGGTGACAAATTATTCTGTTGCCATGGCTGTAAAAAAGTATATGAACTGCTTCACGCTAACGAAATGTGCGCCTATTACAATGTAACCGATCAACCGGGTTTGACGCCAAAAATAGATGAAACCGATTTAAGATACGGCTACCTCGATGATCCTGAAATTCAAAAACAACTTCTCGAATTTTCCGATGGTGACATTTCAAAGATCACACTGAATATCCCTTCTATGCATTGTGCTTCATGCATCTGGCTTCTGGAACAACTGAACCGTTTTAATAACGGAATTACTCATTCACGTGTAAATTTTCTAAGGAAAGAGTTGACAGTTACTTTCCGACATAATGAATTATCCCTGCGCCAATTGGTTGAACTGGTTGCTTCGTTGGGGTATGAACCTGCTATTAAGCTGGAGGACGTTCAAAAGGACAAACGCTCTGATGATCGTAAACGCCTATACCTCCAGATTGGAATTGCAGGTTTCGCGTTCGGCAATATAATGCTGCTTAGTTTCCCGGAATACCTGGCAAGGAGCGGCGACACTGTCAATCCCACGTTAAGACTGCTCTTTACCTGGATCAATCTTGCCCTGTCGCTTCCGGTTGTATTCTATAGTGGCTGGGATTATTTGTCCGGCGCATGGAAAGGGCTGGCTAACAAGATTATTAACCTTGATGTGCCTATTGCGTTAGGCATTGGTGCACTTTTCGCAAGAAGTGTTTACGAGATTTCATTCAGTGTGGGCGCTGGCTATTTTGATTCTCTTTCAGGATTAATCTTTCTCTTACTATTAGGGAAATTATTCCAGGCGAAAACTTACGAAACACTCTCATTTGAACGTGATTATACCTCATACTTCCCTATTGCCATTATTCGGAAAGATGATAACGGTGAAAAAAGCGTGCCCGTAGTTACCCTTAAACAGGGCGACAGGATTATTGTCCGCAACCAGGAGCTTATTCCGGCTGACTCCATCCTGATTGAAGGCACAGGTGGAATTGATTACAGTTTTGTAACAGGAGAATCCCAACCGGTGTCAAAGGAAAGTGGCGACGTGATTTATGCCGGTGGTCGGCAGATTGGTGAAGCAATCGAGCTGGAAGTTATCGAAGAGGTATCCAGAAGTTACCTGACCAGATTGTGGAATCATGACAGTTTTGGTGATGCTGATCAACCCAGTGCCGCAAACCTGGCAAACAGTATCAGTAAATATTTCATTGCTGTTGTTTTATTGATAGCTATAGCTGCTTTCGGCTGGCATGCTGTCAGTGATTTTTCACTTGCCTTCCGGGTATTCACCTCTGTCCTTATAGTAGCCTGTCCATGCGCTCTTGCATTAGCAACACCGTTTACGCTTGGCACTGCTATGCGGATAATGGGACAGCACAATTTCTACTTGAAAAATGTCGGAATCGTTGAAAAATTATCCCAAATCAATCATATTGTATTCGATAAAACCGGAACTCTGACAAATGCAGGCGATGTTGAAATAACATGGCAGGGTGACCGGCTTGCTGATCATGAGAATGCGTTGATCAGATCTTTGATCCGCCACTCCACTCACCCGCTGAGTTTACAGCTGTTTAATCACCTGCCGGAAACACTTTCATTGCCGGTAGAGGGATACAATGAAATTACCGGAAGGGGAGTCGAAGGGATAACCGCGGGAACTCAAATACGCATTGGATCAGCAGACTTTATCATTCCAGGAGACAGTAATGGCGCGAAGCACGACAAGCAGGAAACCGATGGTGTATTTATCGAGATTGATGGTCTTTTCAGGGGCAATTTTGTATTAAATACAACCTTGCGGCCAGGAGTTGTAAAACTACTCCAAAGATTGAAGCACAAATTCAACTTGTCCCTGCTATCCGGGGATACTGACCGTGATGAAGCACTATTAAAACCGGTTTTCCCCGATGGTTCTGAAATGCGTTTCAGACAAAAACCTGTTGACAAATTAAACTATGTCAACAGGCAGAAAGATAACAATGACAGGGTTTTAATGATCGGGGATGGCTTGAATGATGCGGGAGCATTAAAAACAAGCGATGTCGGTATCGCGTTAACAAGTGATATTACATCATTTTCGCCCGCTTGTGATGCATTGCTTGATGCGGGTTCACTACCTTTACTGGACCGGTTCATCAGTTTTTCAAAAGCCGGTATGAGAATTATCGTTGCCGGATTCATTTTGTCTTTTTTATACAACATCATTGGCTTGGGCTTCGCTGTTACAGGCAAACTGTCACCCCTGATCAGCGCTGTTTTGATGCCCTTGAGTTCAATTACCGTGGTAACATTTGCATCTTTCGCTACAAGAATTCAAGCACATTTATCTGGTTTTAAAAAATGACAATTATAATATTGCTGATAGGTGCAAGCCTGCTGATCGCAACCGGATTTCTCATTGCCTTTATATGGGCTGTCAGGAACGGTCAGTACGAGGACAAATACACACCCTCGGTCAGAATCCTGCTGGATGACCTGGAAGACAAAAAAGATTCGTGATTGATTATATTCCGGGATTGCTAATCCTGGAGTCGTAGTTACTTCTATTTTCAGGGAGAAGAAGATGTCGGGAAACGTGGAAAAGTTCCAGTACGACAATACAATAGTCAGGATGTTCCTCATCGCCAGTGTCGTTTTTGGCGTAATCGGAATGTTGGTTGGGCTGATAATTGCTATCCAGCTCTTCTTTCCTGCCTTGAACCTGGGACTTTCTTTTACCACTTTTGGGCGGCTCCGTCCACTGCATACCAATGCGATAATATTTGCTTTTGTTGGTAATGCAATCTTTATGGGAGTTTATTATTCCCTGCCTCGATTGCTGAAGACTCCAATGTTCAGCCGCACGCTGGGCTTGATCCATTTCTGGGGCTGGCAATTGATTATCCTGTCCGCGGCAATCACTTTACCCCTGGGAATGACCACTAGTAAGGAATATGCGGAACTGGAGTGGCCTGTTGATATTGCCATTGCGATCATATGGGTGATCTTTGCCATCAATATGTTTGCCACTATCGCTAAAAGGCGGGAGAAGCACCTTTACGTGGCGATATGGTTTTACATAGCAACTGTGGTTACAGTGGCGGTACTGCATATAGTAAATTCATTCGAAATCCCGGTAAGTTTCTTGAAAAGTTATTCGCTTTATGCCGGTGTTCAGGATGCATTGGTGCAATGGTGGTACGGACACAACGCGGTTGCATTTTTCCTGACCACCCCATACCTGGGTCTGATGTACTATTTCCTGCCTAAAGCGGCTAATCGACCGGTGTATTCATACAGACTGTCAATCATCCATTTCTGGGCATTGATATTCATCTATATATGGGCAGGACCGCATCACCTGCTCTATACAGCCCTTCCCGACTGGGCACAATCATTGGGAGTGGTTTTCAGCCTGATGCTGATCGCCCCCTCATGGGGTGGCATGTTGAATGGTCTGCTTACCCTGCGAGGTGCATGGGACAAGGTACGTGAAGATCCGGTACTGAAATTCATGGTCGTTGCAATAACCGCATACGGTATGGCTACCATAGAAGGACCGACACTGGCTATTAAGTCAGTAAACGCCCTCAGTCATTACACCGACTGGACAATTGCACATGTCCACATTGGCACACTTGGCTGGAATGGAATGTTGACATTTGGTATCTTTTACTGGATTGTGCCAAAGATGTGGAAAACAAAACTCTGGTCAACTAAGCTGGCTAATTTCCATTTCTGGCTGGGAACCCTGGCAATCTTCTTCTGGGTGATTCCAATGTACTGGGCTGGATGGACCCAGAGCCTGATGTGGAAACAGTTCAATGCTGATGGTTTCCTGGCATATCCAAACTTCCTCGAAACCGTTATTCAATTGATACCCATGTATGTGATGCGTGCCATTGGTGGCTGCATGTTCCTTATTGGTTTCATCCTGTGTATTGTGAACCTGGTAGCAACAGCAAAACAAGGATCTTTTGAGACTGTAGTTGAGGATCAGGCTGCTCCATTGGAGAAAAACGGTGGGCATGAAGATGGTTACTGGCATCGCTGGATTGAAAGCCGTCCATTCAGATTTACCGTTCTTACCCTGATTGCTATCCTGCTCGGTGGAATTGTCGAGATGGTTCCCATGTTTGTAATCAAATCAAATGTGCCGTCCATTTCCAGTGTTAAACCTTATACTCCGTTGGAAATTGAGGGAAGGGATATTTATATCCGAGAGGGTTGTCTAAGCTGCCATTCCCAACTGGTTCGACCGTTCAGGAGTGAAGTTGAACGTTATGGTGAGTATTCAAAAGCGGGTGAGTTTGTTTATGATCATCCATTTCTGTGGAGTTCTAAACGAACCGGACCTGATCTTCATCGGATCGGCGGAAAATATCCTGACGCTTGGCATTACAGCCACATGTTAGAACCCACATCCATGTCGCCCGGTTCTATCATGCCTCCCTACCAATGGTTAATAGAAGATGAACTGGATGTTTCTAAACTTGAGAAAAAAATCTGGGCTTTACGAAAGGTGGGAGTTCCGTATCCAGAGGATTACGAATCCCAGGCACTGGAAGACTTGCAGGAACAAGCTGAAACCATAAGCGCCAGCTTGAAAGAAGCCGGGATTGAGGCGCCACCGGACCGTGAGATAATCGCCCTGATCGCCTACCTGCAAAGGATGGGACAGGATATTAAAGTTACCCAGAAATAAGGAGCCGGAATATGCTTAGCGAAATACTTCAATCTGTCACCGGCATGGGTGGCTATACAACATTCGGAACGATAATCTTTTTCATAACTTTTATTATGCTGACAGTTAAAACTATACGACTTGATAAGTCATACAACAGATACATGAGTAACCTGCCAATCGATTCTTCTAACTCTGAAATCCATGAGGAGGACATATAATGGCAAAGAAGATTGATGAACTCTTTGATCATGATTTTGACGGTATCCGGGAGTTCGATAACGATTTACCCGGTTGGTGGATGTGGTTGTTCGTGATATCGGTAATATTTTCGTTTTTCTATATTATGCATTTTCATGTGTTGGGATTTGGTGATTCCTCACATGTAAAGCTAATGAAGGAATATAACCCGGATTATGTCGCATTACCCGGTGAACAGAATGCAGCGGTTCTGGCGAATGTATATCCAACTTATAAATCTCCATTCTATACTCCCGGTATTGACGTGATGCAGCAGGATCTTCGTGGAGGAGGCGCAGCAGCGGCTGGATTTGTCTTTGCTGAAGAGGCAGAGGTAGATACGAGTGTAGTTTCACTGGCAGATGCCGGTGCAATTGCCGGAGGGCAAAAGATATATGCACAGTATTGTTTTACCTGTCATGGCGCTGCGGGTGAAGGAGGAATCGGGCCTAATCTCACTGATGAATATTGGATCAATGGTGGTAGTTTCCCGGAAATTATTCATACTATTAAGATTGGTGTGCCGGTGAAAGGGATGATTGCCTGGAGTACTCAACTCAGCCCGGAGCAGATATTAGAGGTAGGCAGTTACGTCAATACCCTTGCGGGTACAAACCCGGCAAACGCCAAGGCGCCGCAGGGTGAAATATACATTGCCGAAAAGTGACTCGATGTAGTTTATATAAGGTATGATAGATTGACCTTTTGCCATTGACGGTATAAGGTCTTTTTTAGAATAACAGGAAATGATAAAAACGGAACTTAAAAAGACTGAAAGTGTCAGCAAGACAAACCTTGGACGCGAAGATACATTTCGTGACCGTATGGCAACTATTGACGAGTCCGGCAAACGTATCTGGATATATCCCCGGAAGCCAAAAGGACAGTTTCATCGTTATCGAACCATACTTGCTACGCTTCTCATCGCAATCTTTTATAGTGGTCCATTTATTAATATTGGAGGACATCCATTACTGCTTTTGAATGTCTTCCAGCGTGAATTTGTAATTTTTGGTCAGCCATTTTACCCCCAGGATTTTTTCCTCTTTGTCCTGGCGATGATCGCTTCATTTGTTTTTATTTTGCTCTTTACAGTTGTTTATGGTCGTCTCTGGTGCGGTTGGGCTTGCCCCCAGACAGTATTCATGGAAATGGTATTCAGGAAAATAGAATACCTGATTGAGGGTAACGCTCCCTCGCAGAAATCGTTGAACAAACGTCCGATGGACCTTGACAAGTTTGTTCGCAAAATCCTGAAGCATTCGATTTTTTTCCTAATCGCTTTCTCGGTCGGCAATACATTTATGGCATATATGGTTGGAAAGGAACAATTGTTCAAGGCTGTAACCGGAACACCTGCCGAAAATCCGGTCGCATTCACATCAATTGTCCTGTTCAGTCTGCTGTTCTATTCAATCTTTGCGCGTTTCCGTGAACAGGCTTGTACGCTTGTATGTCCCTATGGTCGTCTTCAGGGCGCACTCCTTGATAAGAACTCAATCGTTGTTACTTATGACTGGGTCCGTGGCGAACCAAGAATGCCGGTAAAAAAAGCCGAAAAACATGATAATCCAGGAGATTGTATCAACTGTTTTTCCTGTGTAAAAACATGCCCTACCGGCATTGACATCCATAATGGTACCCAGTTGGAATGTATTAACTGCACTGCCTGTATGGATGCCTGCGATGCAATAATGGACAGCGTTAAACGTCCTCGCGAACTGATCCGTTATGCTTCGTTCAACAGCATTGAGAAGGGTGAAAAGATCAAGGTCGATATCCGCATGATTGGGTACAGCATCGTGCTTATTGCATTGGTGGGAATTTTAACTTTCCTGCTGGCAACCAGGAGTGATATCGAGACAACCATTCTAAGGACTCCGGGAATGCTCTATCACACGATGGATAATGGTGAAATAAGAAATCTTTACAACTTCAAAATTATCAATAAAACCTATGATAATATCTCTGTAGATTTTGAAATTGAATCACCGGAAGGTGGAAAAATCGAAATGGTTGGCAGCTCACTCGATATCGAACCGCGAAAAGTTTTTGAAGGGGCATGTTTTATCATCATGTCACCAGACCAGTTGACAAAAGTAAAGACCCCGATAAGAATCAAGATACTTTCCGGGGATCGTGAATTAGAAACTGTAAGAACATCATTCATGGGACCGGTAAGTAAACAATAATTCCAGTGGAAAATAATATGGAAGATGTAAAGAAAAGAAATTTTGAATACTATATATGGCCCTGGGGATTGGTTGCCGCAATTGTCCTGTTTGTTATAGTACTTATAATATCAGTCTTTTCCAGCACCATGAACCGTAACGACCTGGTGACAAAACACTATTATTCTCAAGGTCTTGAATACCAGGTTAAAAAGGACATGATGGAGCGGTCACAATTGCCTGAAAACACTGTCACTATTAAATACAGCTCCAGAGAGAGAAAAATCGATTTCATATTCCCTGAGGGTATTGATCCAGCGGAAGTGAAGGGCACCATCAAGTTTTTTCGTCCCTCCCAGGCAAGGCTGGACAGGGAGTTCAACATCCAACTTGATCCATCAGGGCTACAGTCAATCAGTACGACAAACCTCAGAAAAGGTTATTGGCGTATTCAAATTAACTGGAATACAGATAGCCAAGATTTCTATATTGAAAAAACTGTAATCATGTAGGCCAGGGTCTCCGAACCGGGCAATTTGCAGGAAAAGGGAGATAAACAACCATGCATATTTGGGCTGGATTAGTAATAGGACTTGCGGGAAGTTTTCACTGCATAGGGATGTGCGGTCCCATAGTCCTTGCCATGTCCTCGAAAAATGAATCCCCATTGAAGTTTCTGACCAACCGTGTGATCTATAACTCCGGCAGGATAATCAGTTATTCTATACTCGGTATTGTATCCGGTCTGCTGGGAGCCGGGGTAAGAATGGCTGGTATGCAGAGATGGCTTTCCATTGTCCTCGGTGTTGTAATTATTCTGGCGGTTCTGCTTCCAACGAAATATGTATCCCGACTCTTCCCCGGTAACCTCTGGGATAGATTCAGCATAAAAATGAAAAGCTTGTGGGGCAGGCTGCTGGGAAAACGATCATCAAGTTCAATGCTGCTGATCGGATTCCTGAACGGTTTCTTACCATGCGGATTAGTATATATAGCTATGGCAAGCGCCGCTGCTGCACCAACCATGTTTGAAAGCATAATGACTATGGTCCTGTTTGGACTGGGAACTTTCCCGGTGATGCTGGCGACGGCTTACCTTGGTAATTTTATCAGCCTGAAGATCAGGAATACAATCCAGAAACTGATCCCCGCAGGCGCGATTCTTTTAGCGACTCTTTTGATAGTTCGAGGATTATCATTAGGCATACCATATGTCAGCCCAAAATTTTCGGTCGATAGCCATGATGGCAAAGAAACGGTGAATGTTGATTGCTGCCATTAAATTGTATAAGTATGCAGAGTTCAAAAGTTCAGAGTCCACACTTTAGTGTGTTAGTTCAGCGTTCATGCCCCAGCGCGTTAAGAAACAACCTGAAGGTTGAACTCTATACTATTAAACATCCCATTTCTTCCCATAATCCAAAAGAGGATAAGACCGCCAGATTTCAGCAGCTCTGGTCTCACCGACCTCTTCAAGATAATCTCTCGCACTTGAAAAAATCCAGTCAGTCCAACGAGAAACGTATTCATGATATACAGGATTATGATGAACATAATTCAAACTGGCATAAAAATGACGATCCGATTTCATTGGTCGTTCGAAACAATTATGCCAGACTTTTCGTCCCGTTTGATTGTCCTCAAGATTCCATGCTCGAGATGATCGTCCATGAAATAGTCCCAATTCACGTCGTACACTCTTAATCTGGTCTGTTTGCAGTAAAACATGATAGTGATTCGGTAACACACACCAGGCAAAGATTTCTTCGCTGCATTTTTGGCAGGCAGAAATAACCTGTTTCTCACATTCAATAAAGCGTTCTTTGCTTTTACCGATAATAGGAAGATGATTAAAACAAGCTGCGGTGACTAGGTAGATGTACTCGCCTTCCAAATCGAGATGCGGAGGAGTATGCCAAGGCAAGCTATTATGTCTTCGATAATTCAGTATCTCTTCGCGCTCGATATCAGTCAGTTTCCGCCAGTCGTACATTTGGAATATCCTGATTAAAAAGCACAGAGTTCAAAAGCACAGAGTTCACACTTCAGTGTGTTAGTTTAGCGTCCACCATCCAACGCCCTAAAGAACAACCTGAAGGTTGGACTCTAAACAGCTCAGAGTTCAAAAGTACAGAGTACACACTTCAGTGTGTCAGTTCAACGTCCACACGTAAGAGAATTTAAAAACAATCTGAAGATTGAACTCTATACAGTTCAGAGCACCAAAACTACAGCGTTCACAAAAGTATAGAGTTCACACTTCAGTGTGTTAGTTCAACGTCCGCGGATCAGCGCATTAAAAGAACAACCTGAAGGTTGAACTCTATACTTTTTAAACTCCATAATTATTCGTTCCCTGTACATCAGAAAACAGTAAAATCAAGGACTAAGCGAAGAACGAATCACACGAAAACCTAAGACGCTACGGGTATCAGGAAGAGCCACGAAGCGTGATTTGGAACGACAATGCCATGAATTGCGGTCATAGGAGCCGCCACGTAGCACACGATACGTTCCGCTTGATGGTCCTTGTGGATCTATAGTCGGACTTGAATAGTAATCACTATCATACCAATCCTCGCACCACTCAAACACGTTCCCATGCATATCATATAATCCCCACGGATTCGGAATCTTTCCGCCTACATTATGTGTCTGTAAACTGCTGTTTGAAGAAAACCATGCATATTTCCAAAGGTGGTCGTAACTGCTCCCCCACCAGAACCAGGTATCATCATGACCAGCCCTACAAGCGTACTCCCACTCCGCCTCAGTCGGAAGACGCCAGGGATTATCAGTCTCATGGTTGTTCAACTCGTCAAGGAACTCGATATGGATATCGTTCCAGCTTACACTTTCCGCTGGATAGTTCGGGTTGTTGTCATAGAAGAACGGACTGGTATCCACTACAGCCTCCCACTTCTCTTGCGTCACCTCGTATTTACCCATCCAGAACCCTTTCGATATGATCACCTCATGTCGGGGAAACTCATTGCTACTCGCTTCTTCCTCGCCAAACTGCGTTCCCATCATGAAAGTTCCCTGCGGTATCCATACCATAAAGATTTGAGTGCCGCTGCTGCCAAGATCAAACAGTTGCGAATAACCGGCTGGATAGAAGTTACAAGTAATCGTTCCCTGAGCAGTTGCAATTGTTGGTCTGTTTCCGGCACGATCAGTGAATGAGGCAGTTACAGATGAGTTTCGTACCTGGGGATGATTTGTTTGTACCGTGATTTCAGCCATGTAGCACCCATCGCCCTCGCCTGTCAACTCAATCGTTTCCCATCCCTGTACAGTGATTATCCCTATGCCTCCTGTTTCAGTGCCAAATGCATCATCTACAAACATCAATGCAAATGTTATCTGGTCGCCAGGCAGCAGCGTATCGCCACCGTCTGTTATCCAGTAGAAGGTATCTATTTCAACGGAACGGTCCAATTTCAATTGATAATGGCTTACATCGCTAATTGTGTGTGTTGATTTTCCTCGGCAGGCAAGGTATCGAATTCCTTCCGCATCCGATTGAAATGAAAGAGCAATAATCGTGGTGTCCTGTGCAGGAAACCATTCACCACTTGGTTCGTCACCAAAATTTTCCACTACTGATATTTGCAGATGAGAACACGCCCTTGAAGTAATTCGCACATTAATTGTCGTATCATTGATAAATTCGTTCGCATTATCCGTTTCTATACCTGTTATTTCAGGAGATGCAAAAGGATTATCGGGATCGAAAGGATTGTCGTGCGCTGGGTTCTGGCTAAGATCCTCACAGCTTATGGAGGAGAGTAAAATCAGCACTGCAATTAAAGAT
>Ga0075120_10000110_pt1 | contig 60852 bp, 46 predicted proteins | sample AntAceMetag02UKL_FD_69792 | JGI IMG/M metagenome (GOLD analysis project Ga0075120, IMG submission 69792) | Saline lake microbial communities from Ace Lake, Antarctica - Antarctic Ace Lake Metagenome 02UKL | ecosystem: Environmental > Aquatic > Non-marine Saline and Alkaline > Saline | place...
TACAATGCGAACAATCATTTACTTTTTTCTTTGAACCTAATACCGGAGTATTGGGAACTACAAATAGCGAATTGCCAAAAGAATTTGCTATTTCAGCGATATATCCCAATCCGTTCAACCAGACAACCTGTATCCATTTTGCTTTACCACGAAATGAAAAAATCAGCTTGATAATTTATGATTTGCACGGTCGGGAGGTAATCCGCCTGATTGATGGAGATATTTCACCAGCCGGTTGGCACCAGGTAATGTTCGAAGGATCAGATATAGCGAGTGGTATCTATTTTATTCAGATGAAAGTTGAACATGGATTTACTGAAACAGCAAAAGTTTTACTCATTAAATAGGGGCGCCTGTCCAGTAATTCTTGCATCGTAAACAGATTATAAATATAAGATTGGAGTAAAACATGAGATGGTTAGGCATTTTGTCAATAATCAGTATTCTTTTTCTCCCGGTTTTGGTAGCAGCATATACGGGTGGACCGGATGATTATGGTTATGAGTTTATCGACAGTCAGGAGGAAGACGGTCCTGAATTTAATTGGATCGATATAAGTGAAACCGGAACTGAAATGACCGCACTCTACAATTTTGGGCGTGAAATTGGTCCAATTGCCATACCATTCGATTTTAATTTCTATGGTGAAGACTATGATGAGATCTGGATCTGTTCCCATTTATTCATGACTTTTTCCGACGACCAGGGAACAAGTTCAAACAATCTGACGATTCCAACCAACACGATTCCAAATAACGGAGTCTTCTTGTACTGGGATATAATGTGGCCGAACTGGCAAGGAAACGAACCTCTTGCATTCTACGGCGAGGATGAAAATGACAATTTTGTTATTCAGTTCAATAACTGGTACTCCGAATATGGCGGAATAGTAAGTGCTGAGGTAATATTGTACCCCAATGGGAATATCCTGTTTCAATACCTGGAGAATACTATTCGCGGAGGAGCTACCAGGGAATCCGTGGGGATTGAGAATTCCAATGGTTCAGTTGGTCTAGAAATCGCATACAATCAGGATCCTGCCAATTACCCATTTGACAGTCTTGCGATTTTGATCACGCCGCCTGACCTATCAGCGAGTGTTGAAGGTACTGTTTCTGATTTCCATACCGGCGATCCGATTGAGAATGCAATTGTCCGTTACCTGGATCATGGAGATTATGAAGCAACAACCGATGAAGATGGTAGTTACAGTTTCGAAGCTATGCTTCCGGGAGATTATACTGTAGAAATTGATGCAGATGGTTTTGTTTCAATAGAGGAAACTAATATTGAAATAGAAGAAGATGATGAAAACGTTCATGATTTTGAACTTCGTTATCCTGCATCTTTATGGTTCGATCCTGAAGATTTCGATGTGAGGATTTTTGCCGGACAAGTTGACGATAGTCATATTCTAACTATCAGAAATGACGGTGGTGTCGATCTCGAATGGGACATCACATGCAACGATGACTGGCTCAGTGTGGATATAGAAGAGGGAGTTTTAGAGCCAGAGGAAGAGATCGAAATAATTGCATATTTCGATGCAACTGACATGGATATCGGCGATTATGAAACCACCATGACGATATTAACCAATGACCCTGAAAACCTCGAAATTGAAATTCCTGCAAGCATGCTGGTAGATTACGAGCCTCCCGCTTCCTTCAACCTGATGGAGCCTGAAGATCAGGTAGTATTCATATATGAAGAACAGGAAGAAATTCAATTTGCATGGGAATTCGCGATTGATCCCGATCCTTTTGGAATGCCAGTCTATAATTTATTTGTACAGGCTGTTGTGGATGGTAATATTTGGGAAACAATCCAGATCAATAATATAGAGAATGTTAGTTACACGTTTGATGTAATTGATACACTCGAACTGGAATACTGGGAAGACTCCTTGATGGTAGAATGGTGGGTTCGCGCCGTAGCTGAACCGGATACTGTACAATGCGAACAATCATTTACTTTTTGCTTTGAACCTAATTCCGGTGTATTGGGAAATACAAATAGCGAATTGCCGGAAGAATTTGCTATTTCAAAGGTTTACCCCAATCCATTCAATTCGACTGTCAATATTATCGTAGCGGTACCAGTATCAAGTGAATCAAGGGTGCAGGTTGTTGATATTCTTGGTCGTCAGGTAACAATGTTGCAACATGGACAAATTGAGCCTGGATACCATCAGATTTATTGGGAGGCAAAGAATCATCCTTCCGGTTTGTATTTCTTACACTTTTCTACGAATAAAGGTTTTAGCGACATCAAAAAGATGATTTACCTCAGGTAAGAGATTTAGGTTTCTTGTAAACAGATTTATTATAAAGTGATGAAAGGATAGAATCATGAAGATATTTAAAGCGACTTTAATATTTAGCTTGACATTTGTTTTTACCATTTTTTGTCTTGCCGAAATGGGTGGACCCGATAATTATGGGTATAGATATATTGACAGCCAGGAAGATGACGGACCAGAATTCGATTGGATAGACATTAGTAATACAGGTACTGAGATCACTTATGCCCGTGCAAACACGACTCTTGGACCTTACGACATCTCATTTGACTTTGAATATTACGGAACAGAGTATGACCAGTTCTGGATATGTTCCAACGGTTGGATATCGTTCTCCGCCGATCAAGGGACTAACCGTAATATTTCCAATATCCCATTTGCTGGAAGCCCCAACAATGTTCTAATCTGGTGTACCGGCTTTTTTTTCCCTTATTGGCCACATGGTCTACAACCGCATACATATTATGGCGAAGATGACGATGGTAATTTCATAATTCAGATGGACGATTGGTTCGAAGATAATGGAGGTGGAAGGATCTCCACCGAAATCATCCTCAAACCATACGGAGATATAATATTTCAATACGAATCAGTAGATGATATGGCCTTCAGAACTCGAGAAGTAATCGGAATGGAGAATTTGGATGGCTCAGATGGATTGGAAGTCTCTAATTATGCAGAGCCAGAGGATTATCCATTTAGTGAACTTGCAATTCTATATAGCCCTCGACAGGAAAATGCGAGTGTGGAAGGTATGGTCAGTGATCAAACTAACGGCGATCCGGTGGAGAACGCCACTCTATCATTCTTTGGAAATGATGAATATCAAGTCATTACTGATGATGATGGTTATTATTATATTGAAGAGATGTATCCCGGGATATATGATGTAAGAATTGAAGCTGAGTTATTTGTTAATTTAGATGAAACGGATTTAGAAGTTGAGGAAGATGAAAATGAATACGATTTTGTGCTATTACACCTGGCTTCTACATGGGTAGATCCTGAAGAAATCGAGTTCTCAGGAGTAATTGGAGCTGATGAAAATCCATGCTCCTTTACTATTGGTAATTCAGGTGCTGTCGTTCTTAGTTGGGAACTTAGTTTCGCAGATGATTGGCTGTCAGCTAATTATGAACGCGGTATTGTCCGTCCTGAGAATGAATTTACGATTACATTGAACGGCGATGCGACTGATTTGGACATTGGAAATCATATAACAACTCTGACTATATATACAAATGATCCGGAGAATCTTGAATTAATTATACCGGTAGTATTTATAGTTGACTATGATATGCCAGGTTCTTTTATTTTACTGGAACCTGCAAACAATACTGTCTTCGATTATGAAGATTCAAACGAAATTCAGTTCATTTGGGAATCTTCAACTGATCCTGACCCAAGAGCTTATCCAACATATACTCTTAATTTCCTTATAACTTTAAATGACAATACAGAACAGACAACATCTTTCGACCATATTCAAGATACAACTTTCAGTGTTGATCTACCTGCAGAGCTGGAGCTTGAATTCTGGGAAGAAGCTCTCGAGGTGGAATGGTGGGTTGATGTTTTTTCACATCCTGATACAGTCCAGTGTGAACAGCTATTCAGATTTACTTTCGAGCCTAATACACAAATATCCGAAGATCTTCAAGAGGAAATCCCGAACAATTTCACGATTTCTTCAGTTTATCCAAATCCTTTCAATTCTTCAGTAAATATCAATTTTGTATTACCGCAAACAAGTATCATCACAGCAGAAATTGTTGATATTCTTGGTAACAGTGTAGCTGTTATTCAACATGGAAAACTCGGACAGGGTGATCACAGCTTCATATGGCAGGCGAATGATCAGCCATCCGGTTTATATTTTATCAGAATCAAGTCAAACTTTGGAATCAGTGAAACGAATAAAATGTTGTTAGTCAAATAGTGCACTTTTAGATATTTCTGTATCAATATTGAATTGTATATTGAAGATAAATTCTCATGTAGATAATGGTAAAACCAAATAATACTGCAATTTCACCTTCTTTTCTATTCAGTGTTTGGCTGTAGAGTTAATTGGACACAATTAGTCTGATTCTGAGGTGTGATGGTGTAAGTAAGACACTGTCACAGAGGCATATTCATTTCAAACAGAATCAATGAATACCGGGGAAGTGATGTGGAATTTCGTGATGAAATGAATCTGAGCCGTGCGTGAGTCATTATTATTGGAATGGATAATTAAATTCTTAAAAGTATTCACATCATACTATAGTTTGGATTTCAGATTCACACATTTGGACAGAGAAAAATAATCAGATTCTTACAATTCTGATCAAGAAAATTAGGACATTTTTGGGACATTAGAACATAAATAATGATTAATAACCATTATAAACTACAATAAATGAAACAACTTAACCCTTAAATATGATGTTGTTAGTTGTTGTAAGTATTAGTCATTTATTGTATTAATAAGATACCTAATCTTGAGGTAGCAGGTTCGAGTCCTGCCGGGGGTACTTGAATAATAAGAGGTTACTGATCAGTCAGTGACCTTGATCAGTTCAGATGAAATTGACAGACCGGATTTGAAACATATCGAAAATGAATTGATGGAAATTCACAAAACTGCCGTCAATGAGTTGGTGGGTGAAAAACTCAAAGTAGATGAGTCATTCAGGATTTTTTAATCTTTGCTTTCAGATTGTAAAAAGCAGATAAATGTCAAGTTGGATGAAGATTCCAGCGACAATAATCAAGCCGATAAAATATAATTATAACGACTATTCATTCACCGCTTGTCTATGATAATTTCCTCAAATCTTCCTCAATCTCGTCCGTTCCGGGGAAACCCGCCTGTCTGCCCACGTTTAGCGCCATGGTCAATAACTGCTTTGCCTGATCCTTCGCTCCATCACGCGCCGCTCTGAGTCCGAGAGCCTGCGCAAAATGGAATATCCCCTCAGCGTTCTTTATTTCCAGGGCAATATTAAGCGCTTCCGACCACATTTTGATTGCGTTCTCCGGGTCTTTATTCTGTTCCGCGATATGCGCCATATTGTTCAGTGTAGGTATCATCCCCGCTCTGTTGCCAATCTCCTGTTGTATTTTCAGGCTCTGTGCTAAATATTTCATCGCCTCATCAAGCTCGCCACGGGCATAGTGTATCTGGCTAATGTTGTTTAGCGTCATGCCTTCACCCTTCCTGTCACCGATCTCCTGCCGTATTTTGAGGCTCATTCCTAAATAATTCATCGCCTCTTTATGCTTGCCACGAGCATGGTTTATCGTGCCAATGTTGTTTAATGACCTGCCTTCACCCGCCCTGTCACCGATCTCCTCTTGTATTTTGAGGCTCATTTCCAAATATTTCATCGCCTCATCATACTCGCCACGAGCATCGTATATCTGGCTGATGTTGTTTAGTGTAGCGCCTTCACCCGCTCTGTCACCAATCTCCTGTTGAATTTTGAGGCTCATTTTGAAATATTTTAGCGCCTCATCAAACTTGCTGCGGGTATAATGATTTGAAGCGATGTTGCTGAGTGTGGCACCTTCACCCGCTCTGTTACCGATCTCCTGTTGTATTTTGAGGCTCATTTCCAAATATTTCATCGCCTCATCATATTCGCCATGGGCACTATGTATCTGGCTGATGTTGTTTAGTGTCATGCCTTCACCCTTCCTATCACCAATCTCCTGATATATATAGAGGCTCATTTTCAAATATTTCATCGCCTCATCATTCTCCCCACGTTCTTGGTGTATCTGGCTGATATTGTTTAGTGTGGTGCCTTCATCCGTTCTGTCGCCAATCTCCTGTCGTATTTTGATGCTCAGTTCCATATACTTCAACGCTTCGTCAAACTCGCCGCGGGAATAATGAATTGTAGCGATGTTGTTAAATATGGTGCCTTCTCCCCTCTTATCTCTGATCTCCTGCTTTATTTTGAGGCTCATTTCCAAATATTTCGTCGCCTCATCTAACTCGCCACGGGCTTTGTGTATCTGGGCGATGTTGTTGAGTGTGGTGCCTCGATCCTTTTCCGTTGGAGATAGAGGAAGCGCATTTTCATGTGCTTCCAACGCCTTCTTTGGATTTCCCAGGGTTAATTGGCACATCCCGTATCTGATCAACGCCCACCAGGGCGGGGGAGGAGCTTTCCGGTTTACTATCTCTACGCACATTTCGTTCACCATTTTGAAATAGCTTCTGCTGTACTGGAAATATGTAACACTCTTGGCTAATTCGTCCGCTGTTATGTGATCCCCGGCTAATCGGAAGTGAAAAATCGCCTCGATGTCGTCGCTCCATATGCGCGAGACATGTTCACCCTGGTACTTATGGTATTTTCCCGCCGTGGCGTTAAGTTCTTTGAATTCTTTTGGGCTGAAACCGTGATCCTTCAGTAACTCCCTCGCTATCGGGGGAACGAAAAAGCGGTTCATCTCAAAGCGTGTGTCATAGGTAGTGAGTATGAGTTTGTAGTCAATAAGGCGTTGGCGGTTTGTGTCATGGTCTGTGGAATCGATATCGAGCAGATGCAAGCCGTCATAGTTTACCGGGACACGGTAAAGACAGGCGGCACGCAACAGCCGGTCCTGTTCGGTTGTAAGGTTTTGTCGAAGTTTCGACAACAGCAGGTTTTCACGCATTCCGGCAAGGACTGCTTTAACCGCCCCCTCCGGTGTATCTGGTGGAATCTTGATGTTTTGTAGCGCTTCTTTCAGATCGTCCGATTCAACTTCTTTATCTGCAAGCAGGGAGGCGGTCCACTCAATAGCGCGGTGGTTGCCGCCCAGGGTGTCGTATATCCAACGTTTCTCTTCTTCCAACAACTCGGGAACCTTCAGTCGCTTCATCCGGTGAAGGATATCGCCGTATGGAGCATCATGCAGTTCACAGTGTGTCAGTTTAAGCTCGGGAATACCCTTTATCGTGTAGCGTCCGGTGAGGATGACATGCGCATGATCTTGCAGACTACAGACCGCTTTCAGAAAATAGGCGCTGTCCTCATCTGCTGGATCTAACTCAAGCGAATTATCATCCTGAATCGATTCCAGGTTGTCGAGCACAAAGCAGCAGTTTCGTCCATCTTTTGCAAAGATTCGAAGTTTACTGTCCAGATCATCTGAAAAACCAGCTTTTTGTCTTTCATTGTTATATTCTGCTTGCAGATCGTCATCATCTTCTATTGTGTTGGCCAGGTATATTTCAATCGAACGGAGGTTGAAAGGAGCCTCAAACCCAATCAACCAGGCGTTTGAGTGTTTATCAAGAAACCTCCGCAGGAAGAATCCCGCTATAGTAGATTTTCCCATTCCGCCCGGTCCGGTAAACATCAGGCAACGGTTTCGTCCGTCCAAAAATGGCTTCAAATGTTGCCTGATTACACTCCTGCGCCCGATAAAATTAGCGCGGGAAACCATAGTAATTTTCTGGTCTCCGGGGATTGTATTGTCCAGCTTGAATCTCTCAATCTCAGGAAGCTCCTCATCTTTGTCGATAAGGGGACCGTCGATTGTTCGGTCAAGCAGCACCGGAAGCGTCCATTGTCCGAAGATATCGTAAACATCTTCACCCTTGGCAATTTCACCCCCGGGGAGGATCCATTTGCCGCGCTGAACCTCAATCCTTGCTTGTGTAACCGCGCGTCCTATTGTGTCGGTTCCTTTTGCCAACAATCGGAACAGCTCTGCAGTAAAGGCGGAAGCGAAAATGTCCTTGACGGAAAGACGCATCCCCACCACACGCTCACAGCCTGTCTTGTGCAACTCAAACGCCACGCTGTTAACCGCTTTTCCCACATCCGGCTCAATCAATGCACTCCGGCAGGCAGACAACACAATTAAACCCGGTAGATGACCGGTAGCCAGATTTTCCAGCATCCGGGCGAGAACACTACCGGCGACATTTCTTTCGCTCCAGTCATTTTCGTCCTCGAACAATAATCCATATTCCGGATTACCCGTCTTGTTAGTCGTCATTCCGCCATGCATAGAAAGTATCACGGCGTGATACTGATTCTCCTTCAGTCGTTCTTCCAACGTAGAAAAGCAGCCATCTTCAGCGACGTCAATATCTATTTCGCCATTAGACCAGGGTACGTCCAGCGCAGTGAAAAGCGCCTCCTCTTCCTTTTCATAATCGAGGCGCATTTTCTCCGGGTTGATTCCCTCTGGTGATGAGATAAACAGCAGTAAACGGAGCGGTTTTCCAAGTTTTTGCGGTGTTTTCTCACCGGTACCATTGGTTCGTCTTGAAATAACGACCCAGGATTGACGCGCCAGGAATCCCAGGTCAGGATTGCTATGATAGAGCAGTTCCCATGGAAAATGTTGATACTTCTTACCGGTTACGATTATCCGCACCGGGGTACTCGAATCACGTGTCTCCTCGATAGCGTCTATTAATTCAGTCGCATCGAGTCCGCTCTCCTCCCATAGCATGCTGCCCATCGCATGAGGCGCTTCATGTTTAATCACTTTCAGTTGATCAGGCTGTGTTTGCTCTATCTCAAGCGCTTCATTGAGTTTGTCTGTCATTTCATTGAGCAGCTTTATTCGTTCAGGCTCAATTTGGGGATTGACAATAAAGATTTGAGACATTTAATATTACCTCTAATCGTCGATAGGTGGTATTCCCATCATGGTTCCATTTTGTTCTTCAAAAATTCGCGGGAGTTTTACCTTGACCATTTTGTCACATTTCAGGCAAGGGATCAGTGTTTCGCTTTCTCCCTTAGCTTTCGGATCGTAAATCTCTAAGCGGACAGTGAAATCTCTATCGCAAAACGGGCAATGTACTCTCAGGGTTTTCATCTCAGGCATTGTTATTCTCCAGGGATAATCAGTGGAAAGACTGCTGATAATAGGCCGGCGATAAAGAGAGCAGCTCCGAACATCAACCAGCCATATTTCCAGTTCCGTGCCTTGATTAGGGCGTCTCTATACGCCGCTGGGATGCTTTTACCGTACTTATATTCACGAGGTATTAGAACCAGCAACAGTAGAATAATGCTTACCGACCAGAGGAGGAAGGGTAAATACCAAGTCAATCCGGTGACGGTTTCTTTTCCGTGCGAGAGTTTAAGGGCGGCGAGGAACAGACCTGTCACAGTTGTAACGGCACCTACAAGGAATTTGGCGGTTTCCTCAATTCTACTAATGCTCTCTACCGGTTCTTTGTAAGATTGTTCGTAAAAGAAAAGTTCTTCAGGGGTTGGCTCTTCGCCTATAAAATAGGCAATCTCTTCGTTCTGATTAGAATCCATAAATTTACCATTCCTTATTTTGCTAAATTTTATTATAAACAGCAAATTAAGTAAAAGGCAACTATTTAGTGATAATTTATTCTATGGAAAGTTAGAGGTTATGGCTCTCATCATAGCTGATAGTTATTTTCTCTTCTATTTAGTATCTTTCGCTTATTCAGGAAAATATATTACTATCCAGGTACGGGCTACATTATCTTGTCACCGCCATTAAATGTTGCTGCAATTTCAGAAGTGTATATTTTGTCTAAATCTTTGTTGTTTGGATGGTTATTAATCGTTTTGTTGACAGTTGATCATCCCACTCGAGTTTAACTCTCCAATCAGCAAGTGTTTCAGTTTTGTCAAACCTGTTGCCCCATTCAATGATAGTAATGTTATTTTCGCTTTGCTGTTCGAGATCAAGCACAATGAGATCGTCCGGATCGGTTAGACGGTACAGGTCAATATGTATAACGGGCGGTTTGGAATCATAGGTGTTCGATACAGTAAAACTTGGGCTTCTGACTCTTCCAAGATACTCGAGGCCACGCATGAATCCCCGAACTAAGGTCGTTTTGCCGGTGCCAAGCGGACCGGTAAGTAATACTGTCTCGCCGCATTTCACCATTTGAGACAGATTTACCCCTGCTTCCTCAGTGTCATGAGCAGAATTAGACTCAATAGTATTATTGTATTTAGACCTTCTCGATATAGAGGACATAACAACCAATGTAATTGACTTAATACTCAGTACGCTTGAATCAATAATAAGATGTCATTCCTGCGAAGGCAGGAATCCCGTAATCCAGTAATAACTAGTGGTTGCGCTCTTATGGATTCCCAGGTCAAGCCCGAGAATGACATGCTCGGACAGCCTCCACCGCAGGAAAGACACAATCACTGACGTGAGATCCATCACTCATTGTAAGATAGCTTGAAATATTTGAATTAATTAATATTTAAAATCATCAACAGACTTGATTATAATTAAATTCTGTTCGTATTATTAATCCATTATAATCATTTTTTATTCAGTGGTTTCCAAGAAATCATTTATAACGGAGAACAACCGGGTTGAGTATCACTCACCTGTTAAAGTTTTAGATTTGATCAGGGCAGTCTTTTTCCTGTCAATACAGGAGACGGATTGCCTTTTCGTTTGGAGGAATCAGGGTTATTCAATATACCATTACGATTGACGCATCAATTCTGCCTATTATTCTGGGTCGAAAAGATACTAATCTAAGACGTCTGGAATCAGCGGTGCGTTCCAAAATAACTGTTCGGGGCGAGAAAGTCTCCATAGAGGGACCTCCGGAAGAAGAGGAGCCTCTTCGTCAAATATTCAGAGATATGGAAAGCATGGCTCGTCGGGATAGAACAGAAAATCTGGATATAGACACTGCCCTCGCCTTGGCAGGATTTACTCCTGTTGGGACCAATAATGCAAAACATTTAGAAGGTTTGACAGTATTTGAAAAAAATGGATTCTGTATTAGAACAAGGAGTCGGAATCAAAAAGAATATATTAGAGCGGCTCATGAATCCGAATTAGTTTTTGTCGAGGGTCCGGCTGGAACGGGAAAAACTTACCTTGCAGTTGCATTGGCGGTGAGTGCATTTAATGCAGATGATGTTGAAAGAATTATCCTTGTACGACCGGCTGTTGAAGCCGGTGAAAACCTGGGTTTTCTGCCGGGTGATCTCAGGGAAAAGGTTGAACCTTATTTCAGACCGATATATGATGCCTTGATGGAGATGATTCCGTCTGATAGACTTAAAAGATATATTGATCAGAATCGAATCGAAATAGCGCCGTTGGCGTATATGCGCGGTCGGACGTTGTCTAACGCCTTTGTGATTCTTGACGAAGCCCAAAATACAACAAGTGACCAGCTCAAAATGTTCCTGACCCGGCTTGGCTCAGGTTCCAGGGCAATTGTGACAGGTGATTTAACGCAGGTTGATATTCCCGATAAACAGAAAAGTGGGTTATCTGAAGCGTTGATAATATTAAGAGGAATAAAGGGAATACAATTTGTTACATTAGATCACAAGGATGTTGTCCGACACTCACTCGTCAAGGAAATAATATTAGCGTACGAAAAAGAGTAGAAAATCGTTTACAATGAGTAAGAGAGATAGAAAAATACCAAACCAATTAGCAGATAAAGGACTATACCCTGCTTTACCATGGATACTCTGGTTTATCCTGTCAATGGGTGTAACGCTACTGTTTCCCCGGTCAAGTGGATTCCATTTTTCAGAATTCACTATTGGATCTATCAGTAGTGATGAAATCATTGCTCCTTTTGATTTTGAAATCCTTAAGAGTGAAGATGAACTGGCAATGGATCGAAAAACCGCCAGGAATTCAATCGAACCGGTATTTGTCAGTGTAGATTCAATTGCTCAATCACAGAAAATATCATTGGGAAATTTTTTAGCTGAGACGAGGCAGATTGCAGATACTATTGTAAAAGAAGAACTCAGTGGAAATACTAACCTTGACAGCCTCAAGATGTCTTACTGGGTAATGTTAAGAAATAAGTATGGCCTGAATATCACTTATCCTTCATGGAAATATATCCTCAATGCATCATATCCTGATGAATTAAAGAGATCTTCATTTATTGCGGACAATGCGCTGAATGGAATACTGAGTGATTTACTTGACCAGGGAATTCTTGATATCGCAACGGATAAGGTTGAAACTCCTTCAGATCGTATAAGAATTATCCGGGAGGGTGAGGAACATCCTGTCCTGCTGGAGGAATTATATGATTTAGCTCAAGCCCGCCAGGAGGCATTAGCAAGACTGGATGATTTAGCGTCAAAGGTATGGGAGGAGAGAGCTGACTCAGTAATCAAGGTGGGTTATGAATTAATTGTACCGTTTCTCGAGCCAAATCTGATTTATGACAATGTGGAGACTGAATCACGAAAACAGGCAATAGTGGACAAAGTACCACTCGTTGAAGGAATCGTCCTTAGAGATGAACGAATTATTGATTCAAATGAAAGATTAACACAACATCATTTGGACGTTCTTCGATCTATGGAATTTAAAAAGGCAGAATTAGCCTCTGAGCATGGTTTTTTAGGTAAATCTCTTCCATGGATTGGCAGATTTTTACTCTCTTCAATGATTTTCATGTTTTTTGGATATTGGATAAGAAGATTTCGTCCCGATATTTATTATAAAACTAATCATTTGCTTCTTTTATCTACTCTTTTTGCTCTTCTTGTTGGTTCTTATGGCATGATAATAATACCAATGGAAGCAAGCAGTTATTTGTTTCCTTCGGCTTTGGGAGCAATAATCCTGGCAATAGTATTCGATGCTCAAATAGCTCTTCTTTTCACAATCACTGCATCATTACTGATAGGCGCTTTGACCGGGAATGACTTTTTTGTTCTTTTAGCAGCTTTTCTGCCGGCATTGTTTTCTATTTTTGTTGTGTTGCGTGTCAGAACGCGCGTTCAGATAATGCACACCTCCATACTAATTTTTGTGGGTTTGCTACTCGTGATAATTGTACAAAGAATACTTACTTACCAGATGGATTTAAGTATATTTTATGATATTCTGTATGCAGGCGTTAATTCTGTTGCTACACCATTAATATCGCTTGGATTACTTGTCGCCATCGAGTCTGTCTTTGGAGTAACCAGCGATCTAACGCTCCTGGAACTTGCAGATCTGAATCGTCCGCTTCTAAAACGTCTCTCAATAGAGGCTCCGGGCACTTATCATCACAGTATCCTTGTGGGAAATCTTGCGGAAGCAGCATCAGAAGCAATAGACGCTAACCCGATTCTTACAAGAGCCGGCGCCTATTATCACGATATAGGAAAAATGGTTAGGAGGGAATATTTTATTGAGAATCAGATCGGCCCATACAATATTCATGATGATATGAGTTCTGAAGAATCAGCTAAATATCTTAAGGGACACGTACTGGATGGAGTGGAGCTTGCCGGTAAGTACCGTCTTCCGGAATCTGTAAAAGCCTTTATACGAGAGCACCATGGAACAAGTTTTATGACCTACTTCTATAACAAAGCTTTGGAAGAGGGAATAAGTCCGGTACTGGAAAGTAGTTATCGCTATCCCGGACCAAGGCCACAATCAAAAGAGACCGGGATACTGATGCTTGCAGATGGAGCTGAAGCAGCTACACGGAGCATCGAAGATCCCACGGCAGAAAAGATCGAAAAAATAGTCAGGGAAATAGTAATTAATAAATATAGAGATAAAGAACTCGACGAATGCCCTTTAACTTTGCGAGACATTCGTCTTTCAATCGAGGCTTTCCTTCCGATTTTAACCGGAATTCATCATCATCGAATTCAATATCCCACTCGCGAGGAAGTTGAAGAAAAGAATGAGAAGATCGTGACGGATATAGAAGAGAAGCAGGTGAAATAATGCAGGTTCATTTCAATCTGCCGGGATGGGAAATTGCTGGTGAATCAGAGTTTCTTGGTTGGCTTCAAAATGAATGGAATTTCGAAGGCGGCGAAGGCGATATTTATATCGTTATCATAGGGCATGAAGAAATGAAGAGAATGCATCAACACTTTCTGAATAAAACTGGGACAACCGATGTGCTGGCGTTTGATTTAATGCAAAGTAGAACTGAGATGGATTTAGATTTTCCAGAGCCGGAAGAAGATCCTTCAGATACCGATTGGATCAGGGGCGAAGTGTATGTGAATCTTGAGCAGGCCATAGTGCAGGCAAAGGATTACAACAATCCAATAGAGGAAGAGGCAGGCAGACTTGCACTCCACGGCATGTTGCATTTAGCCGGATGGATGGACAACGATGATGCATTAAGAGAAAAAATGGGTAAACGTGAGAATGAAGGACTTTCAAGAGCTGGAACTGATCAAGATAAAATGCCATGGAGAATAATTACCTCTCAATCGCAAGGGGGAAATAAATAAGTGGATTCATCTAATCTATGGCTGCCTGGTCTGATATTTTTAGGGCTGTTAATTCTTTCAGCCTTCTTCTCAGGCAGTGAAACCGCTTTCTTTTCAATGAGTAAGGCTGCACTTCGAAAGTTTCGTGAAAATAAAGACTCACGCTCCGAGCGTGTAGTTCGATTGATTGATAAACCTCGGGAACTTTTAATAGCCATCCTTATCGGCAACACCGTAGTGAATACCTCTGCAGCGAGTCTTGCCGCAATAGTCACTGATAATGTCGCCCACAGGCTTGGCTTCAACCCGGTAATTGCTCTTCTGCTGGATATCGTTGTGGTTACTTTCATCCTGGTCGTGGCAGTTGAAATTACTCCTAAGGTGTTCGCGTTTAAAAATAACGAACGCTGGGTATTACTGTTCTCAGTTCCCATTCAAATCTGTGTATTTGTTTTCAAACCTCTTACCAAGGTTTTTGTAGTAATGGTGGATCGTTTTGCCAGATACCTCGGCATGGAGGCACAACATGCTCTTTTCAATGAGGAAGAGTTGAGGACACTGGCTCAGGTTGGTGAGGAGCATGGGGTTCTCGAAGAAGAAGAGCGCGAAATGATCACTTCGATTTTCGAGTTCGGTGAAACTGAAGTACATGAAATCATGGTTCCCCGGGTCGATATGACGACCATAAATGCTAATGCGACAATGAAAGAAGCAGCAGATATTGTCAACAAAATGGGACATTCTCGAATCCCGGTATATGAAGATGATATTGACCACATAATCGGTGTGCTATATGCAAAGGATCTTATTGGGAAAGCTGGTGAGAATAGAACAATTAGGGAATTGATTAGAGAAGCCTATTTCGTGCCTGAAAGCAAATTAATCAACTCCCTGCTTCGTGAATTCCAGAAAGCCAACTTTCATATTGCGGTGGTTGTAGATGAGTACGGTGGCACTGAAGGAATCATTACCCTCGAGGATGTGATTGAAGAGATCGTTGGTGAAATACATGATGAATTTGATCGAGAAGAGGTTCTATTTAAACAGATGGAGAATGGCGAAATATCAGTAGCTGCAAAGATCGAAGTAGAGGATTTCAACACTAAAATCAATGAAAAATTAGTATCTGAGGATGAAGATTATGAAACTCTTGGCGGATTTATATTTGCACTTGCTGGAGAAGTACCTGAAGCGGGTCAATCCTATACATACCACGGTTGGAAATTCCTTGTTGCCGCAATTGAAGCAAATAGAGTTGTTCACCTGATGGTCACTCCCCCGGATGATGCAGATTTAGCCTCCGATCAAGAAGACGTGGAAGACTAATATCCTATATATTGACGGCGTCTCAAAGCTTCTGAATTTGTTGCTCTTCTCTGGTTTTTACATGCTGCCACACACTATTCGCAAGATGTTATAGAAAGACATGATTCAGTAAATAATGTGATATTAAAAATAAAGTTCTGACAGGAATTTAGAAAAGTATGCAAATGAATGATAATTCTCGTTTTCAAGAGTTAATTCTGCCCTATATACGAAAACCAAACAGATATACCGGTTTGGAATTCAACGTCATAAAGAAGATAAATCCAACTATCCGGTGGGCGTTGGGATTTCCTGATCTCTATGAAATTGGGATGAGCAACCTGGGGTTGAGCATTCTCTATCATCAAATCAATTCAAAAGTAATGGATGTTGCCGCAGAGCGGGTTTTTCTGCCTGATGAATATACTGCTAGCCTTTTAAGAAATAACAATATCCTGCTTCATACGCTTGAATCAGGGACTGCGCTGGCGGATGTTGATATTATCGGCATCAGCATCGGGTATGAGATGGCTATGCCGGGTATTCTTGAGCTGCTTGATCTTGGCGGAGTTCCCGTCTATTCTCGTGATAGAAAGGCATCAGATCCAATAGTAATTGCCGGTGGACCGGTTATGTATAATCCCGAACCGGTGGCGGATTTTTTCGATGCGATTGTGATTGGCGATGGAGAAGATGTAGTTATCGAAATATCAAATGTTTTATTAAATGCGAAAAGAAACGGTCTTGCCAGACAAGAAATAATCGCCAGGCTTGGCAATATTGCAGGAATATATGTACCAACAAATTATGATCTTGTTGAAGATGAAAAAGGATTCATTTATCCGAAATTGAGTCCTGATGATCAAAATATGATTATCAGGGGACGTATTGTAGAAAATTTGAAACCTGAATACTATCCGGACAAACCTTTAGTGCCATTGGTGGAAATTGTCCATGACCGCCTCAATATTGAAGTTATGCGTGGTTGTACGAGAGGCTGCAGATTTTGTAATGCGGGAATGATTTACAGGCCTGTCAGGGAACGTCCGGCTGATGAAGTTATCAGTCAAGCTATAAAAAATATTGCTGAAACCGGATTTAATGAGTTAGGTTTGACTTCGCTCTCAACATCGGATTACAGCTACCTTCCGGAAGTGATGCGGGGATTACAGGATGAATTCAGAGGGAAGGGAGTATCGTTGTCCTTTCCATCTCTGCGCCCAGACTCTTTCACCCCGGAGATGGCTGCAGCATTTCCCGAGGGAAGAAAAGGGGGGATAACTTTTGCGCCTGAAGCAGGTACCGATAGATTAAGAGATGTAATCAACAAAAACACCAGTGTAGATGCATTGCTGAATGCCTCGGCATTAGCCTATAAAGAAGGATGGAGTGGGATAAAACTATATTTTATGATTGGGTTACCCACTGAAACTGAAGAAGACATCAAAGGTATCGTGACTCTTGCTTTCAAAGTTGCTAAATTACGGCTCAACGGCAGACAGAAGCTCACCGTTTCTGCGAGCCCATTTGTCCCCAAAGCACATACTCCTTTTCAATGGTTCGGTCAGGAACCAGCGGAAACTCTTCATGAAAAGATAAAACATTTACGAAAGAAGTTTCAAAATAGCCCTGTTCGGTTCATCTATCATAATCCTGAAAAATCACTGTATGAAGGTGTTCTTGCACGAGGAGACCGTCAGCTTTCCAAGATTATTTATCGTATTTGGAAACTGGGCGGGGTTCTCGAATCATGGAGCGATAAGTTCAGTTTGGAGAGGTGGGAAGAGGCTTTTAATAATGAGAAAATCAATCCATTCGATTATATAAAACCTCGAAACATGGACGAGAATCTGCCTTGGCATCATATTACAAATGGAACAGAAAAAAAATTCAATCTTCGGGAATGGAACAGATCCCAGGAGATTAAAACCACTGATGATTGTCGTTTTGGAAAATGTTATGCTTGTGGGCTTTCAGACATGATTCCAGAGGGAGAGAAAGTATGCAACAGGTATCAATCTTCCAAGGATTTGAAAGAAATATCAGAAACACCTGAAATCATAAACGTCGTGAATTGTATTGGTAGAATACGATATGAACGCGGCGCAGAATTGCAGTGGACAGGACATCTTGATATTGTAAATCTCTGGGATCGACTATTGAGACGTACAAATTTACCTATAGCATATTCACAAGGTTTCACCCCACATCCAAAAATATCATTCGCGCCACCACTGCCATTAGGCTTAATATCACAAGATGAATATATAGATATTTGCTTAACTGAACGCCTCGAGGCAGACACGCTCCTCGAATCACTAAGAAATGCATCACCGATAGGTTTAGAGCCTATTGAAGCAGTTATATTTGAAAAGTCGCCTTCTCCTCTGACAGGAACAATCGATAAGATAATTTACGAATTCACAATTGATGATTCTGATAAATATTGTGAAGGAATCACTAAATGGTTTGAGTTGAATGATTATTTTGTGCAGCGAATAAAAAAGAAAAAGATGCGGAAGGTAAATATCAGACCTTTTGTTGAATGTTTTCAATTAACAGGTGATAACCACTGGAAACTGATTTTACTTTTAAAAGATGGAGCTACCGCGAGGCTGGATGAAATTGCTACAGCATTTAATTTTCCAGAGGCAACGTTTACGGGTGGAGTCAGAACTAAGATGCTGATTCAATCTGCTGATCAGCTTTTTGACCCAATTGACGCTGCAACTATTGATCAACAACCTATTTCACGAAGTTTATAGTTAGAATTATGAAAAAAGAACTTGTTATAAACTCAACTACAACTGAAACAAGAGTTGCTCTGCTTGAAGATGGGCATCTCGTTGAAATATTTGTCGAGCGACCAGAGCATGAACGTAATGTAGGTGATATTTATAAGGGCAAAGTACGCAAAGTATTACATGGCATGTCAGCAGCTTTCATTGATATCGGATGGAAACAAGACGGATTCCTCCATTTTAATGATGCAGTTAATTATTGGGATCATAATGATATAGGTGATGATAATGGATATTCTGAAAAAGAAAAACCCCGTGTAAACCTGAAATATGGGCAAGAGGTGTTTGTTCAGATTACCAAAGAGCCCATCAGCGGAAAAGGACCAAGGGTTACAAGCGAAATTTCGCTACCTGGTAGGTTTACCGTTTTTGTCCCCCATTCGACAATGATCGGAGTGAGCCGAAAAATCCCTGACCAGAAAGAGAAGCGTCGATTAAAAAGTCTTGTAAGAAAAATAAAACCTGCTGGTTGCGGAGTTATTGTAAGAACAGTCGCCCAAGGGCGAAGTGAAGATGTTTTGACAAAAGATGTGGAATCACTCGATGTTCTTTGGAAGAAAATTGAAAAGAAAGCTGATCGCCTTGAGGCGCCGGCGCTTGCATATAAGGAAATATCTCTTGCAAGCAGTGTTATCAGGGATTTGTTTACTTCGGATATTTCCAGACTGATTGTTGATTCAAAACAGTTATACCGCGAAATAATAATTTACCTGGATTCGGTGGCACCACAACTCGCCGAAAGAGCTGAGTTTTATGATGGTGATGAACCAATCTTTGACAAATACCATATAGAACATGAAATTGAAAAAGGCATTCGTCGCAAAGTCTGGATTGATGGCGGGGGCTATATCATAATTGAACATACTGAAGCGATGGTCACTATTGATGTAAACTCCGGTAAGTTCATGGGTAAAAAGAGCCATGAAGAAAACAGTCTTAGGGTGAATCAAGTTGCTGCTCTTGAAACTTGCAGGCAGCTTCGACTAAGGGATATTGGAGGTATAGTCGTTATTGACTTTATCGATATGTTTGAGGAAAACAACCGTAAAAAAATATATGATATAGTAAAAAAAGAACTCAAAAATGACCGCGCGAAAGCCGACGTTGCTCCAATCGGACCGTTTGGGTTAATGGTTTTGACCAGGCAGCGTATTAAACCCTCGTTAATCTTTACTTTCAAGGAATCATGTCCTGTCTGCAAAGGAACGGGAATGGTAGCAACAAAAGAAACTTTGGTCACAGAGATCGAACGATGGATTACAAGATTCAGAAATCGTTCGAAAGAGATGCGATTAAGATTATTTGTCCACAATGATATACATGAATACTTAACAGAAGGCAGAGCCATCAGCCTGATAAGCAGAATTATGTTTAGAAGAAGGGTATTCATTCGCCTCATTCCTGATCAATCTATCCTGCCGGGTGAATTTCGAGCATTCAGTGTTCGACACAATGAGGATGTTACTGATAAGTATCGCGCCTGAGGAGGACGGAGAATATCTTCTTCTTCAGCTTGACACATTATTATTCGTGCGTTACTTTATTCTCAAGGTTAGGTATTCCTATCCCATTAGCTTCATTTAATATTTTCAATTTGTTAACATTCAAGTGTGAAAGAATTTATTGTCGATCTCAATATATTTATTTCAACTTATGCTTAAGTAATCAGGAGTAAAAAAGATGTCGCCACATCGGCATAATCGCAAAGATCTAAGCTCAAATATGGAAGATTATCTCGAGACTATCTATTTGAAAGATCTCGAAGGAAATACTGCTAAAGTGAAGAACATTGCGGATGCAATGGGAGTATCAAAACCCTCGGTTACTGAGGCTTTGACTGTTTTGCAGAACCGTGGTCTTATTTCTCATCAGAAGTATGGAGATATCGAACTTACGGATAGAGGAAGAGAAACAGCAAGTGAAATTTATTTCAAGCATACATTATTCTTCGATTTTATCAGGGATGTACTTGCAGTACCTGATGATATAGCAGAGGATGATGCCTGCAAAGTAGAACATTTAGTCAGTGACACGACTGTCAACCATATGTTGGAATTTATGAGGTTTATTGAACATCAATCAAAATCAAACGGTAAATATTCAGATTTTGTCAGCAGTTTTCACAATCACCTGAGAAAGGACGGGGGAGAAAAGAGTTCTTCTTAATCAGAGAGTTAGAATCAATCTTGATAATTTACCTTATGCCCGACCCCTGATTGAGCTTTGTAACATCTGATATCGTATTTTCATAATCTTTGTTGTGGCACTGTAATGAATCTGATTAGTTGCCATCTGAGCCATCTCTTTTTCTATATCTACATTATTTAGACCATTGTACATATCGGGAGTATCATCATCAACCACTTCCGCTCTCAAGCTTTCCATCCTTCTTAACCCTGCCCTCAACGGTATATGGTGTTTATCTGAACGTGAGAGTCCAAACGATTGACGATCCAGCGCTTTTTGGAGCTGTTCCTCAAATCTCACTTTTTGAGCTCTGTAGCCGGAAGTTTCCGAATTAGCTATATTTGCAGCTAATACCTTATGACGTAACGAATAAGCATTGAGTCCTTTTTTCAATGCCATCATTCCGTCAAGTCGGCGGAAAAGATAATCATTTAATGTGCTGTCAGACATATTTAATCCTTTCAATTGTATGTTTATATAGCAATTTATATGCCTTGAAATGAGAAGAATTGCGACGGAATTGAGGTGGCCTAATGTCTATAAAGACAATAGCATGGTGAAATATCCCATATTATCACTGATTTACAATGGAAACTCAAATGGGCAATATTCTCCGGTATTAGATTATTTCGGCTGTTTATGATTGTAGTATGATTATATTTGATCCAGATCGTAATTTAATACAATGATCATTAATGGAGGTTTTGTTGCGGGCTGAACTGGAAGAATTCCTGGGACACATTAGATTGGAACGCACTTTTAGCGAGAACACTGTTGCCGCGTATAAGCGTGATCTTGAAAGATATTTTTCCGACCTCGGACAAAAAGATGTGGATCAGATCAGTTCGATTAAAAGATCTCACATTGTCGAACATCTTGCTTTATTAAGAGATCTTGGGTTAGCATCAGCATCAGTTTCTCGTGCGTGCAGCTCTATCAGGCACTTTCATCGTTTTCTCGTTCGTGAAGAAATTACCGGGAAAAATCCTGCTTCAACAATAAAAACAACCAGGAGTTCCCGTGCCCTTCCAGACTACCTGACCATTGAAGAGGCAAAAGAACTGGTTGAAGCTCCTCGACTCGACACACTGCTTGGATTGAGAGACAGGGCGATAATTGAGCTTCTGTGGGCTTGTGGATTACGTGTCAGCGAAGCTGTTTCTCTAAAACTACGTGATATATTTTTCTCGGATGGATTCATAAGAATATTTGGTAAAGGAGCAAAAGAACGCCTTGTTCCTGTTGGTGATAATGCGATTTACTGGGTTGAGGAGAGGTATCTGAGGCAAGGTACACGTTCGAGCCTGGCAAAGGATAGAAAGTTGGACGAAGACGTTCTCTTTTTATCATTACGAGGCAGACCCCTTACTCGTGATGCTGTATATAAGATCATTCGCTCCTACGCTGAACCGCTTTCACTAAGGGTTCATGTAACACCACATGTATTTCGTCACACATTTGCAACGCATCTCATTGATGCGGGGGCAGATTTACGCGCTGTTCAGGAAATGCTCGGCCATGCTGATATATCTACCACACAGATATATACACACATAGATAACGACTTTATCAAGGAAGTACACCAGCGATTTCATCCACGCGGATAATAGTAAGACGAGTAATGTATATTAAGTTGTAATTATTACTGTAATTCGGAATGACCGGTTATATTCTTTCAAGAGCTGAATTCAATTATATAGATTTCGTGCGGTCAAATTGCTGAAATTTTTGGAGAAATCAAAAATACTGGGTGATTTTCATTGAATGAGCTGATTTTTAATTTGATCGAATCAATGGCGACATCATTTACTTTCCAATCGTCCTGATAAACAGTCAAGCCAATATTATCCATAGGTTGCGATATTTGCAACTTTCCTTGATCATAAACCATCCATGAGGGGCTGCCATCGCTTTTTTTCACATGGGTAATTATTGATAATGACCTCGTTTGAGAATTCGAGGAGAAATCCAGGTTTGACGAAAAGGTCATCAATGATATATTTTGAATACTTAAAGGTATGGAATAATAGAAGGAGCCTTGGCCGTCCAATACTACAGTATCACTCTGTATTTCCATCGTTTGCTGCCATGCACTAATATTCGTTCCGTCCCAGATTGTGCCGCTTGAACCTCCGTTACCATCGTCATTCGAACCATTATCTCCATTGTAGGATTCATTTGGCGGGGAGGTTGCTGATTCACAGGAAAGCATCAGAAACATTGACAGAATCATGCAAAAACCCAACGATATCAGAATGATCAATTGAGAATGATTTTTCCAGCATAAGGAAATTGAAGATGAAGAATATTTTTCTTTCATGAATTAATCCCGGATTCGTATTCAAGGAGTGGAAAACAGGTTTTTATAAATATACATTAATTCATGTCCGAAAACATTCATTTTCATCATTCCGATGGCGGTTTTAAAGCTCAAAAACTGGTCAGGGAATTATTTCTTAAGCACCTTCGCTCGGTTCCTCTTCAACGTCTAATGGATTCAGCAATGGTGCCTGTTCCATCGGGTGACCGTTTGGCGATAACCACACAGTCCTGCGTTGTGCAACCAATATTTTTTCCAGGTGGTGACATTGGAAGATTATCAGTTCTGAGAGCAGTGAATAATCTTGCAAGTGAAGGTGCATCTCCACGTATCGCCACGATCTCTTTTATTCTTGAAGAAGGCTTATCAATAAAAACTCTTGAACAGGTTGTTATTTCAATTGCAAAAGCAGCGGCTGAGTCAACAATAGAAATCGTTGCCGGAGATACAAGGGTTGTAAAACGTGGAGATGCAGATAAAATATATATTTCTGTAACAGCTATTGGAGTAATTACAGAGAAAAAAGATCCATCTCTAAGAAAAATTGATGAAGGTGATTTGATAATAATAAATGGCTCCATTGCTGAGCATGGCGCAGCTGTCCTTTTAGCTCGAGAAGGTGAAATTCAATCAATGGTTCGGAGTGATATGTGTTCCCTTCATAAATTCGCCAGGAGTGCGCTAAAATTACAGAAAGTAAAAAAGCTGAAGGATATCAGCAGGGGCGGTTTGGCAACAGCACTTGTATCCCTGGCGAAAGAATCAGCCCTTTCAATTGAAATTGAGAAACAATCCATTCCGGTCAACGACGCAGTGAATTCCGCCTGTTTGAATTTTGGGCTTGATCCCATTTATGTGCCTTCAGCTGGGAAAATATTGGCAATTGTAGCACCAGGTGAGGTAAACGATTTAATCAGGGAATGGTCTATTTTAAAAAATGCCCAACCTGCCGTAATAATCGGTAGAATCAAAAGAACTCCTCGCGGTTCTGTCCTTATAAAAGACAAAGATGGTGAATTGAGGCGTCTTGAATTGAGGAGCAGCTCCAGGTTACAAAGGATTGGATAATTAGAATATATATATGATTTCGATGCCTCTGAAAGCACTTTCATCTTGGATTGAAAGTGAAATAATCTTAAATTTATTCCCTGAAATGTTACTAAACTGAATTACTCGGATTGATAAGATTTTTCGTACCTGCTTAGTTTCATCTATAGGTTTTTAATAATATATTATTCTTCATTCTGTTCAAAATGACTTACGAACTAAACAGTTTCTGTTTTCAAGTATTATTATCAGGGAGAATCCAGGCATGACAGAGTACAAAGAGAGAATGGATGCCAAAAAGAAAAAGAAACAACTTATAATCCTTGGCATCGTTATTCTTATCGGAATTATAGGTTTTTTTGTTCTACATTATCTCTTTCAGGATCGTCTTGAAGCATTGCGTGCTGATCAGGCTAAAAGTACAATCGAGGATATCTACGTTGCTTCGGTGAAGTATAAAAAAGAAAATGGTAAGTGGCCCTCAAGTCTGAATGAGCTTGAAGATATGGGATATTGGCTGGTTTCCAAGAGCGCAAATTACAACTGGGATTTCTATCTGGTGGGGAAAAGAGCCATCAGGGCAATCTCCCGGTATAAAATGGCTGGAGGAGCTGGAAAAACAGTTGACTACGTTATAGCAGAAGATAAGTTCATAGGATACGGATCACCCGAAGAAGGAGAAATTGTTAATTTTAAAGAATTGGAAAATTAGTACAAATATATGATTGAATACCAGTATAATACTTAATTATCAAAACACAGAGATCGAATTAAATAAACAAAACGGATCAAAATTTTCTGTCATCCTGAGTATGTCTGTAGTTTTATTTTGGCTTTGGCATGTCAGGGGCAGGCAAATATGGTTTAATATGCTTATTTCAATCATCATACCATTCTACAACGGCAATGATCAGATCGCGGCAACAATCAATTCTCTTAATCAGATCATTGTTCCGCCAGATATTAATCTTGAGGTAGTCATCTGTGATGACGGCTCAGATATTACACTTGACAAACATATTATTCAGGATATACAACATCCTCATATAGTTGTTCATCAAGATCACTTGGGTCAATCAGCAGCAACTAATAACGCAGCAAAGAAAGCGAATGGAGAATTCATCTGGTTGGTCGCTCAGGATATTAAGCCTGAACCGAACAGCCTTGTTGAGTTCTTGAAAATGATCTCCCTCTATCCATACAGTTTAATCCAGGGCGTAATTCTTCACGACCCAGCTCTTTTGCATGACAGGTTTACGAGGTATATCTCAACAGAATCACCCTTTCAATTTGTATTTGATTCAATTGCTGACGATATGGATTTACCACCGACCTTCCATTATGCACCCCATGCATTTGTAAATCGGCACAGGTTCCTTGCGCTGAATGGATATGACGAGGGATTGCCCTACGGTTTCCAGGATACGGATTTTGCAATTCGCTGGCGTTTGAACGGAGATCGAATCGTTCTTGCTCGAGAGTCAATTGTTTATCATAACCACCTTTTCCTTCCCGATGATTATATAAAACGCCAGTTTCAGATTGGCAGGGAGGCTGTGAACCTGTTTATAAAGTGGGGGATGGAGGCAGATTTTGTACAGTTTAGTAATCTGATCAAGATTTTCGTTGTTGATGGCGAACGTGATTCACAAATAGCTTTGCAAGCCATCAAGCATTGGCAGCAGACTGGTGAAGAACCACCGGATTCAATGGTTCCTGACGCTATTGAATCAGCCTTTAATGCTTGCTTTGGTCTAATTCTGAGGAGAGAATTCTATAGAGGTATTAATGAAAGGATCATCGAGACCCGAATGGAAAGATATTTAAAGAAACCATCACAAATTGCGCCTGATTTTCAACCTGAGAATCCTTTCAACTGGATAGGTCGCCTGATCACAGAAAAAGGAAGGAAAAGGGAATAAGAGCTGAGGCTCAAGCCGGTTGAACCTGTATCTCAGTAGTAACTTTCTCTTGGATTTAAGTATCCTGAAAACATTTCAACGAAATAGACCTACTGCTATGATTCTAATGAAACGAGGAGCTGTCATTCTCGGGCTTGACCCGGGAATCCACGGTTATCATTGAATCAGAGATATAGATTACCCGATCAAGTTCGGTAATGACACATCGTTTCATGTGAATTAATCCACTTCTATTATTTTCATTCTCTCAGCTTCAAAATTTATCTTGCCATAAATTATACAATCACTCTATCTTTGTTAGACATTTCTACGAGAGATTGATATGAGAATAGGAACATTAACTGAGAGTCTCGAGGATTACCTTGAGATTATCTTTCGCCTCCTGTTGACACATAAGGTTGCACGAGTACGGGATATTGCGAAAGCAAAGGGTGTAAAAACCTCAAGTGTAACTTCTGCGCTTCACCGACTGGCAAAAGAAGACCTGGTTGAATATGAGGCGCGAGAATATGTCGATTTGACTGATAAGGGGCGTGAATTAGCATTTCGCATCAGCCAAAGACATGAATTCTTGCGTCGTTTCTTTGTTGAAATGCTTCAAGTTGATCCGGAAATTGCTGAAAAAGATGCCTGCTCGATAGAACATGCTATCAGCGTGCCAACCCTTGACAAGCTTGCAGCATTCTGCGAATTCCTTACCTATTGCCCAGATATCGACTCAAATCTCATTTCTTCATTCCGAGACTGTTGGCTGCAGCAAGAACAGGATCATACTTGTGACCATAAAGGTGAATGCGGTATCTGGCGCAGGAAACTCGCACTGTCCAAATCCAAAGGGATAGCTTGTCTGATTGACCTCAAACCTGGCGAAGGCGGCTATATCGCGAGAATTATTGCGGATGAAGATGAACGTAAAGAGTTGATAAGATATGGATTACTTCCATCTGCATCATTAAAGGTATTGGACAAGAAGAACGATTCAATAGTTCTGGATGCTTCGGGACAACATATTCACCTGACTAATGATCAAGCTGAATCAGTTTTCATTTGGCAGTATAACATTGAATCGGAAAAGAAGCAGGAAGAAAAGGCAATCAAGATAAGAACAATGGCTGATCTTGAACCGGGCAATTCATTTCGTGTTATCAGGTTAACAGCAAAGGGAGAAATCAGGCAAAGATTAATTGATATGGGATTTATCAAGGGAGCTGAAGGCAAGGTTATACGCGAAGCGCTATTGCGAGATCCGATTGAAATTGAAATAAGCGGATATTATTTATCGCTCCGCCGCTCCGAAGCAAGTGACGTCACTATTGAGTTTGTGAATGACTGAAAATGGTAAAATAAGAAAAAGACGTCGTTTCAGAGGGAGAATGAATGGTATCTTTTCTGATTTCAGGAATGGAAATACTTCAAATGATAAATCCACTGAGAAGCTAATCCGCATTGCACTTGCCGGTAATCCTAACGCCGGCAAAACAAGTCTGTTCAATCAAATAACCGGGCAGCATCAGCATATTGGCAATTATCCGGGCGTAACGGTTGAAAAGAAAGTCGGCGTCATTCGGCATAACGGATATCAAATCGAAATAGTCGATCTTCCAGGAACTTATTCACTGACCGCTTATTCACCTGAGGAAATGGTAAGCAGAGATTATGTACTCCAGGATAAACCCGATATTATCGTTGATGTAATTGATTCTACAAATCTTGAACGAAATTTATACCTGTGTCTTCAATTCCAGGAACTGGGAGTTCCTATAATTGGCGCTTTGAATATGTCTGATGAAGCGGAAGACCTGGGAATTGATATTGACCTGCATCATCTCAGTAAAATCCTTGAAATCCCTTTCACGAGAACGGTTGGTAATAATGGGAAAGGCGTTCCTGAACTCTTGGATCTCATTGTAGAGAAGTTTGAAAGTGATAATATTCAACCAAATCGTCTTCTGAACTATGGAAGAGAGGTTGAATCGGAAATTGAAAAGTTGACCATATTGCTCTCACAAGACATTGATTTTGCAAACAAATTTACCGTTAGATGGACAGCTATTAAACTTCTTGAAGATGATCCTGATGCTGCGAAGAAAGTCAGGAATGCTCATAAAACACCTCAATTGATTTTAAAAAGAGCTGAGGAGTCACGAGAGCATATAAAGAAACACTTCAATGAAGACTGTGTAGTTGTAGTTGGCGAACAAAGATACGCCTATATACACGGGGCGGTTCATGAAGTACAAAAGGTTTCGTCAAAACAAAAAAGAAGAGACCTGACTGAAAAAATTGACAGGATCGTACTAAACCGTTATGCAGGGTTTTTTCTTTTCTTTTTGATCATGTTCCTGGTTTACCAAATAACCTTCACATTGGGTAATCCACTTGTAGATCTTCTCGATAAAGGTTTTAATTTGTTAGGCAACTGGTTGAGTACAGTACTTCCAGAAAATGCTATACGTGATTTAGTTGTTGATGGTATAATCGGCGGTGTCGGGGGAGTTATTATATTCCTACCGCTTGTATTACTTCTATTTATGGGATTATCCGTTCTCGAGGATACCGGTTATATGGCTCGAGCGGCATTTGTCATGGATAAATTTTTCCATCTCTTTGGAATGCATGGCAGAAGTTTTATTCCTTTTATGATCGCCACAGGATGCGCTGTTCCTGCAGTGTTAAGCGCCAGGACGCTGGTCAATCCACGAGATCGGATGATTACGATTCTTGTTACACCATTGATGATGTGCGGCGCAAAAACTCCTGTTGTTGCTATGTTGGTAGCAGCATTTTTCCCTAAAAACGGCGCTATTGTATTCTGGCTGGTATGGTTTTCCGGGTGGTGGTTAGCATTTTTAATTGCCCTGCTTTTCAGGAAAACGCTGTTTAGAGGGGATACTGCACCGTTTGTTATGGAGCTTCCTCCATACCGCTTTCCCACCGTGCGAGGAATTCTGACTCATATCTGGGAACGCAGCTCGATGTATCTCAGGAAAGCTGGAACGATTATCCTTGCGGTAAGCATTGTAGTATGGTTTATACTTTATTATCCAAAACCTGCCAGTTATTCTATTGATTATGAAGCGGAAAGAGGAAGATTGGAGTCGTATTATTACAATCTTTCGGACATACCTGAACCTGGGGCACCTTCAAAGGAAAACGTCGAAAACCAGATCGCTGAGTTAGACAAGAAAAAAGCCGGTGAAGAAATTCGTGCAAGTATTGGTGGACAAATTGGCATCTTTATCGAACCGGCACTCAAGCCAGCAGGTTTTGATTGGAGAATTGGCGTTGGATTAATCGGAGGTTTAGCAGCCAAGGAAGTGATAATCTCTACATTAGGTATAGTTTATGGAATAGGAGAAGCGGATGCAGATATTGAAAGCACCAGAGACAGCAAAACCCCAATGAAAGAACTATTCTCCAATGATCCTGCTTATAATCCTGCAATGGCATTGGCAATGATGTTTTTCGTGCTAATATATGTTCCATGCATGGCAGTACTTGCGGTTGTAAAGAAAGAGATGGGAAGCTGGAAATGGCCCCTGTTCCTGGCGGCTTATACCCTGGTTGCTGCATGGGGCATGGCAGTTGCTGTCTTTCAGATTGGCAGATTATTTGGTCTGGCTGCTTAATAAAGTCTAATTTATTATGAGGTTGTGAAATGTCTGAAGAGATTATTTCAAAAAATGACATAAAAGAGCGTATTCAAAAGTTGCAGGACTTTCTCTGCGATACCGGTCTTGATGGTTCACTGATTATACAGAGAGCTGACTTGCTTTATTATACTGGCATATCCTTCCAGGGAGCGCTGGTTGTTCCGGCAAAAGGTGATTCCAGGATATATGTGTGGAGAGGGTATGGGAAATTCGATGATAATTTCCCTATTGAATATCATAATGTACTTGGTTTATCAGGATTGACCACATCATTGTCGGAATCTGAATTTGCTAAATGGACAGAGATAGGTCTTGAAGAAGACGTTTTACCTGTAGCCATTTTTAAGCGATTATTCCTGAAAACCTGGTCAGTTGGTAATTTCCATGACATCTCCACTCAAATTCGAAATCAAAGGAGTGTTAAGTCAGAGATTGAGTTAAAGTGGATAAGAGCCTCAGGAAAAACATTAGTCAAAGGCTTTGAAGCTCTTCCCGGAATCATTTGTGAGGGAATGCCTGAATATGAAATACAAGCTCAGATGGATGTGATCTTAAGACGCGAAGGTGACCAGTCATACGTTAGAGCCAGAGCGTTCAACTCTGAAGCGATTGGTGTCGTAGCCTTTGGTGCTTCCGGTGCGGGCGATAACGCCCTTGATGGTCCTATCTGTCAGCCCGGTCGCAGCTCATTCGCACAGATGGGAGGGGGAGATCGAGTTGTTAAGCCTGATTTTCCTTTGGCGGTTGATGTTACAACAGCAGTAAACGGTTATACGACTGATATGACTCGGTGCTATTCCCTGGGCAAGTTGGACTCAAGATTCACTGATGCTCATAATTTCTGTGTGAAATTGATAGAAGACATATTTGCCAAAATGATTCCCGGAGCAATACCGGAAGAAATATACTTTTGGGCATTAAATGAAGCAAAAACTGCTGGATATGAAGATGTCTTTATGAATAGTGGTTATAATAAGGTGCGTTTCCTCGGTCATGGGATAGGAATTGAATTGGATGAATGGCCCGTCCTCGCTAAAAGATTCACTGAACCAATGAAAGAAGGTATGGTAGTAGCCATTGAACCGAAAATAATCTTTCAGGATGGAACCGTAGGAGTTGAAGATACCGTTATTGTAAAAGAGGGGGGAGCAGAGGTTGTGACCGGGATGAAGCGGGAGATTATTCAATTGTAGAAGCAATCGATTATGAGTAACTGTATTGTTTGGTGTCATTCTGAACGTAGTGAAGAAGCTCAAACGTCTAATTTACAATTTACTCAGATGGAAACCGAGATTCTTCACTATGTTCAGAATGACAAATCTTCAATATCAGCGAATGACTCCTTCTTTACCGAGTAATCGTCGAAGTATTCCCACCTGCCCAATATGATAAGATTCATGAAAATGAAAGAATGCAAGTTCTCCAACAATATTATCATCCGATTCACCAGTATGATCCACTTCTTTCAAATCTTCATATTTGATCATTTCTATTGCCTTCATCACGGAATCGATAGATTCATTCAATATTTCCACCATGCCTGAAAGCGGAAACGCTGAGTAATTTATGTTTCCTTCAGTGCCTCGTTTATAAAGTGTATAATACTCATCATTGATGATGGAATCCTTCCCCAGCTTGACCAGAAGGTCATTTCTTGAAACCAGTATATGGCCAACCACCCAATTAATACAGTTGCCTCCTGGCTGCATAAATGTCAGGCTTTCTTCGTCGCTGATTTCTTTAAGATTTCGAATGAGAACTCGATGAGCAATCCCATACATCAACACAAGCTCTTTGATATACATGGTATTTACCTCATATTTACTTGGTTAAGCTCGGAATACTTTAGACAATATAGTATCAATTCGGTGAGATATTAAATGTTTATCTTTAACTGTTTTCTGCAATTGCGTTCCAAGTTGGCTGCGTTGTTGTGGTGAATCCAATAACCACTCGATACGTTCAATCATTGTCTCGATATTATCAAAAAGTAGTTCATCAAATTGATCGCCAAACAGCTCAGACCATCCATCAAGCCTCTCGCCTACTACAACACGTCCACAGGCTCCCGCGTCAAAGATTCGTTGATTTGGATAGGAGCGCATTTGAAGATTAGTTAGAGACAGATGAATGGCATCGCTCCTGTAAATACGTGGAAGGTCGTTATTGTAATCCGCAATGCCACGAAACTCGAAACCGGACGGCAACAATTTCTCCCAACCGGAGCCATAGATTACTGGATTGAGATGAGCCAAAGCTGAAAGCATTTCGATTCTGTACCTTTTATTTGCCTGTTGAACGACATAAGAGGGTAATCTTCTCAAACTTTCACCTTGAAATATATCTATCAGGTCTAATTTTGTTAAAGTCTCTTCCAGCTCTGACATTGAGGGTGATTTTCTTGAAGTCCTTACCTGTTCCTCTAAAATATCAACCACTTTCATAGCATGGGGATTGTTGTCAAGTCCAGCAAAATATCCGGCAGCTCTTTTAAATATCGGACTTCCGACAAAAACAATTCTTCCATTCAGAGAGGGATCGCCTTCGCCGGGATTGAATCTGCCTGGATCTGTAGCAAGCGGAAGAGAAAAGCTGTTTATATAACCTAAATCCTTCCATGATTCCACACCATTCAAATCCCAGTGAAAACCCCAACGCGACCGGTTCGATATCAGAACTTCTTCAGTCGTCAAGACAAACCTGGGATCATCCAGCATCCAGGTAACCCAGGGAATACCAGCCAATTCACACGCTTTTGGAAACAACCCATTCCTGTCAGAGGCTTGGTTGTTTACAGATATAACAAGGTCAGAATGATTTCTCTCAAGTATTTCCCATGCTGTCGATGCATTAATTGAAGTAGAAGTCAACGGATCAATCTTGATCACTTTAATTCCACGGCGTTCGAGTTCGTTAGAAACTTCAATTTCAAGCAAGCCGTTGGAGGTAGGGAAGAGGACACAACCGGGAAATTTTGGCAGGTAATTATAAGAAGAACGTTTAAAATGTTCTATCAATAATGATAATTCACCATACAGTGCCGGATACGCTTGGATTTCTCTATCATAGTTTAGAATTGTGCATTCAGGATATTTTTTCAGAAATGGTAAGAGTATTTTTTCCCAGGCAAGTTCAGATGAATGAGATGCAACGACATCGATGTTCAGGTTTTCCGATTTGAAACGATCAAGTCTCCGAAATGTATCAGCAGATGCAGCTTTACTGCCGGTAATGAACACTGCATTTTTTATTCCCTTTTCCAGTAAAATCTCGGGAAGATATCCAGAGCCGCAGCCAAAAGTGATAACCTTGTCAGAACTTTCTAAATCATTCGTTATGTATCGTAGCACATCCGTTTTAGGAGAATAGGGAGAATCAAGTAAACGCCACCCAAGACAGGTTTTCACCCTGATTATTTCATCAGGACTATTCCTGGCAATAGCTCTGGTGGTTTCTTCACTCCAATTATCCGGGGTGAAATCAATTAGTCGAACAGGCATTTTAGTATTTCAATTCTAGATTTCTTGTTGTTTCCTGGCAAAAAGAATAGAAATGTGAATAAATATGTTTAATTACTCTAAGGTTATTTTTCAGTTAAAAAACAAATCTGCGAATCTAATAATATCTCACATACTCCTGAATGATGTCATTTATAATCTATAATCATATATTCTTAATTACTTAGATAAAGGGTAGTTCTACAAACGGTATCTTAAGCGGCAACACTTCGCTCCATGCTTCAAGGAAACTTCGTTGATCATATTTCCAGTTTTCATCCATGATGTCCGCTCCCGTGCTTTCGTGCCACAGAAATAATGGAATTGTCCAGTTATTCAAGCCTGCTGCAATCGAGCGAAGGGAAATATCCATATCGTAAAAATGAAATCCTTTTACTTGCGGTGTAGGTGCGCCAATAAAGTCATAAGTTTCACGTTTTACGATCAGGCAAAGTCCATCCAACACTGCAACTTTGCCCCATAATCCGTATGGATTAATTTGAATTTTCCCCTCAGGCAACGAATGAAATACAGTTCCGGAGAGATCAGGATATTGCCACCACGCCATTTCAGGCAGTAAGCCTGTCGCTCCAACGATTCCAACCAAACCCGTTTCCGGCTTCGAGATCAAATTAAGCATTATATCAATCCAATTGAAGGGCGCTTCCAACCTTCTTTTTAACCAATATGGAATTCCTTTTTGCTTAGCAAAAGCTATAATCTCATCAGGAGTCAACATGAAAACATCTTGATGGCAAAAAATTAGAATTGCATCCTTGTTATTGACAGAAATTGCAGCTTGATGATAAGCTTGAGAGAGCGATTTCACATTTCCTAATCTTATTGTCTCAAGGGAGTAATGTGGCTCAATATTACTTCGAAAACTATTTTCAAGTCTATCGAGCTTTGCTTCAATATTTCCGGTGCTGATTAAAACTATTGGTGTAGTTGTTTCCATGCTAAATTACCGTTGTTTAGTCGAAAGCAGATGTAGCCATTATTATAGGTGGAAAATCTTACGCATAATATTGTATTCACCCTCGTAAGGCTTGTTCAGGCAGAGAAAACCCCGCGTCTAATAAACGTGGGGTCGAAATAAACTGAAACAGCAAGACATGTTATGTTATGCTTCGATGAGCTTCCTGTACAATAAAAACAGAGATTTGATGTCATCTTCAAGTTTGACCATGGCGGTAGTTGCATCATTCAAAAAATCGTCCCTGGTGAGTACATTTGATGCCGGTTCTCGCGACCCGGTAAGCCAATGGTAATAACTGAAAGGACGAAGCTTTGCTTCATGAACAATTCTGCCTTTGCTCCAATCGTCTCCGTGCAGAGCCTGACCTTTATCGAGTACTACATCGAACAATCTATCAGAAACCTCGAAATAACCTTCAACACGTGCTTTCCAGGTGCTCTGATCGGTTTTATGTACCGGCAATAAGTCCTTCATTGTTTTGAAAAAGTCATCTGCACTTTGATCACGTTCCAAGCCTTCTTCAACAGCCTTCTTTAACTTTTCTATAACATCGTCTTTAATGAAATGAAAACGTGTTTCGCGCATTTCAACTCCTAATCTGCATATAATATCTAAAAAATGATCTGTATCTATTCCTGTAATCAGGAAGATATCAGTATAAGTATATCTTTACAAGCCCTGAATCAATTAAGTTAGAAAATCATCCTCTCTTGTTCAAGACATAAATTCATTTGGATGAAATAAAGGTGAATTAAATTATATTCAGTATTTTCAAGCGATAACATCTTGAAATGGCTCGAATTTTCTAAACATTTTTGATAAGTAACTCGAAGAGTTCGGGTACCGCGCCTGCCCTGTCAAGATTGAATACAAACTCTTTAATCTTTTTCTGACGATATTTGTCAATAACTCCGTCTGCCAGGCTTTCAAATTTATCATCTAAACCCTGCTCGCTTATTGGATGCCTGGGATCTCCCATTGGATACTCAATATAATTCACCAGAGAACGTCCATCAGTAGTTGTGACAGTTATCTCATTCGGTTGTTTTGCAGGGAAAAGTGGTTCGTAGTCCGGCTCTGCTACCACCTTGATCTTATTTAGCTGCTCTCGAATCACCGGGTTGAAAATCTTGTCTTCAGTAAAACTCTGGGGGATAACTTTTCTATCGACAATTGCTACACTCATACAGTATGGAAGCGAATGATCTGCACTTTCTCTTGTCTGCGGATTATATTTTGCAGGATCTGAGAGGATATCTGCAGCCCTGGCAATTGTTTTTATCTGTACCTCTTTTATCTCATCAGGCTGGAGATCATGATCAATCAAGAGTTCGATCAGAGCTGTCAGGGGAGCATGGGATAATGCTTCAATAGGAAATGCTTTCAAACCGCACTGCGGGATTCTCCAGCTTTCTCCCAGGCCGTCTGTCAATATTTCGCCTTTCCAGTCCGGTCCATAGCAGTCGAAGAGACCCTCTTTTCCATCAATAATGTGTTCAGGACCTTCATAACCCCGAGCCGCGAGTTCAGCTGCCAGTACGCCTGATTGAGTAGCCATCGGATCAACAGTGTTCTTCATCATGGTTAATTTACCGGCAGTCACCGCTCCAAGAGTAGCATGACGGCTGCCACTAATTCCAATCGCATGGGCAATTTGTTCACTATTCAAGCCCATAATCACACCGCAGGCAACCGGGGCGGCAAAAGCAGTCAGGGTAGCATGATGCCATTTTCTTTCACGAATGCCGGGAAATCCTGCTTCACACAGACGCATTTCTATCTCATGACCGACGGCAATGGCAAGCAAAAGGTCTTTCCCGGTTTTTCCCAATCGTTCCCCAAGAGCCATAGGACCAGGAATTATGTCTGAGGGATGACTCGGATCCTGTTTCCAGTAAATATCATTAAAATCCAGTGCTCGTACCATCAACGCATTCAGCAATGCAGCATCGACCACAGGAAGTTTTTTCCCGCTCCCGATAACTGTAGCTTCTTCAATTCCACCCTTTTCTTCAGAATATTCCCGCATGATAGTAACATCATGGGTTTTGAATCCTCCGAACGCACACCCGATGCTGTCATATAGGATGACTTTTGACATCTGCACTGCATCGGCGCTCATATCCTCGAATTTTACCTGTGCCGCCCAATCAGAAATTTGTTGCGAAATCGTTAACATGTTTACCCTTACTTCAAGTTATATCAATTTACTATGATATTTTCAAATGATCTGTATTTCGACAGTGATAGTATCCATAATCTTAGCGAATACACAAGATAAATTGATTTCTTTCGCCCCTGCGAGGCTTTGTAATTTTGCGATCATCCAACTCCCCCGGCTTACGCCGAGGGCTACATGCTATCGACCCTTAGGGTCTAAAACACAAAACAATTGGCAACTGATTATGGAATTATGCATAAAACATTTGCCTTTGAGTTTAGGGTTTTATGCATAAAAACATTTGGTGGTGGACTTCGTGGTTATAAGATGCTATTCAATTTCTTGAGCTATCTAGCTACAAAGCTCCATCGAACTAGCTACAAAGCTCCATCGAAACGAAATCAGTTGATCAATGTTGCTTAGTAGCTCCAGCGGAGCGAAATCATATAGCCCGGTGCGTAAGCGCCGGGTTTGCGAATCTAATGCACCTCAGCCCCGCAGGGGCGGAAGAGATCCAATTAAACACAGACGAATTGCGATCAACAGAAAATCTACAATACATCAATGTTCCATTCAATCTGTGCTACTCAAGAGCGTGCTGATAGACCGCGAAGAATTACGTTTATCACCGTTCACAAAAGAAGACTGCAACTGGAGGAGTGTCATAATTCGACTTATATTCAGTTTCATTCGAACATTTCAGGACAACAGTGAATATAACCAATTTCCTCAAGAAAATTTCTACAGATGAACGGTTTTTGAATGATATCGTTCATTTCGAGACACTCCCGCCAAGCAGTGCACGATTGGGAGAGTTGGAACCACCTCTTGACACTCATATTCAGGAAGCATTGAACAAACAGAAAGTCAAACGATTATATCAACACCAGGTAGATGCTGTTCAATCTGCGCGCAACGGATTGAACGTAGTAACTGTTACGCCCACTGCCAGCGGAAAAACTCTGGTTTATACTTTGCCGATAATAGAAAAAGTCATTAGTGATCCCGGGACATTTGCTCTACTCATTTTCCCATTGAAAGCATTAGCTCAAGACCAATTGAAGAGTATAAATCTATTGACTGAATCGTTAGAGTTTGAACATCCGGTTGCAGCAATTTTTGACGGCGATACTCCCAAGAACGAGAGAGTCAAATTAAAGAAAAGACCACCACATTTACTTCTAACCAACCCTGATATGCTCCATCATGGTATGCTGCCGTATCATTCTCAATGGGCTGAGTTTTTTCGAGGTTTAAAATATGTAGTAATTGACGAAATACACACTTACAAAGGGATTTTTGGCAGTCATGTACTGCAAATAATACGCCGTCTGAAAAGGATAGCAAACTTTCATCATACTTCAATTCAGTTCCTGGCTACTTCTGCAACTATAGCAAATCCTAAGGAATTGGCAGAGAACCTGACGGGTGAAGAATTTACCCTGGTTGAAAAAAGCGGCGCTCCGGCTTCAAGAAGACATATTGTTTTTGTTAATCCAACTGCAAGTACCTATACGGTTGCAGTCAAATTATTTACTGCTGCAATGGAAGCAGGATTGAAGACTATTGTATTTTCCAAGGCTCGTAAAATAACTGAGTTGGTTTATCAATGGACAGTTCAATCCAATCCGTCATTAGCAGGTAAAATCAGTTCGTACCGGGCAGGATATCTGCCCAAAGAGCGTCGTGAAATCGAAAAGAACCTGAAATCCGGCAAACTGAAAGGGGTGATTTCGACAAGCGCGCTCGAAATGGGGATCGATATCGGTGGTCTTGACGTATGTATCCTAATCGGTTATCCAGGAACTATCACAAACACATGGCAGCGTGCCGGGAGAGTGGGAAGAGGGACGAATGAATCAGCAGTATTCCTGATTGCTCAGCATGATGCACTGGATCAGTACTTTATGAAATACCCTGAAGATTTCTTCGGAAGGTCTGCAGAGGCGGCAGTGGTGGATAGGTCTAACCGTTATTTATTAAGAGATCATCTTGCATGTGCTGCACAGGAAGTACCCATCAGAAAAAATGATACAATTTATCCTGTTGATACCTACCGTAAAATCCTTGATGAGTTGACAGAGGAAAGTATCCTCGTAGAAGCGGCTCAGGGTACGGTATGGTTCAGCAAGCGAAAGAATCCACAACGTGAAATAAACATTCGTGCGGCAGGCCCGACTTTTCCGATTTTTGAAATGGGTACTCGAAAATTAATCGGACATGTTAATGGATTTCAAGCAATGACTGAATGCCATCCTGGTGCGGTTTATTTGCATCATGGTAAAACTTATGTAGTGGATAAACTTGATCTTGGCACTGCTGAAGTCACGGTTCATCAAGATAATGTTAAATATTATACCATTTCACGTACTGAGAAAGAGACAGAAATCCTCGAGATTCGCCAATCACGAGATGCAGGCAGATATAAAGTAGATCTCGGTTTGGTAGAGGTAACTGAAAAAGTGATAGGTTATGAGAAAAGATATGCCGCCAGCCGGGAAAAGGTGAGTGAACATGAACTTGATCTGCCGCCTGTCAAATACAAAACTATCGGTCTTTGGATTCAACCTTGTAGCGATACGATAGATGGCTTGTCTGACCTAAAATACCATGTCATGGGTTCACTTCATGCTACTGAACATGCCAGCCTGGCATTATTACCACTTTTTGCACTCTGTGATCGAAATGACGTGGGAGGAATAAGTTTTACCAAACATCCTCAACTGGAAGGCGCTGCCGTCTTCCTTTATGATGGACACCCCGGAGGAGTAGGTTTGTCAACCAAAGCATTCGATGTGCTTGATGAACTTCTCGAGAAGGTGCTTACGTTGGTTGAAGGCTGCGACTGTGAAGAAGGTTGCCCATCATGTATTCACTCACCAAAATGCGGGCATGGCAATATCCCATTGGATAAAATTGGTTGCATTCGATTGTTGAAACATCTCACAGGTAAAGAAGAAATCAAACCTCTGCATTCGGATATAGAAGATTCTACAGGAGCAAAGCCGGATAAAACGCAAGAAGTGAAATCTAAGAAGAAATTATCTTCCGATTTGAAAATTATTGACAAAAATAAAGATATTCCAAAGAAATCTTATGTCAGCAAATTACCGGTTACCGAAGGGCGGGATATAGTTGTTTTCGACATCGAAACTCAGCTTTCAGCAGAAGATGTTGGAGGATGGCATAATTCGCACTTGATGAGAGTTTCATTAGCAGTATTGTTCGAGCGTCAAACAGGGCAGTATTTCACATATTTTGAAGATGATATCCAGGAATTAATCAGACGTTTGAACCGCGCTGAGCTTGTTGTCGGTTTTAACTCAAAACGATTTGATTATGCAGTTCTAAGTGCATACAGCGGAGAAGATTTGCTGTCATTGCCAAGTCTTGACCTGCTTTCAGAGATCGTGAATCAACATGGTCATCGTGTTAAACTTGACAGCCTGGGGACAGCAACCTTAAAATCACCCAAGAGCGCTGATGGCTTAATGGCTCTGAAATGGTGGAAAGAGGGGAAATTGGATAAGATTGAGAAATACTGCAAAAAAGACGTAGAAATAACCGCTCGTTTGCTTGACTATGCCCTTGAACATGGCTACCTGCTTGTAAATCACAAATCTCATGGTATTGTTCGGCTACTACTCGATTTGCCTGTCGAAAGACTGCTTACCTAATAATTCTTCAGCTTGGATCAACCGCAAAGAACACGAATAGCTCCCGTAGAAAACAACCACTGCCGTCATTGCGAGATAGCGAAGCGACGAAGCAATCTCCATAATTACTACAACGTAGGCTAATTGAGCTTCTTCGCTTTCGTTTCCTGAAGCACTCTCAAAATAGGTGCATAATCAGAATTTGATGTAGTGAACGAAGAAGTATATATTAGTTATGTTATATATGTACATTATAGTATAGCATAGATATTATAGAATATATACTACAATATAGAGAGACATAGAGTTTGTGTGACTATTATTGCTTGTGTAATTATGTGAATTGTGTTATACTATGTGCAGAGCATTAAATGATTCCTAAAAGGAGGAAAAAATGTCTGAAGATCTCATTCTTACATCAAAGGTTGTCAAACAACTGAGCAGCGCAACAGTAAAGCTATCGACACGCGCAATTAATGATGGCATAAAAAAGAGAATACTTGAAGGATTCATTCAAGTATCTTCAAGTGGTCGATACAGGTTTTACATTCATAAAGATAAAATTGGTGATGTAGAAAAAGCCTGGAAAGAAGGAAAACTTGGAAAAGCTGGGGGCTGGTCGGAGCCTGAGTTATTTAATCCCGAAAAGCACGGAGAACTCATAAAAGATTACGAGGATAAAATGGCTGAAGTCCGTAATAAAAGAAACAGGTAACTACCGATGAGACCAATTGAGTCGTTAAGACAACAGCTCCAACACATGGATGGAAAAGATTACGGAGCCTATCAATCTATCAAGGGTTCGTATGCTTTTCCTGCCTTCGAATTCTTCATAGATATTATTCCCAAGGATCCTTATGCTCCTCAAGGCACAGGTATATACCGTGCCAGGGTATCTCATCAGAATGCAGGTTTTCCTTCCGATATGACTTCTTCTCGACAAAGAGTGATTTCCCTGTGTGATTACCTTGCGCGACAATTCCACAAACAATGTTTGAAGATTTGTAAAGGCAGACGCGGCACCGGCAGCAGCGGAATTATAATTATCGCTGAGCCGGGACAGGCAATACTTGAACGCACTTCCATTTTAATAAACAATGACTTCGTGGAAGCGCGTTTTTTTGTCGGATTGCCAGCCACGGGCAGGGCAATAAAAGCAAGCCTCGCTGAGAAAATGCTATTGGAGGAAATTCCGGGTATTGTTCAGGCATCACTTTTTGCAGAGAACCTCGATATTGACGCTATCTACCAACACCTTAAAACAGCAGAGGATGCTGATTTTCTGAGAGACAGCCTTAGTAAACTTAACCTTGCAGCCTTTGTCTCCGATGGTGCGGTTCTACCAAGGGCGAGTGGTGTTGATCCGAGACCTTTGGAGACAGATTCCATTGTGCCTTTCAAGTCTCCAGAAAGCCTGCGTGTAAGTATCGTCCTTCCTGATAAGGGAGCTGTAACCGGAATGGGTATCCCCAAGGGAGTCACGCTTATTGTGGGAGGCGGTTATCACGGAAAATCTACCCTCCTGCAGGCGTTGGAGTCGGGTATATACAACCATATCCCGGGAGATGGCAGGGAGTATTGTGTTTCACTGCCTGAAACGGTGAAAGTACGCGCATATAGTGGCAGGAATGTTGTAAACGTTGACATCTCAGCTTTTATCAACAATATACCATTTGAGAAAACGACCACTTCTTTTTCCACCGAAAATGCCAGCGGCAGCACTTCACAAGCCGCCTCCATCGCCGAAATCATTGAAGCCGGAGCTAATGTTCTGCTAATGGATGAGGATACATGCGCCGGAAATTTCATGATTCGTGACAGGAATATGCAGCGACTTGTCCTCAAGAAAGTTGAACCTATCACCGCATTTGTTGACAGGGTAAGACAGTTATATGAGGATCATAACATTTCCACGGTGCTCGTAATGGGTGGATCAGGTGATTATTTCAACGTCTCTGACACAGTCATTCAAATGATCGAGTTTGTACCATACGATGTCAAACAACAAGCGCAAGATATAGCTAATGAGCATCCTACAGGACGAACTGATGAAGGTATCGATAAGTTCGAGCCGCCAGTTGAAAGAATACCCCTAAGTGATAAGCTGAATCCCTTCAATGAATACGGTGGTTTCCGAATATCAGCGCCAGACTCACAACATCTGATCTTCGGTCAAAGCAAAGTTGACCTGTCTGACGTTGAGCAACTCAAAGAAACCGCGCAGACAAAAGCAATAGGCAAAGCAATCGACTTTGCAAAAAAGTATATGGATGGCAAAACCAGGCTCAGGGATGTCCTCGACCGTGTCGCAAAAGATATAAAGAATGACGGTCTCGATATACTCGATCAGCGCCTTACAGGCGATCTCGCACAATTCAGGGATTTGGAATTGGCTGCAACGCTAAACAGGATGCGAGATTTTGATGCGAAGCAAGTTCAATGATCTTCTTAATTACGAATAATACGAAAGAAATACTGAGGCTTATGTAATATTCGTGAGTATTGAGATCGTAAAGGTAAAGTCTTTTATTTCTATAATGTATAAATTGATTTATTATCGCAAGTCAATTTTCCATATTATTCCCCAGTTCTCTTTCTATATTTTAATAGAACCATAATGAGAAGCAGGGCAACTACACCCAGTAATAGTCCGATCCATCCCGGCAATCCTAAACCTGCTGGAAGGTAGCCTATTATAATTGCTACCATCCCTGCGGTCAGGGCGTAGGGGATTTGGGTTCGGACGTGGGCTACATGGTCGCATCCGGAAGCCATTGATGATAGAATCGTTGTATCGCTTATTGGGCTGCAATGGTCTCCGAAAGTTGCACCGGCTAACACTGCACCGATACTGCCTAATAATATGTGATTAGCCTGGTTGGCAGCGATTCCTTCCTGCAGGGGAAGCTGAAATGCGAGAGGTATGGCTATTGGAATCAATATTGCCATAGTACCCCATGATGTCCCAGTCGAAAATGCCACAACTGCCGCAATAAGAAAGATTACTACAGGGAGCAGGAAGGGGGGGAGTTTTCCGGAAACAGCATTGATTATCACTTCTGCCGTACCAAGACGAGCGCAAACATCGCCAATAGACCAGGCAAGAATGAGTATCACAAATGCAGGAATCATTGATTTTATGCCATCTATCATAGCCTTCGATATATCGCCAATTGACATTCGTGACATGAATCCAGCGAAAAGTCCGGATGAAATCAACCCGATGAAAGAGGAATTCAATAGGACTGTGGAAGAATCGGCTTGCCCAATTATTTCGAACATTTTACTTCCAGGTGGACTTTGCCGGAGTCCGTTTACATAAAGTCCTATAAAAGTAGCTATGATAACGAGAAATATGGGGATGACCGCAATCAATGCTGAAGTATTGCTCCGGTCAGACTTGTTTTCGTCATGAAGTTCGCTAAAATCCTGTGATTTTGATGCATCATTCCCCTCCTGGGTTTCTAATTCCACCTCTTTCATTGGACCAAAATCACGTCCCGACATTATCAGGATAAATACAAGAAATAAAGCAAGGATACTATAGAAATGATAAGGTATTGCTTTAAGAAAAAGAACGTATGCATCTCCGATTCCAGGAAATGATGCGGTTGCATCTCTCAGCAAACCTACCTCAAACCCAACCCAGGTACTGATAACAGCTATTGAGGTTACAGGAGCGGCTGTCGAATCAACGATATATGCGAGTTTTGCGCGTGATATTTTCAGCCGGTCGGTGTAAGGTCGCATAGTGTTACCAACCAGCAGCGTATTAGCATAATCATCGAAGAAAATCACGAGCCCGAGTAAGTAGGTCATCAACATTCCACCACGGCGAGAGGATGTGAGTCTGCCAAATAGTCTGACAATCGCAGCGGTACCACCTGATTTAGAAATAATACCAACCATACCGCCAAGCATAAGACTGAAGAGGACAATAGCGGCATGACCCTTGTCGGCGAGAGCATCCCAGACAAAAACGGAAGGAATATCCATAAATGCTTTTGCAGGACTGGTCGGATTTAGAATTAAGCTTCCGACAAATACTCCCATCAGCAGTGAAATAATCACTTCTTTGAAGGTTAAAGCCAGCCCAATAGCAATAATTGGAGGAAGAATTGCCCACCATCCGGGATGCGAACTTGTTTCTGAAGTAATAGCAAATGCTGCTGTTACAAAGAGAAGTGACAGGATGACAGCAACATTTAACTTGTTCAGACGAGCAGAAATGTTTATTTGAATTTTCTTCATCACCTTATTCCAATTTTTAGTACTGAAAACTTATGAATATTCCAGAGAATTGGCAAGAAACAGATTAATATAACGTTGCAGGATTCAAGGATGAACCGTATATTCACATTTTATTCAATAATACAGGGAATTATGTCTCCAAAACCAAGAAAAAATGATCTCATCTTTTTGATGTTACTGGTTTTTCTACCAGCCATCGCCAATGGTTTTGATTATATCAACGGAACCGCTGATAATCCCTATATCCCCGGTGGAGGAATATACGCTCCATCAGAAACTGCGGTATATATCCCCCTCTCCGGTAAATGGACGCTAAAGAAAGGCAATGATGTTGCAGAAGTCATCGTCCCGGGCTGCTGGAAAGCAGGGCAGGGCTGTGCAATTCTTGAAAAATCCTTCGAGATAGATGATACCCTTACAGCCAAACATTTCAGATTGATTTTCTGGGGCGCGCGTCAATCATTAACAATTCGATTGAATGACCGCCTTCTTGAAGCATGGGAAAGTGACTGGACAGTCCTGATAGTTGATATCCCTAAAGATGTCTTGAAAATCAAAGAAACAAATTTACTCGAAATAGAGGTAAATGATGCACTTTCTTCCAGGGCATCGATCCCTCTCAACCCAAAATTGTCTGATGAACAGCCTTATGCCGGGCTTTTCTCTGATGTAGCACTGTTTGTATGTCTTGAAACAATTGTAGATCAATTGTATTGGAAATCAAAATTAGACGATTCGTATTCATCCAGCCATTGGGAAATATCACTCGTATTTCGAAATATGGGCAAGACTCAATTTGATTCTACCAAGACTAAAAGTTTAAGCATTCAAACAAGCTGGGAGTGTCAGGATTCATCTCATTCTGGTCAAGCTGAGGAAATTTCAATAGAATTAGGTCCCGTTGAGGAATCGGTTGCTGTAATCAAAGGCGAGATTTCGAATCCAAAACTATGGTCTCCTGATAATCCCACTCTTTATAATTTCAATTTGGTTGTAAATGAAGGAAAAGATAGCAGGAAATTGTCATTTCAAACAGGATTCTGCAAATATGAATGGAAGCAGACCGGTTTATCAATAAATGGCGAGGAAACATGGCTCCAGGGAATTGACTATTTTCAGGAAAATGAAGAACATGCAATTGCAATGTCCACGAAAGATGTTGAAGAAGATTTAATTCAGATAAAGCGCCTCGGTTTTAATCTTGTCAGGTTCTATTATCCTCTGCATCCTGCAACCCTTGAAATATGTGATAGACTGGGATTATTAGCCATACCTCATACAGGTCTCAAAAGTGTTCCCGGACAAATATTTAATGATGCCCCGATGAGTACCCGCCTGACAAACACAATAACAGAATTAGTAAAGCATAATATCGCACATATCAGTGTCACCGCCTGGGGATTGGTCGATGGAATACCCTGTGAAAACACTTGTATGCAGACGATCTCCAACATAGCTGATAATTTGTCAACCTTGGATAACCGCCCTTTAATAATAGGTGTACAAGATAAAGATCTTCCTGATTTACCTGATGGAGTTGTTGGAATTCGACTTCGTCCTCCATACCGGTTATTTGAGCCGATTGTTCCCCTTGGAGAAATTAATGGACCGTGGTTGATTGGAGGTTTGGGTGGATTTGCTTCACTACGGAGCAAAGATGAGGATGTAAAAGAGAGCCAGGTTCGGCAGGCGGACGCCTTATTACACCAGCTTAACCAGGTACGAAATATCTCCTCAACAGGATTTGTAATTAGCTGTTACGCCGATTACAGATCAGCCTGGCCCATGATAATTACCGGTTCGGAAGTGAATCAGGCAGTGGTAAGTCGTGGACTGCTTACTTTAGACCGTGACGAGCGTATTGCTTTCAGAAAAGTTGCCGATGCACTATCACAGGCGAGAATAGAAGTTCCTGCGATTCGAGTGGAAGAGCGTGATTTCCCCGTAGTTTTTCCCATATCCGCTTTGGCAGTTATTGCTCTACTGCTTCTGGCGAGAAGACAGAACAATGTTTTCCGGCAAAATCTTAACCGTGTATTTGCACATACTGCTGGATTTCTCCACGACATTCGTGACAGGCGTTATTTTCAGATGTCACAAACCCTGTTGATAGCGATAATAGTCTCAACAAGTCAGAGTATCCTGCTGGCAGGATGGTTACATCATGTCAGGTATAACTATCTGTTTGATTATTTAATTACTTTATTAATACCGGTATGGAAAATAAAGAATTTTGTTATTTCATGGTCGTGGAACCCTGTTTACGCTATAGCCGGTATAACTTTATTCCATTTGTCTTTGATATTTTTCGTTGCAATCATTTTACGTCTTCTTTCAATTCCTTTCAAAGGAAATCTTAATCTTAAGCAGTCCATAAATATGATTGTATGGGGAGCATCCCATTTCATATTATTGGTACCGTTAGGTTTGGTTCATTATAAACTTCTCGAATATGCCTGGTATGGATACAGTATCTTGTTCTTGTCAATTTTATTTTCAATCTGGTATTTATTCAGAATTCTATCGATGATAAGAATTGGATATCGTATCAGGATAGTAACAGCATGGTCTCTGTTAATTGTATTGACATTAGTAATATTTGGTGCATTAATATCAATCTTCCAATCCAGCTATTCGATAGTAGAGAATTTTCATTTATATCTTAATGTTATTGTACCGTGGATAAACGCATAAAAGAAGAAGATCAATCATGAAAAAAATATCTAATGATGAAGCGCTGACTTTCGATGACGTTCTAATTGTTCCGTCACGATCTGAAGTATTACCGAGAGAAGTCGAGGTAAAGGCGCGATTAACCCGACAGATCACCTTGAATATCCCCATAGTATCCGCAGCGATGGATACAGTAACCGAGTCAGATATGGCAATCGCATTGGCACGTCAAGGTGGCTTGGGAATAATCCACAAAAATCTTACACCTGGTGACCATGCCAAAGAAGTAGATATTGTCAAACGTTCTGAGACCGCAATAATCGAAAACCCGATTACATTGGATTCGAATAAACCGCTGGGTGAAGCTGTTCTCACGATGCGGCGATTCGGTATATCAGGATTGCCAATCGTTGATGAAGGTCATTTAGTAGGAATTTTGACTAAACGCGACTATCGTTTCGAGGATAACCTTAAGCAGCCGATTTCGGAAGTAATGACAAGAAAATTAATTACTGCCCCAGAAGGAACGAACTTGAAAGAGGCAAGGGACTTACTCCAGAAGAACAGGATAGAGAAACTTCCGCTTGTTAATGAAGATGGATATTTAGTTGGTCTGATAACTGAAAGAGACCTGAAGAAACGTTTGCAATTTCCCCATGCATGCAAAGATGAGCGTGGACGATTAATGGTCGGTGCTGCTGTTGGTGCAGGTGGAGATTGGGAAACCAGGGTTGCAGCGTTAGTGGAAGCAAAGGTTGATGTAATCGTGATTGATTCTGCACATGGTCATAGTGTTGGAGTAATAAATACTGTCAGAAAAGTAAGAGATCGTTACCCTGATCTTTCAATAATAGCTGGTAACGTTGTGACTAAGGAAGCCACAAGCGCTCTTATCGAAGCTGGGGCGGATGCTGTAAAAGTAGGAGTCGGTCCCGGCAGCATTTGTACTACAAGAGTCGTCGCCGGAGTTGGAGTACCACAGATAACAGCTTTGCTGGATTGTGCCGAAGAAGCCGAGAAGAAAAACATTCCGATTATTGCTGATGGTGGAATTAAGTATTCCGGAGATATTGCGAAGGCAATAGCAGTAGGGGCAAATACAGTAATGTTGGGCTCTCTTTTTGCCGGAATGGAAGAAAGTCCGGGGGAGACAATTCTTTACGAAGGCAGGACATATAAAGCTTTTTACGGCATGGGAAGCCTTGCAGCAATGAAAAAGGGATCAAAAGACAGGTATTTTCAGGAGGATGAACATGATCCCGGCAAATTAGTACCTGAGGGAATTGAAGGTCGGGTTCCCTATAGAGGTACCCTGGAAGAATCAATTTTCCAACTTGTCGGAGGTTTGCGTGCAGCAATGGGGTACGCAGGCTGCAAAGATATAACCACCTTCAGGAAAAATGCGAAGCTGGTAAGGATCAGTTCAGCCGGGCTAAGAGAATCACATCCACATGACGTTTTGATTACAAAAGAAGCACCAAATTACAGGGTGAATCCTTGATAGAGGTAAGAGAATCGGCGTGGAGATAAAAAACCGGGGAACCTTGAGTGCGCCCCGGTGCGTATATTAGATAGTACAGGAATTATCAATTAACCCTGTATTGTTTTAACAAAACTATTAAGACGTGATTTGCGGTTAGCAGCATTATTGCGATGAATTATCCCTTTGCTGGCAAGTCGGTCAAGAATCTTGGATGCGACATGCAAAGAGGATTCAGCATCTTTAAATGATTTTGCTTCACGGACATTACGAATCGCAATTCTCATCTTTGTTCGGTATGCTTTGTTTCGAGCCTTGGCTTTAGCTGAAGTACGCATACGTTTTGCACATGATCTATGTTGCGGCATAAGTTTAACCTGTTTTTAACTTGGTAGAATTATTTAATAGCTACGTAAATTAGGGGGAAACAACCTTGCAGTCAATAGATAATCTGGACTCTCTTGCGGAGCGCCTTCTTGAGGCAAACCAGGTAGGTGCATTAACCGGCGCCGGGATGTCCAAAGAGAGTGGTATTCAAACCTTTAGAGAAAAAGATGGACTTTGGAAAAAGTTCAGACCGGAAGAACTTGCCAATGTCGATGCATTTCTCGCTAATCCCGATAGAGTTTGGGAGTGGTATAACTGGCGTCGAGATCTTATGAGTAACGTAAAGCCAAATCCCGGACATTATGCTTTGGCAGAATTGGATGATTTGATAAGCAAGTTTATTCTTGTTACTCAGAATATTGACAATCTCCATAATGAAGTGGGTAGTAAACATGTGATTGAGCTTCATGGAAATATCCGGAAGAACAAATGTCAATCATGCAAGAAACCTTTCGAAACCGGCTGGTTGGATTTCTCCGAAGGAAAACTGCCTCATTGTGATTGTGGCGGACTAATCCGCCCCGATGTAGTCTGGTTTGGTGAAATGCTTCCCTCGCAAGCAATCGAGGATGCATGGCAAGCGGCCGCGAAAAGCGATGTTTATTTTTCAATCGGTACTTCTACAGTAGTATATCCTGCTGCCGCCCTGCCATTTGAAGCAAAAATACATGGCGCCTATTTGATAGAAATTAATCCTGATCGTACTGATTTATCATCTATTGCTGACTTGGTAATTCGAATGCCATCGGGTGAAGCGCTGCCACAAATTATTGAAGCTGTGCAAAAGCGCAAAGATCAAAGTTGAGGAATCATTGAGTAGAGTGTTTTCAAATAAAAAAGTGTTACTTGCCCTATTATTAATAATAGGGATTAATTCGTTAATTATTGGTGGGTGTGCTTATTTTAATGCTTTTTATAATTCGAAACATTATTTTCAAGAAGCTGAACGTGAACGTGAAAGAACTACAGACCTGAATTCGACACCTGACGGCTACAATAAATCAATCGAGGCTGGTGGTCGCCTTATCGAATACTATCCGGAGTCCAAATATATCGAAGAAGCGCTTCTTATTATGGGGCAATGTTATTATTGGACAGAAGATTATTTCAAAGCTAAGCGAAAATTTGAAGAGTTATTGTCAAATTATCCGCAGAGTGAAAACAGAAAAGAAGCCCGGTTGTGGATGGGAAGAACTCTTGTTGGAATGAAAAACCGTCATGAAGCCACTTCGACCCTGCGCAGTCTCCTTGCTGATACCGACGATCCCGAATTAACAAGCGGGGCTCTGTTCGCATTGGCGGAATTATATTTCCTCGATTCCCTTTTTAATAAAGCTGAAGAAGAATTCCTGAATATCACTAACTCGACCGAAGATGAGAAGATACTTGGCGAGGCTTATTGGCGGAGCGGGGAAGCAGCATTCCGTGGAAAACGGTTTTCTGAATCTGCCGAACATCTGAAAAAGGCTTTGGACCACGAACTTACTAAAACATTACGGTTCCAAACTACACTGTTTTATGGACGCGCGTTGTATGAAGCAGGCAAGTATCCTGAAGCGAAAGAAGTATTCCAGAAACTTCTTAAAGACAAAAGATATTTCAAGGAGCATGGCAAGGTTCGAGTTCACTTGGCGCTCGTTGAATCCAGTCTGGGTAACAATGAGACTGCCTTCGAAGAACTGAAGAATGTAATTGAAAACCATCAACGTACAGTTGAATCTGCTCGAGCGTATTATGAGCGTGCCATACTGTCATTGAAGGTCGCTGGAAGTCGTGAACTTGCGAAAGAAGATCTGGATAAGGCACGTGTTGAAAAAGCCGGAAGTGAATATGCTCAAAAGGCTGACACATTACTGAACACGCTAAACAGGGTAGATGAATTAGGTCTAAAACGATCAAAAACTCTGTTGAGGATTGAGTTTACCAATTCATGGTTATCTGAACCCATAGAATCCTCAGATACAATTGCATTCTTTGCAGCCTCATGGTACGACTCGCTTGCTTTAGACAGTCTCCAGTTGGCTTCCTTATGGAGCCAGGCATGGCATGACAGTTTTCCGCCTCCTCCTGAGCCTGATACACTGATTCAAATGCCTGATAGTCTGCAACAACTGGATTCACTACAAATTAATATTCCCAATGACTCAATTATTTTCGATGAAATAGAGGATTCTGAATTACAAGGTGAGATGTTCGAAAAGAATGATAGCAGTCTTTTTGCTTTAATACCACCCGGTGGTGACCATTTGCTCGAGGATTCGCTTCAGATGAGTATTGATGAAAGCATGGTGATCAGGGAAAGAGAACGGCAGTACCCGGATTTTGAGCCTATACCACAAATAGGAGACTCTATTCAGGACGTGGCTATGAATGATGAGGAATTTGAACACCCTCTGCCATTCGATGAAAATCAATTAGAACCACATCCTGCTTTTGCAAATCCTGATATGATGCCTTTGCCAGGAGAAGATTCATTGGCTGAAATGAGCAATATTTTTCCAGAACCTCTTTTTGGAGCAGCGGGTGATTCAATTGAACCTGATTCATTAGATCAATTTGCAGCAGAGCCTGAAGAAGAGATATTGAGTCCGGAACCAATTCACATTTTTGATCTTACTCCTGTATTAGATTCTTTGGCATTTATGAAGGTAGAGCTACAGGATATTCGTTTTAAGCTAGGTGAGATTCGTTTGTTTGATCTGGATGAAACTGATTCAGCCAAAGTTGTTTTCCAGGAACTCGCTGTGCCTCCCAATGTCGATTCGGTGCGAATAAAAGCAATACTGTCACTCGCATATATCGCAGAGGCTGATTCAAATTTCGGTGTCATGGATTCCTTGATAAAAGTATTGGCAGAAGAATTTTCCGGTACTGAAGCCGGAATCAGGGCTGCCATCACTTTGGGCAAAGAGCCACCTGAAAAGCCAGTTCAGGCTGACGTTCTGGCTTTCAATGAAATAGAGGAATTATACCTTTCCAAAGAAGAGTCTATGGAAGAGCTTTTCACACGTTACAGGTGGGTGGCTGAGACTTACCCTAATTCACCGTTTGCCCCTAAAGCGATGTTTGCTTCAGCGTATATTGCAGGTGCAAACCTTGATGATGGTGAATCTGTTGAAGAAATCTTCAACATAATTCTTGAGAGATTCCCAACTTCCGAACAAGCTGTTGAAGCAGGAAATATTCTCTCCGCTCTGCAATCAAGCAAAAATCAGGAAATGCAGGGCGAGGAGAATGAATTAGAACCTTCAGAGGAGGAGCTTCAAGCTATTTCAGAAGATGAAGTTGAAATAAAGCCAATGTTGATAGGCGGAATTGAGACTCTATCAAGCATCCTGGAGATGCGAAACCTCCTTCCCCAGGATATAATCTCCGGCACCGGTGGCGAGATTCAGATTCGATATATTATATATGCTGACGGAAAGGCTGCGAATTTCCGAGTTATACTGGAAGATCCACCTGGAAGAGGACTATCCCGCGCATTGATTGCGGGGCTTGAGGAGATGTCATTCACAGCAGGTCAGGTAGGCGATGAGTTTGTAGATACGAGGGTTATTCGTACATACACACTTCCGCTGGATGCCCCACCCAATGTCCGACCATTACCAAGGAGATACCGGGGGTGAAATTCATTGATAACGCACGAGTTATTAGAAATCATAAAATTCGGCAAGATATTCATTCAATGTGGCTCGAGTCACCATTAATCTGTCAAAATTCCAGTCCAGGGCAATTCGTACATCTTAGAGTGAATAATTCATTTTCACCTCTCCTGCGAAGACCATTAAGCATCGGAAGAGTTCATGGCAATGAGCTTGAACTGGTATGGCGTATTGTTGGAAAGGGTACTGAAATATTAGCTGAGGCCAAAGAAGGCGAATCGGTTGATCTACTCGGACCGCTTGGTAAGCCCTATAGTATCTCGGAGCATCTCGAAACCGCCATATTGGTAGCCGGAGGACTTGGGCTTCCACCACTGACCTATTTGTATGAAAAGCTGATTGCAGCAGGAGTCAAGACTCAATTATTGCTTGGTGTCCTGAACGAGAACAGCATTCCGCTTTCGGATAAAGATCCATTATTTGGATCTATCCTTATTACGAGCGAAGAGGGCGAATTATTCAGGCGAGGACTGGTAACAGAACCCGTGATTGATTCATTGCAGAATTTAGAGAATAATGGAGGAATTGGGAAAACATCATTATATTCCTGTGGTCCCTGGGGTCTTATCAAGGCTCTGAAAAAGATAGTGCCTCATATGAAGTTATTGTCAGCAGAGGTTTCCCTGGAACAGCAGATGGGATGCGGAATTGGTATTTGCCAGGGGTGTGCCGTTCCTACCGAGGATGATAATGATCCATTTCAACTGGTCTGTAAAGATGGACCGGTTTTTCCACTTAATGAAGTAAGGATTCCCGATGCATCCTGAACTCAAAACAAAATTAGGTTCGCTCCATACCCGGAATCCAATTTTAACCGCCTCAGGTTGTTATGGCTATGGAGAAGAATATAGCGATGTCGCTGATGCGGTGCATTTGGGTGGAATCGTAACAAAGAGTATTTCGCCTGTACGCTGGTATGGAAACTCGCCTCCAAGGCTTGCTGAAACGGGAACAGGATTAATAAATAGTATCGGTTTGGCGAATGTGGGTGCTGATTCATTCAAAACGGAAATAGCGCCACGACTGAAGTCAGTAAACACAAAAATAATTGTATCGATTGCCGGGAAAACAATCGACGATTATGAACTTGTTGTGCAAAAACTCGAAGATGCCAACAACATCGATGGCTATGAACTTAATATCTCTTGCCCGAATGTCAAAGAAGGTGGTATGGCTTTCAGCCAGAATCCATCAATTACTGAAAAGCTCGTCAAGAGAGTCAGAAAACTGACTAAACGGTGGATTGCAGCGAAACTTACTCCTAATGTTACTAAGATAAGCGAAGGAGCGCTTGCGGCAGAGGCGGGTGGTGCGGACGCTGTCAGCCTGATAAACACATTAGTCGGTATGGCTGTTGACTACAGAAGCAGAAGTCCCAAAATAGCGACTATTACCGGCGGGTATTCCGGTCCTCCTGTTAAACCTATAGCGCTTGCCAAGGTCTGGGAAGTGTATAATGCGGTTAAGATTCCAATAATTGGTATTGGCGGTATCACAACATGGCAGGATGTTTTGGAATTTATGATAGTCGGAGCATCTGCAGTTCAGATAGGCACAGCGTTGTTTACTGATCCACAATTACCAGAAAAAATAAATAAGCGGCTGATACAATATCTTGAGGAGGAAGAGATTGGCGCAATCTGTGAGATAATTGGTACATTGCGCACGGATCGTCCTTATAATCTCGGAGTCCCGGGTTGATATGAATTTTAAATCATCTGTCAGTCATCCGATATGCTTTATCATTGTTGTATCTTTTGCAATTGGAGCCGGCTGTACTCCAATGCCAATCTATACTTCAAAGAACAGGAAACCTCCGAAATCTGTTCCAGCTGTAAAAAAAACCACGAAGAAAACCGAAAAAGATCAAAAAAAACCGATCAAAGAATCAAATCATAAAAGCTTTAAAAAAGGACAGGTACTAAAAGGTATAACAAGTTATTATGGACCTGGATTTCATGGAAAACTTACTGCTAACGGAGAGATATATAATCAGAATGCACTAACATGTGCTCACAAAAGTCTTCCATTTGGAACAATCTTAAAAGTTACATTGCTTGAAACGGGAAAAAGCGTTAAAGTACGTGTTAATGATCGAGGGCCATACGTTGGAGATCGTGTCATTGATTTGAGTGTTGAGGCAGCGCGCAGAATTGGATTGATAAAAAAGGGTACTGGAGAAGTATCAGCAATCATACTAAAGCTGGGAGACAATTGATAATAGAATTCCTTAAAAGACTGTGGGTAGCAGCTATCCTGATTATAATCGCACTTGGTTCCTCATACTTTGGTGGGTGGGTATTTGCATTACTCATAGCCGTAATGTGTGCGGTATCAATTTACGAAATTCACCAAATAATGGAAATACTCGATTTTAAGGGATTGAGAATACCATCCTCAGCATTCGGTTTTATTGCTCTTATGATAATTCATTTCTTTGGTGTATCCGCCATCTTTCCATTATTCCTTACATTTGTGATTATAGTGAGCGTCACAGCTGTTTTTATGGGAGTTGATAAAGGATTCAAAATATTAATATCATCTGTTGTAGCTAATATTTTAGTATGCTTTCCAATGGCAGCAATGATTTTGATACGAGATGGAAATAACTGGCCGTCGGATTTAACAGCAGCATGGATTATTATATATATCTGGGCTGGTATTTGGTGGGGTGACACAGCGGCATATCTAATCGGAAGACAATTCGGGAAAATTAAACTTGCACCCAGGTTATCTCCCAAGAAAACTGTTGAAGGAGCAATTGCAGGGGTTGTCACTTCAATATTATGGTGTTACGTAGGATCCTTGGTAGCCATAAAATCTATAGGACTCACACCTCTCAATGGTTTTTTTTCAAATGTCCAGATTCTCTATATCGGAGTCATAATTGGGGCGTTTTCTATTACGGGTGATTTAACCATGTCTCTTTTTAAAAGGGCGGCGGAAGTAAAAGATTCCGGCAAACTCTTTCCGGGACATGGGGGCGCTTTAGATAGATTTGATTCGATGATTTTTGTAAGTGGTGCAATATATTTGTATTTCATCATCTCAGGATTCGTGCATTTTCCATAAGATGGAAAAACCTTGATATCAGTACAATAGGCAAAAGATTGAAGCGATTACTATTACTACTTCCGATTCTTGCAGTGAGTACAATTTTTGCCGAAAGCCTTGATAACGCTGAGGCATTCGACAATGATGCATGTTCATCTATTTGCCGCTACTGGGTTCAGTTTTCTGACCGTGGGCAATGGGAATATCTGGATTCTGATGAAATTTACGAGAAAGCTATTTTCAATGGACTTACCCAGGCATCAATCGATAGAAGAGTGGTAGAAGGGCTTGAAGGAGATTCACTAATAACACTTGCAGATCTACCGCCCGATCCTGAATATATCGACGCTGTCTCCAATGCCGGCGCTGAAATCAGGAGGATTTCCAGGTGGTTTAACAGGATCAGCATTGAGGCGGATTTAAATATTGTAAATGATATAAAGTTATTACCGTTTGTGTCTGAAGTAACAGCAGTGGGGCGGGGATACCCTGCAAGCTGGGCTTATGAAGAGGCAGGAAGATGGGAAGGTTATCCTGCACCTGGCGAGGGAGCCGATTTACCCGGCATGTATGGTCCTTCCTATATGCAAAACCTGCAAGTGAATGCCATTGAAGCGCACCGCCAGGGATATACCGGGCGTGGTGTACTTATGCTAATCCTGGACAGCGGGTTCGAGTTATCGCATGAGGCTTATTCATCACTGGACAAGTTCACTGAATACGATTTTGTTGAAGATGACGATTATACAGGTTTAGAGATTGATGTCGATTCCAAGGGTCAGCCCAACCATGGAACCGGGTGCCTTTCAGTGATCGCAGGATATAGGCCGGGCAACTTAATTGGCATCGCTTATGAAGCAAGCTTCATTCTCGCCAAAACTGAAGATGTCAGGCAGGAAGTCGTTCAGGAGGAAGATGACTTTATTGCTGCTATGGAGTGGGGCGAACGATTGGGTGCGAGAGTGCTTGGAGCTTCTCTGTCCTACAAGGATTGGTACGATGTTACTGATTACGACGGTGAGACTCCCCTGACCAGCAGAGCGGCAAATCACGCGCGAAAACTTGGTGTCCTTAGTGTTACATCCATGGGAAATGAAGGACCCCAGCCTATGACACTTGGTGCGCCTGCTGAAGCATTTGGAGTCATAGGTGCCGGAGCAGTTGACAGCACCGGAAAAGTAGCACGGTTTTCGAGTAGAGGTCCCTCTGCGGATGGAAGAACCAAACCAGATTTAACCGCAATGGGCATACGTACCGCTTGTGTCAGTCCTCAAACAGAACATTATTATTCTCGATGGAATGGAACAAGCTTATCCCAACCGGTTCTTAGTGCGGTTTGTGCATTGGTACGCGGCGCTCACCCTGATTGGAGCACAGGTAAAGTTGAGAGAGCTTTGAAGGAAACTGCCTCACATGCAGACAGACCGGATAATATTTATGGATGGGGAATACCGGACGTCATGGCTGCTATCAACTGGACGGAAGACAATGCCAGCAAAACCGTTGTAGATAAAACCGGAGAGATCAATAATAGTGAACATAAATAAAATATCTCCTGAATCGCAAAAAACCATATCATTAAATTCTCCTATCGTTTCAAAATCCCTGTATCTGTGCTTGGTACTGATACTACTGTTTGCTGTCAGCCTGTTTCATGGTTGCGCTGGAGTTACCAATGAACTTCCAATTGTCGAAGACATTGAAGATGATAAACAACCATATAAATCGTTAGAAATTGAAACAATTCAAGAGAATCAGTATGCAACTATTGTTGAAAAAACAGAAAACATAAGATCCTGTCCAAACGGGGAGAAAATTGGAGAAGTCACAAAAGGAGCGAATTTCCTCGTTGTTGAACGTCGCTGCAATTGGGCAAGAATTGAACATTTAGACTATGATCAGGCTTGGGTTTGGGCGCCTTCATTAGGGTATGATCAAGTAAACATGTTGAATATCAGGTTCCTGCTGGGAGGGAAAAACAAGTTTCGCTCTATTGATAGTCTTGTTACTGTTCTGGGACAACCAACATCTATCAGGAAATACCCTTCAGATTTAATTGAGTATATATATAATAACGTGCTTGATAACGGAAGAAAAAAATTTGGAACCTCAAGGTTTAATGAGCTTCGGTGTTTAGTGGATATTCCTTCGAGATCGACTATTCATGCAGAGATCGATCTTCCACCATTCAGAGGTACTACTAAAGAACTTCTTTCGTCAATTGGAATGCCCGACACAAAGCCAAGCTCATCTGATTTTGACGTCTCGGAGTATAACGGAATTTATACAGGTGTAGCAGACCTTAAATTGTACCGTTTCATGCGTGATTTCACCAAATTTCGAAAAGTAACCGCCGAAAAATTAGCAAAAAAACTGTGGCCCAGGCATGTCAAGATAACGGATAGAAAAGCTGAACTTGATGGAGGATTAGTAATAATATATTTGACTCTTGAAAATAACAGTAGCAATCACACATTTGTCGGACCCATTCTTGATGTTACCCTGTATAATTCAAAAGTCCGGGTTGGAAAATGGAAACTTGGTCCCCGACCGGCACGGCTCCTGCCTGACAGCGAAGTTGTTGTAAGCCTGCCTCTTCCGGTAGATGCTGCGGCTTTAGAGGTTTCACGACTTGATGTCACAGCAGTATTAGTTGATATGACTGTGGTTCCCACCATTCCTGCATTTCAGACAGAGGAAGTAGAAGAAGAGTATTCAGAAGAATATGACTCTGAAGAAGAGGCTGAGGAATTGCCATGAGATTAGGCATAATGACAGACAGTCATGATCACCTGAGAAACCTTGGTAGAGCTGTGCTCGAATTCAAAAGGAGAAACGCTGAAGCGATAATCCACTCTGGAGATTTTGTCGCACCTTTTACGATTGATGTACTGAAACATGCCGGGTGTCCTGTGTATTCTGTATATGGAAACTGCGATGGCGAACGTATCGGTCTTTCAAACCGGTTCAAAGAAATCCATGAAAAGAGCGAAATAAATACAGAACCGCATATCTACGAACTTGATGGACTAAGGATAGTTGTAATGCATCATCCAGCATGGATAGAATCTTTTGCTTCAACTAAACAAGCTGATATAATTGTTTACGGCCATCTACACAAGTTACACATTGAAAATCGCCCTCCCTGGATAATTAATCCCGGTGAAGTTTTCGGTCTAAAAGCTGATCCGACCGCTGTATGGTTTGACACTTCTACACCCGAGCCGGAGATTCTGCATTTAAAAAATTTGTCTGACCTTAAATAATTAAAGAATCAGGATAATCATAATAAATGAACCCCAATTCCCCCTCGAAATTACTCATTTTTGATGTTGATGGTACATTATTACTCAATGGAACAATTGTCCGTGATACATTTTTCCATGCTTTTAGACATGCAACAGGGTTTGATGCAAAGAACAGCAAAATTGCTTTTATGGGCATGACAGACAGGGGCATTTTCAGAATATTACTCCAACTAAGCGGAGTAAACGGAGACTTTGAAATTCTTTTTAATGTATTTGAAAAGGAATTTTTTCAACGTTTAAGTGAAGTGTATCCCAATGATCCCGGACCATATTTGTTGAAAGGAGTGCCGGAATTACTGGCTACTCTTTCGCAGAGAGATGATATAGCCTTGGTACTGGGTACAGGAAATATACAAAGTACGTGCAGGATTAAGCTGGATAAATTTAACTTGAACCGGTATTTCCCGGTCGGTGGATTTGGCGGCGATTATGAACAAAGAGAAGATGTCATTACTGCCGCGATTGAAGCCTCAAATGAGTATTATAATTGGTGTGGTAACTCTGAAGATATATGGGTGATTGGTGATACGCCAAAAGATGTTGATGCGGGAAAAGCAAATGGCACAAAAGTATTGGCAGTTGCGAGTGGTTTTGTTGATAAGGATGAGCTGATCAATACCGATGCTGATGCGATTTTGGATGATTTATCGGATTTAGAACAAGTTCTGAATATACTCGGTGTTTGAAAGATATCCACTAACGGAAACAAGATCATAAATTTAGTGTAATTAGATAATTTCAATAGAAGAATTGTTAAATACAAATTGTGATTTTACGAAACATATTCAGGAGTATTCAGATGAAATCCTCATTTTACAGTTTTGCATCAATAATGTTAGCAGTAATTATCCTTGCCGGTTTCGGATGCAACAAAGCAAGCGACAGTGGTGCATTTTCTCCTAACGTGAAGGAAATGTGGGAGAAATTCCCAACTCCATGGGCAGAAAAAGAGGCTCGCGAAGCTGCGGATTTTGCAAAATCCATGATGAAAGATAATCCCGATGATATCGCTCTCGAATTGTATTACCAGGATAGAATGATTGATGCTGATATAGCTGCAGTCCGCTCAGAATACTCCTCCAGGATGGATGAATTTCCATCGGATCCAATGGCAAAATTATTATATGCGCGTGTTTCCAGCAGGAGATTGGAGTTGGGTGATATTATAGATGAAGCCATCGCTCTCGCTCCTGATAATCCGTTTGTACAAGCTCTTGGATCTTATGAATATACTCGCCGCCAGATTAAGAACGAGGAAGCTCTAAAAAGCGCCGAAGAAGCATTGGTGTTATCACCACATCTACCATTGGCACATTTTGCTACTGGTGCCGCGTACCTGGAATCCGGGAACCGTGAGAAAGCATTGCATCATGCCGGGCAAGCATGTGAAGGAAACACGCATAAATTTGATTATTTCAATCTTATGGTCAAGGCAACTGAATTTGAACAGGATCAAACGGGTGAAACCGAAACCAATGAGACCATGAATAAAGTTGTGGATATCCTGGAAGGTTACTTGAAAAATAATCCCGGTCACCCGAGTGCTGTCAGGAGTCTTTCATCACGATATAGAATAACAGGCAATATGGCAGGAGTGGTGGAATTACAGAGATCTTCCGCTTTGATTAACCCGGAAGACGGTTGGGCATACTTTGACCTCGCAAATCTTTGCGCAGAAGTCAACCAACCTGATAGTTGTCTGCATTACCTGAAGATGGCAATAGAACTGGGCTATTATGATTATGATCTCCTTCAGGAACAGACAGAAGACAGCCAAAATCCATTTTACCTTCTCCATCATTATTCCCAAGCAGCTAAAAATATCGATGGAGGAAAAGAAAAGAAATTTCATGCATCCGATCTAATCTCAAAAGATTCCTCTGTTATTAGAAGAGTTGCGAATGGTTATAGCGACATCATAAAGATGATAAAACGAAACAGGTTGTGACCCAGGCAAAGCGAAAGAAAGAAGCTTTGGAAAATCTTCTGGATTTTGAAGCGCCGCTATTCTCCCTTGAAAAT